>OIES01000375.1_pt1 | contig 21940 bp, 21 predicted proteins | sample 1581811 | NCBI WGS metagenome assembly OIES01 (sample SAMN03281021, study PRJEB24777) | human gut metagenome | isolation source: fecal sample PR177 from 1 month old male Malay infant, vaginal delivered... | reverse complement strand
TGGAAGAACAAGATGATGGCCTGGAGGCCATCATCTTCAACGGAATAACGCTTGCGTACTACGACCGAAAAACCCAGAGTGTGGTGCGGATAGACTAAAAGTGTTACCTATGTTCCCGGTCTGATCTGTCACCTATGTATCCGGTCATACACTACGCTTACCGGGCCTACAAGACCCGTAGGTCGGGTAAGGCGCAGCCGCCACCCGACGAAAAAAAACCTCTCACACGAGAGGTTTTTTATTTCAGCGGCTCTGAATCGCCAAATCACCCGGCAGCGTTTTCTGCATACGGTGCCAGATTTCACCGGAATCGTGACCGTAGCGGCGCACCGTCTCATACACCTGATCGTGCAGACCTTCGGAGCACAGCTTGCTCAGCTTATGGTAAAAGCCCAGCGCCAGGCTGCGGGCTTCGGGATTGGCAAAGTAGTGGCGGCCAATGCGGGTGTAGAGTCCCTTCATACCGTTGAGGATCAGACCGTACACCGGGTTGCCGGAGGCAAACGCCAGGCCACGGAAGACGTTGTAATCGAGGGTGGCGAACGCGTCGGCGTGATCTTCCACCTCGTTGGCACTGGCCAGCACCGCAAGCGCATCTTCCGGATGCTGGCGGAAAGCCGTACGAATAAAGATCGTCGCGATGTTGGTGCGAACGGAGAGCAGATTATCAATGAGCTGCGGCACGCTTTCATGATCGAGACGCGCCAGCGTTTCAAGAATGTTCAGCCCGGAGGTTTCCCAGAAGTTGTTCACTTTTGTTGGCTTGCCGTGCTGGATCGTCAACCAGCCATCGCGCGCCAGTCGCTGAAGCACTTCACGCAGCGTGGTGCGAGTGACGCCAATCAGTTCAGAGAGTTCGCGTTCAGCCGGAAGAATGGACCCCGCAGGGAAACGATTATTCCAGATGCTTTCAATGATGTACTCTTCCGCGAAACCCGCCGGGCTCTGCGCCTTAATGACCATAGTGAGATTTCCATTACACAGCTTTAGCAAATTGGACTCATCATACCAGAGGCGTGCAGTGGCAGGTAGCGCGGCAAAGAGAGAAAAGAGGGATCGCCGTTTCATTTTTATGAAATTTACAATGCGGTCTTATCCGCGTCTGGACCGTAATTTTTGCGTATACTGATGTTTTGTCTTACTTGACGGGGAAGGACGTCTGTCGTGGAAATTTCTTTTGGGCGCGCCCTGTGGCGCAATTTTTTAGGCCAGTCTCCTGACTGGTACAAACTGATACTGCTGGTGTTCCTGGTCGTTAACCCTCTCCTCTTTTACGTGAACCCGTTCGTTGCCGGGTGGCTGCTGGTCGCGGAGTTTATCTTCACCCTGGCGATGGCGCTGAAATGCTATCCCCTGTTGCCGGGCGGATTGCTGGCGTTTGAAGCGGTAGTGATTGGCATGACCTCAGCCGAGCATGTCAAAGCAGAGCTGGCTTCAAATCTTGAAGTGCTTCTGCTGCTGATGTTTATGGTGGCGGGCATCTACTTTATGAAACAGCTGCTGCTGTTTATCTTTACGCGCCTGCTGCTCAGCATTCCGTCGAAAACGGTTCTCTCGCTGGCGTTTTGCCTTGCGGCGGCCTTCCTGTCAGCCTTCCTGGACGCGCTGACGGTCGTCGCGGTGGTGATAAGCGTCGCGGTGGGGTTTTACGGTATTTATCACCGCGTGGCCTCCTCTCGTCCGGGTGAGGATCTGCAGGATGACAGCCATGTCGATGCGCATAACCGTGAGGTACTTGAGCAGTTTCGCGCCTTCCTGCGCAGCCTGATGATGCATGCCGGGGTGGGTACCGCCCTGGGGGGCGTGATGACGATGGTGGGCGAGCCGCAAAACCTGATCATTGCGAAAGCGGCGGGCTGGCACTTCGGTGATTTCTTCCTGAGAATGGCCCCGGTGAGCGTGCCGGTGCTGATCTGCGGTCTGGCGACCTGTTTGCTGGTGGAGAAGTTTCGCCTCTTTGGTTACGGGGCACAACTCCCGGAGCCGGTACGTCAGGAGCTGCATAAATTCGATCTGCAGAGCCGACGCCAGCGGACGCGCCAGGAGACGCTGCGCCTGATTGCACAGGGGATCATCGGCGTCTGGCTTATCGCCGCGCTGGCGTTCCATCTTGCTGAAGTGGGGCTGATTGGTCTGTCCGTGATTATTCTCGCCACGACCTTTACCGGGGTGACGGATGAGCATGCCATCGGCAAAGCCTTTACCGAAGCGCTGCCGTTTACCGCCCTGCTGGCGGTGTTCTTTGCGGTCGTGGCGGTGATAATCGACCAGCACCTGTTCGCGCCGATTATTGCCTTTGTCTTACGGGCATCGCCGGATGCTCAGCTGTCGCTGTTTTACCTGTTTAACGGCCTGCTCTCGTCAATCTCAGATAACGTCTTTGTCGGGACGGTTTACATTAACGAGGCTAAGACCGCGATGGAGCAAGGCGTGATAAGCGCCGGACAGTTTGAACTGCTGGCCGTGGCGATCAACACCGGTACCAACCTGCCGTCGGTGGCGACACCCAATGGCCAGGCCGCCTTCCTGTTCCTGCTGACCTCCGCCCTTGCGCCACTCATACGTCTTTCTTATGGAAGAATGGTCTGGATGGCCCTGCCCTATACGCTGGTGCTCACGATCGTGGGATTGCTTTGCGTCAAAATTACCCTTATTCCCTGTACGCAATGGTTGATACAAGCGGGTATACTTGCGGCGCAGTAAACACTGCAACTCGGGCAGTTCGCTGCCCGTTTGCCTTTTCGCACGATAAACATCCAATTACGTTTTATTTCGCCAGGTACAGGTGGCGCGAAAAACGAATTCGTTTACACTGCGCTTTCTAAGCATGTTCCAGGGAAATGATTATGTTGAGATTTTTAAACCAGTGCTCCCGCGGTCGCGGAGCGTGGTTGTTAATGGCCCTGACCGCCTTTGCGCTGGAAATGGTCGCGCTGTGGTTCCAGCACGTAATGGGACTCAAACCTTGCGTGCTCTGTATTTACGAACGCTGCGCACTGTTCGGCATTATGGGGGCTGGCCTGGTCGGCGCGATTGCGCCGAAGTCGCCGCTTCGCTATGCCGGGATCGCGATCTGGCTGTACAGCGCCTGGAAAGGCATTGAACTCTCCTGGCAGCACACGATGATGCAGCTGCATCCGTCACCGTTTATGACCTGCGATTTTGCCGCCCGCTTCCCGAGCTGGCTGCCGCTGGACAAATGGCTGCCGCAGGTGTTCGTTGCCTCCGGTGACTGCTCCGTTCGCCAGTGGGAATTCCTGACGCTGGAGATGCCGCAGTGGCTGGTAGGCATTTTTGCCGCCTACTTCATCGTGGCGCTGCTGGTGTTGATCGCTCAGCCGTTCAAACCGAAGAAACGCGATTTGTTCGGGCGCTAATTCGCCCGGCGGCGCTTCGCTTGCGCGGGCCTACGGTGTTGTAGGTCGGGTAAGCGCAGCGCCACCCGACAGAACAGCGCACAATAAAAAACCCGCTTTGGCGGGTTTTTTAATCTCAACGGGTCGGGTGGTTCATGATGTGATCTTCCCAGTCCCGCACCTCGGACTCTTTTACCGCAATGTGGCGCACGGAGATACGTTCGCCGTGCATCGCCGCTTTTGAACCGGTCAGCAGGGGGTGCCAGTCAGGCAGACCTTTCCCCTCCGCCAGCAGGCGATACGCGCAGGTATGCGGCAGCCATTCAAAGGTGGGCAGATTCTCACGGGTTAATTTAATGCAGTCTGGCTCGAACTCGAAGCGGCGCTCGTAGTTGCGGCACTGGCAGGTTTTGATGTTCAGCTGCTTGCAGGCCACGTTGGTGAAGTAGATTTCGTCCGTGTCTTCATCCATCAGCTTGTGCAGGCAGCACTGACCACAGCCGTCGCATAAGGATTCCCATTCCGCGTCGGTCATGTCGTCGAGAGTTTTGCTTTGCCAGAAAGGGATGTCGTTCATCAGGATGTCCACACGTCAAAAGAAAGCGCACCTTATAACGAGTCTGGCACGTCGTTGCAAGTTTTGCCGCCCTTTTCAGGCGGCAAGAGGAGGTTACAGCACGCGGGTTTTCAGCGACAGGCCGTTAAAACCAACTTCAAGTTCATCACCGCTCGCGAGCGGACCAACGCCTTCCGGCGTGCCGGTCAGGATCACATCACCCGGCTTGAGGGTAAAGAAGCGGCTCATGTAGGCGATCAGCGGCACAATCTTATGGATCATGTCTGCCGTGGTGCCCTGCTGGCGGATTTCACCGTTAACCTTCAGGCTGAGCGGCGTATCCTGCGGATTACCGGTAAATTCGCTCACCGGCACAAACGCCGAAATCGGGCAGGAATTATCAAACCCTTTGGCTTTTTCCCACGGCTGCCCCGCTTTCTTCATTTTACCCTGCACGTCGCGTAGCGTCAGATCCAGCGCCACGCCATATCCGGCGATCGCTTTTTGCACATGCTCTTCGGAGGCCTGACGCAGCGTTGCGCCGATCAGCACGGCGAGTTCCACTTCGTGGTGCACCGAGCCGAGCCCCTGCGGCAGGGCCAGCGGCTGGCGAATATCGCAAAGCGCCGTTTCAGGCTTAATGAACAGAACCGGCTCTTCTGGCGTCGCACTGCCCATCTCCTGAATATGTTTTGCATAGTTGCTGCCCACGCAAACCACTTTGCTGACGGGATAATCCAGTAATGCACCTTGCCAGTTATGATGTTGATACATGGTCGACCCCTAAACGGTTGATGTGTTGTGCTCAAAAACAGTTGAGACTATTTTTTACCGTTCGCCTCAAGATGCTGTTTTAATAAATTCTCGGGTGGCGGCGGAAGCTGTAAATAATAGCCCTGCTCGGCTAATGCCGTTTTCACTTTCTCCAGATCGGCATTCACCAGTTTCTTGCGACCATCAAGCGGCAGCAGCATCGCCATCTGCGGTCGGCCAAAGCTCTTCATTAATTCTTCAGGCACGCGTGAAAAATCGTCTTTCTTTTCGACATAAAGATAGGTCTGGTCACGGGTTGTACTTCTGTAGATCACACAAAACATGTTTTTACTCTGAATTAATGGGTGGTTGCTTGCCTCAATATACTCCTGACTATAACATGCCTGATACTCTTCGGAATATCGCAGCGAGTGGTTGCGGTTAATAGCAAATTGAGTAAGGCCAGGATGTCAAACACGCCCATCGAGCTTAAAGGCAGTAGCTTCACCTTATCAGTGGTACATTTGCATGATGCAAAACCCGAGGTTATTCGTCAGGCGTTAGAAGACAAAATCGCCCAGGCTCCCGCCTTCCTGAAGCACGCCCCTGTTGTTATCAACGTCAGCGGTCTTGAAGCGCCGGTTAACTGGAAACGTCTCCAGCAGGCCGTCTCCTCGACCGGACTGCGTATTGTCGGCATCAGCGGCTGCAAAGATACTGAACTGAAAGCGGAAATTGACCGTGCGGGGCTGCCGCTTCTGAATGAAGGCAAAGAAAAAGCCCCGCGTGCGGCACCCGTTGCCGTCGAAACGCCCCCTCCTGCGGCGCAAAACGTTACAACCATCACAAAAACGCGAATGATTGATGTGCCGGTTCGTTCCGGTCAGCGCATTTATGCACCAAACTGTGATCTGATTGTTACAAGCCACGTCAGCGCTGGCGCTGAGCTGATTGCAGATGGCAATATTCACGTTTACGGTATGATGCGTGGACGTGCGCTCGCAGGTGCAAGTGGCGATCGGGACGCGCAAATATTTTGTACTCACCTGACGGCGGAACTGGTGTCCATCGCAGGTGAATATTGGCTGAGCGACAAGATCCCAGCCGAATTTTATGGCAAAGCGGCTCGCCTGCTTCTGGCAGACGACGCGTTGACCGTTCAACCGTTGAATTGATCCCTTTTTAACAAGGAATTTCTATGGCACGCATTATTGTTGTTACTTCGGGTAAAGGAGGCGTTGGCAAGACCACCTCCAGCGCGGCCATCGCTACTGGTTTGGCCCAGAAGGGAAAGAAAACCGTCGTTATCGACTTCGATATCGGCCTGCGTAACCTCGACCTCATCATGGGATGTGAGCGTCGCGTCGTGTATGACTTTGTGAACGTCATTCAGGGCGATGCCACGCTGAACCAGGCGCTGATTAAAGACAAGCGCACCGAGAACCTCTACATTCTCCCGGCTTCTCAGACGCGTGACAAAGACGCCCTGACCCGTGAAGGGGTAGAAAAGGTGCTCGACGAGCTGAAAAAAATGGAGTTCGACTTCATTGTCTGTGACTCCCCTGCCGGTATCGAAACCGGTGCCCTGATGGCGCTCTACTTCGCTGATGAAGCAATCATCACCACCAACCCTGAAGTTTCATCCGTGCGTGACTCAGACCGCATTCTCGGGATCCTCGCCTCTAAATCCCGTCGTGCGGAAAATGGCGAAGACCCGATTAAAGAACACCTGCTGCTCACCCGCTACAACCCGGGCCGCGTGAACAAAGGTGACATGCTGAGCATGGAAGACGTGCTGGAGATCCTGCGCATTAAGCTGGTGGGCGTTATCCCGGAAGATCAGTCCGTGTTACGTGCCTCTAACCAGGGCGAGCCAGTGATCCTTGATACAATGGCAGATGCAGGTAAAGCTTACGCCGATACCGTTGACCGTCTGCTGGGAGAAGAACGTCCTTTCCGCTTCATTGAAGAAGAGAAGAAAGGTTTCCTCAAACGCCTGTTCGGAGGATAAGTTATGGCATTACTGGACTTTTTTCTCTCGCGGAAAAAAAGCACCGCCAACATCGCAAAAGAACGTCTGCAAATCATTGTGGCGGAACGTCGTCGTAGCGACGCCGAACCGCACTACCTGCCGCAGTTGCGCAAAGACATTCTGGAAGTGATCTGCAAATACGTGCAGATTGACCCGGAAATGGTCACCGTTCAGCTGGAGCAAAAAGACGGGGATATTTCGATTCTGGAGCTGAACGTGACGCTTCCGGAAGCGGAAGAGTCGCGTTAATCCGTTTGTGATTTTGTAGGCCGGGTAAGCATCGCGCCTCCCGGCAATTTCCCCGGTGGCGCTGCGCTTACCGGGGCTACAATTCTTTAGCGCGGATACCCTTCCAGCAGGGTATTCAGGCGTTCGGCCATCAGTTCCCCCCGCCATCCGGCGACCAGTTCCGGTAAACCATTTTGCGGTTTCAACTTCCAGTGCCAGTTCAGCAGCTGGTTAATCTGACGACGTGAAGCCAGCAGTTCGGCACTCAGTTTGCTTTCCCCCGCCACCGTCTGCACCAGCGCTTTGATGTCTTTGAACGCCTTGCGGTAGCCCGGCATATCCATCAGGTTAAGCAGCGGTTCTGGCAGTGCGTCCTCTGGCAGTTGCTGAGCTTTCTCTACCAGCGCGAGCAGCGTTTTACCGTGGAAACGGATCTCACTTCCGGAAAGGCCAATGCTGTCCAGCTCACCAAGGCTACCCGGCATATAGCGCGCCACCGCCCACAGGTGTTCTTCACGCACCACGAAGTTAACCGCCAGATCGCGCTCACGCGCTTTACGCAGACGCCAGTCAGCCAGCAATTGCAGACAGGCCAGCTGGCGGGTGCGCAGCTGCCAGGCGTTGGTGATGTCACGCCAGGCTTCTTTCGGATCAACCACTTCCTGGCGACGCTGCTGCGTCATGCGGCACTCGTCCAGTGCGGCAGACAGCCAACCGGACGCCTCAGCCTCTTTCATGAGCTGGCCGGCAATTGGAAGAAGATAAAAGACGTCTGCCGCGGCGTATTCAAGCTGACGCGCCGTCAGCGGGCGCGCGAGCCAGTCGGTACGCGATTCGCTCTTATCCAGCGTCAGACCGGTGTACTCTTCCACCATCGCCGCAAAACCCCAGGAGAGCGGACGACCGCTGAACGCCGCGAGGATCTGGGTATCAATCAGCGGCTGCGGCATGATGCCAAAGGTGTTGAGAAAGACTTCCAGATCTTCACTGCCCGCGTGCAGATATTTGGTCACGGCGGTATCCAGCAACAGCTCGCGCATTGGCGCCCAGTCGGTAATGCCGAGGGGGTCAATCAACGACACGTGTTTGCCGTCATACATCTGAATCAGACCCAGCTGCGGATAGTACGTTCGGGTGCGGACAAATTCCGTATCCAGGGCGATAGCGGGAAATTCACGCGTCACCTCGCACAGCGAAGCCAGCTCGTCGTTGGTTGTGATCATCTGGTAATTCAAATCGGACTCTCTTTTGTTTGCGCCCATAAAAAACGCCGGATTAACCGGCGTCTGGGCGATTAACGTGAAGCTCAGGCCTTATTGTCCACTTTGGCACGGGCTTCGTCACGCAATTCTCGACGTAAAATTTTCCCGACGTTGGATTTTGGCAGTTCATCGCGGAACTCCACCAGCTTCGGGACTTTATAACCGGTGAGCTGACGTCGACAGAAGGTCACCAGCGCTTCATCGGTGAGCGAGGCATCTTTTTTTACGACAAAAATCTTCACCGCTTCGCCGCTGCTGCCTGAAGGCACGCCCACCGCCGCGACTTCCAGCACACCGGGATGCTGCATGACGACATCTTCAATTTCATTCGGATAGACGTTGAAGCCGGAGACCAGAATCATATCTTTTTTACGATCGACAATACGCAGAAAACCTTCATCGTCCATCACTGCGATATCACCTGTATGCAGCCAGCCGTCTTTTATGATCTCATCCGTCGCATCAGGACGTTGCCAGTACCCCAGCATCACCTGCGGACCTTTCACGCACAGTTCGCCGGGCTCGCCTGCTGGCACTTCGTTGTCGTCATCATCCACCAGTTTGGCTTCGGTCGACGGTACCGGCAATCCAATGCTGCCACTGTGATAATCAATATCATGCGGGTTCACGCTGACCAGCGGCGCGCATTCTGTCAGACCATACCCTTCGAGGAGATACTGACCGGTCAATTTAACCCAACGCTCGGCGACCGCCTGTTGTACCGGCATACCGCCGCCGGCGGAAAGATGCAGCGTGGAGAAATCGAGCTGCTGGAACTCTTTATTGTTCAGCAATGCATTAAACAAGGTGTTCACGCCCGTCATTGCAGTGAACGGGTATTTCGCCAGCTCTTTTACCAGGCCTGGAATATCGCGCGGATTGGTGATCAGCAGGTTCTGCCCACCCAGTTCAATAAACAGCAGGCAGTTCATGGTCAGGGCAAAAATGTGATACAGCGGCAACGCGGTCACTACCAGTTCTTTGCCAGGGTACAAAAGCGGCCCATAGGTGGCTTTCACCTGTTCGAGGTTAGCCAGCATATTGCGGTGCGTCAGCATCGCTCCCTTCGCTACACCGGTCGTCCCCCCGGTGTATTGCAGGAACGCCAAATCTTCAGAAACCACTTCCGGTTTGACATACTGCATGCGGTAACCGGCGTGCAGCGCGCTGCGAAAAGAGATCGCATCGGGCAGATGATACTTTGGCACCAGACGTTTGATGTACTTCACCACAAAGTTCACCAGCGTGCCTTTGGCCGTCGAAAGCTGATCGCCCATCCGGGTCAGAATCACATGCTTCACGCTGGTTTTATCCACCACTTTTTCCAGGGTATGGGCAAAGTTGGAGACAATCACAATCGCCGCCGCGCCGCTGTCATTGAGCTGATGCTCCAGTTCACGCGGGGTATAAAGGGGATTGACGTTCACGACGATCATTCCGGCGCGCAAAATGCCGAACAGCGCCACCGGATACTGCAACAGGTTCGGCATCATCAGCGCCACGCGGTCACCTTTTTTCAGTCCGAGGCCTTGTTGCAGGTAAGCGGAAAACGCACGGCTGCGCTCCTCCAGCTTACGGAAGGTCATCACCTCCCCCATATTAACGAAAGCAGGCTGATCGGCGTAGCGTGCGACAGACTGTTCAAACAGCTCCACCAGGGATTGATAACGGTCAGGATTGATCTCCGCAGGAACATCCGCGGGATAACGGTTTAGCCAAACCTTCTTCACTGCATCACCTCTAAAATGAGTGTTCGTCGTCATCTCAACCCCAGATAATAAACAAGTCGTTAACATAATATTAACTCAGCGTACCAGTTTATTAATCACTCGACTGAAAGGTTGCGAAGCGCGTCACTATTTATTTTTCTTATGACATAACGAATGCAGAAACAGCGGACCAGCCGCTGTTTCTTTTACTGATAATACAAAGGGTTACTCTGTGACTATCGTTTGAACTTGTGCGGGCCCCGGGTTGTACCAACCCCAGCCGCCATAGCCATATGGCCAGCCCCGCCCGCCATAAAACCACGGGTCGATCGGTTGTGGTGGCATCACCACCTGCTGGGCAAGCCGCCAGCGTTTATAGCCCGTGACGTCCATAGTCATGAATTTGTAAGGCGTACTGCCCACTTTACCCTCGATGGTGCCCGTAATCGGCCCAACGACGGTGACCAGTTGCCCACGGAAATCGACCGGATCGAGGAAACCATTCACGTTTGCGTAAATACGCCCGCGTGAAGCTTCACCCAGAACAGGCCGCGCGCCGCTATCCAGCGGAACGGTGGCGATTTCCAGCCGGGTTTTCCCCTGCTGGTTCTGGATATCCACTACTTTGCCGCCAAAGCGCGCTTCCTGGCCGACATACAATTGCGGGGCATTCATCACCCGAACCAGATCGTCTTGCGGCGTGGGACTAGAGCCTTTAATCGCATCCGGAACCGTGACGCACCCGCTCAGCATGAACGCCATCGCGCCGGCAAGCAGGCCTTTAAAAACGTTTTGTTGAACCGCCATACTGCGACTCCTTTTCTCAGCACACTGACCCGGCGTTTTACGGGCCATATTACTGAGAGTCATTCTTTTCCGGGAAGTTTCTTCCAGGCCACGTTGTTACGCAAATAAACCGGTTCGGCGTGTTCAACCGCCACGGTGCGACCTTCAGTCAACATCTGGCAGGCAATCGGCAACATGTCCTCTGCTGCTGGCAACAAAACCTCACCGTCGCGCAGTGTCAGACCGCTCTCTTTACCCAGTTCAGGCCAGGCGGGCCAACCGGTGCCCACCGTTACCCATTCCCCGGAAAGCTGCTGTAACCGCTCAGTCACCTGCTCAGGTTTCAGCACGGCCTCGGTGTCTTCACCGTGCCAGATACCGTTTTCGTCGCGCTGGTACTCGGCCCAGTAAACTTCGCCCATCCGCGCGTCAATGGCCGCCAGTACGCGCCCCGCTCCGGTTTTACGCCAGGCGCCCTGCGCCATCGTCGCGAGGGTAGAAACGCCGATCATTGGCAGGTTCGCGCCCAGTGCCAGCCCTTGTGCAATCCCAATCCCAATACGCACGCCGGTAAAGCTTCCTGGTCCACGACCATAAGCCAGCGCGTTGAGTTCCGTCAGGGTTGTGCCGCCAGCGGCAAGAATATCCTGCACCATTGGCAGGATGCGTTGAGTATGTTCCCGAGGGCAAAGCTCAAATTGAGCAGAGAGAGTACCGTCGTTCCACAGAGCCACAGAGCAGGCTTCTGTGGCGGTATCGATAGCCAAAATTCGCATGGGTCTTCGTGCTTTGATCAACAAAATGGCCCGCATCTTACCATAGCCATTCAGAAATTACTCGGATGACGGTATCGCCAGGAATCGCACGGCGCGGGCGAAGTCACGGGTACGCGGCGCAGGCGGCAGACTGGCGAGAAAGGTCGCGCCGTAAGGACGCATCACTAACCGGTTGTCGCATATCACCAGTACACCGCGATCGTCAGCATCACGGATTAAGCGTCCAACCCCCTGCTTCAGCGTGATGACCGCATCCGGCAGTTGCACATCTTCAAACGGATCGCCGCCGCGTAAGCGACAGTCCTCCATTCGCGCTTTCAGCAGTGGATCGTCCGGCGAAGTGAACGGCAGTTTGTCGATGATAACCAGTGAAAGCGTATCACCGCGCACATCCACCCCTTCCCAGAAGCTGCTGGTTGCCACCAGCAAAGCGTTACCCGCGCTGACAAACTGCTGTAACAGTTGCCCCTTACTGGTTTCGCCCTGTAGCAGCACCGGCAGCGTCATGGTGGCGCGGAACTGCTCCGCCAGATCGCGCATCATTGCGTGCGAAGTACAGAGCATAAAACAGCGGCCATTGTTCGCTTCGATGATCGGTCTTAACATTGCCGCCAGTTGGCGCGCCGCGCCCGGCTGGTTAGTTTGCGGCAGATTGCGCGGCACACAGAGTAACGCCTGACGGGTGTAATCAAACGGGCTGGGCAGCAACATCGACTCTGCCTGCTCAATTCCCAGACGCGCCGTGAAGTGGTGTAAATCGTCATTCACTGAGAGCGTTGCAGAGGTGAAAATCCAGCTTCCGGGCTTCTGCTCCATCACCTCTTTGAATTTATCCGCGACCGTGAGCGGCGTTAATGCCAGGGTGAAATTCCGCGAGGTGCATTCGTACCAGTAGCTGTAACCGGGCTGGTTTATCTCTTTCAAACGCTTGAGGCGCGCGCGATACAGCGTGGCGCGTTCAAACGCGGCATCGAGCAGTGCCGAACGCCCCAGCGACAATTTCGCCACGTCGTAGCAAAGCTCCAGCGTGTCATCAAGCAGTAAAAAGGCGCGCTGCACTCGCTGATCGGCCAGCAGTTCTCGCAGGTTGCCGCGATAGCCCGGCTCGCCCAGTTGCAGGCGGAAATCCTGAGCACTTTGTGCCAGACGGTCAGCACACTTTTGCAACTGTTGGGTATCTTTCAGCTCAGTGCGGTACGCAATGGTGATGTCTTTGGCCAGGTCCATCAACTGGCGGCTGGAGAGCGACTGGCCGAAATACTGGCTGGCGATATCCGGTAACTGATGGGCTTCGTCGAAAATCATGACGTCGGCTTCCGGGATCAGCTCGCCAAAACCACTCTCTTTCACCACCATGTCGGCCAGAAACAGATGATGGTTCACCACCACGACATCCGCATCCATCGCTTTTTTACGCGCTTTTACTACAAAACAGTCTTTGTACAGCGGGCAGTCGCTACCGAGACAGTTATCGTTGGTGCTGGTGACCAACGGCCAGGCCTGGGAATCGTCGGCGGCGCTGACGGAGGTACTGATGTCGCCGTCTTCGGTCGGATTCGACCGGGAGCGCAGCAAAATCACATCGCTTAAGGTCGGGACAGGGAGATCGCCGCCCGCCAGCGCCTGTTGTTCAAGGCGCTCAAGGCATAGATAGTTGGAACGTCCTTTCAACAGAGCCAGTCGTCCGGTGTACTTCAGCGCTTTTGCTACGGTGGGCAGGTCGCGGCTGTAAAGCTGATCCTGCAGGGCCTTTGACCCCGTTGAGACAATCACCTTCTTTTTCGCACGCAGAGCAGGCGCCAGATAGGCGTAAGTTTTCCCCGTGCCCGTTCCGGCTTCCACCACCAGAGGCTGCGATTTTTGAATGGCCTGAGCGACCGCAACTGCCATCTGCCGTTGTGGTTCACGCGGTTTAAATCCCGGTATCGCTTTAGCCAGTTGACCGTCTGGTGCAAAATCGTCCGTCACACTACCCCCTGTTGATTTGAACAGGGATTATGTCAGGCCCGGCACGCTTACGCCAGTTGAAGAGGTGACGACGCCCTGACATTATGGCAGTCTTGCCCTTTATGCAGAATATGAACGTAAAAGAGGAAGGCTTTATGACTATTATCCGCATTGATGCCGAAGAACGCTGGTCTGACGTGGTGATTCACAACAATACGCTGTACTACACGGGCGTACCGTCAAATCTCGACGCCGACGCGTTTGAGCAGACCGCCAACACGCTGGCGCAAATTGACGCCGCGCTGCAACAGCAAGGCAGCAGCAAGTCACGCATTCTTGATGCCACCATTTTCCTTGCCGATAAAGCCGATTTCGCAGCAATGAACAAAGCCTGGGACGCCTGGGTCGTCGCCGGTCTCGCGCCTGTGCGCTGTACCGTACAGGCCGGGGTTGATGAACCAGAAATACAAAGTGGAGATTAAGATTATCGCGGCGGTGTAAACCGACGTTACTCGTCTTCGTCTTCAAAGCGCGCCACAATACGTTCTCCGGTGTGAGTGGCGCGCAACTCTTCTGCCACCAGCGCGATGGCCTGACCGCTGCTCATTCCCTGTGACATCAGTTCCTGAATACGCTCGACCGCTTTTTGTTGCTGTTCGTGACTGAGTGAAGGTAAACCTGCAAACATCGTTAACTCCTGCTAAATTGTCTGCGCTAATTATTTCATGCTACCCGGAACATAGCCAGTACAGTCAGGATCAATGAAGACGTTATCTCCCGCGATTATCACGCTCCCCTGGCGTCAGGACGCCGCAGAACACTATTTCGCCCCTCTAAGCCACCTGCCCTGGGCGATGCTGTTGCATTCCGGTCATGCGGAACATCCGCACAGCCGCTTCGATATTGTGGTGGCCGATCCGGTTTGTACGTTGCAAACGCGCGGCGAGACCACGCAGATTCGCGATGCAAAGGGCAACCACGTCACGCATGACGACCCGATGGCGGTGCTGCAACAGGCGTTATCTGCTCTGGGTCTTCAGTCGCCTGCTAACACAGACTTACCGTTTCAGGGTGGCGCGCTCGGGTTGTTTGGCTACGATCTGGGGCGTCGCTTTGAATCGTTGCCCTGCCATGCCCGCCCGGATATCGCGCTGGCGGATATGGCGGTGGGTCTCTATGACTGGGCGCTTACCGTCGATCATCAGCGCCGCGTTGTGACACTCCTCAGCCACACGGACGTGCAGGCGCGACTTAACTGGCTGGAAAGTCAAATGCCGCCTTCACGTAAGCCCTTTAAGCTCACCACAGGCTGGCGGTCAAATATGACACGGGAACAGTACGGCGAGAAATTCCGTCAGGTGCAGGCGTATCTGCACAGCGGCGACTGTTATCAGGTCAATCTCGCCCAGCGCTTTCAGGCCTCTTTTGAGGGCGATGAATGGCTGGCTTTCGTGCGCCTGAATCAGGCCAACCGCGCCCCGTTCAGCGCGTTTTTACGCCTGGAGGATGGCGTCATTCTGAGCCTTTCGCCCGAACGGTTTATTCTGCTGGCTGAGGGTGAAATTCAGACCCGACCAATCAAAGGCACGCTGCCGCGCCTGCCACAGCCGGACGCGGACCGGAAGCAGGCAGAGAAACTGGCGAATTCCCCAAAAGACCGGGCGGAGAATCTGATGATCGTCGATTTGATGCGTAATGACATCGGGCGCGTGGCCGTACCCGGCTCTGTGAAGGTGCCGGAACTGTTTGTTGTCGAACCCTTCCCGGCGGTGCATCATCTGGTTAGCACCGTGACCGCCCGTTTGCCGTCCACCCTCCATGCCACCGATCTGCTGCGCGCGGCCTTTCCCGGCGGGTCGATTACCGGTGCGCCAAAAATCCGCGCGATGCAGATCATTGACGAACTAGAGCCCCACCGCCGCAACGCCTGGTGTGGCAGTATCGGCTATCTGAGCGTCTGCGGGACTATGGACACCAGCATTACTATCCGTACTCTGATAGCCGTAGACGGTCAACTGTATTGTTCGGCGGGCGGCGGCATCGTGGCAGACAGCGAAGAACAGGCGGAATATCAGGAAACCTTTGATAAAGTGAATCGTATCCTGCAGCAACTGGAGAACTAAAACGTGGATAATCAGAGTCTGACGCTGGATGATTTCTTGTCGCGTTTTCAACTTTTGCGCCCACAGATCAACCGTGAGTCACTTAATCAGCGCCAGGCAGCGGTTCTCATTCCCATTGTTCGTCGCCCTCAGCCGGGAATGCTGCTGACCCAACGCTCGGTACATCTGCGTAAGCATGCCGGACAAGTGGCGTTTCCCGGTGGCGCGGTAGACAGTACCGACGTATCGCTTATTGCCGCCGCGCTGCGTGAAGCTGAAGAAGAAGTGGCGATTCCGCCCGAGGCCGTGGAGGTGATTGGCGTGCTGCCGCCGGTCGACAGCGTGACCGGATTCCAGGTGACGCCGGTGGTGGGCATTATTCCCCCGGATCTACCCTGGCGCGCCAGTGAGGATGAAGTTTCTGCGGTCTTTGAAATGCCGCTGGCGCAGGCGCTGCATTTAGGCCGCTATCACCCGCTGGATGTTTACCGACGCGGCGATTCACATCGCGTCTGGCTTTCGTGGTATGAGCATTATTTCGTCTGGGGCATGACCGCCGGAATAATTCGTGAGCTGGCGCTACAAATCGGCATGAAGCCCTGACTATACTTATCTTTACGCGCAGAAGACACAACCTGAAACTCCCGTCACAACATTAGTAAAAACGCGGTTACTCATTAGTTTAATTCATGTGAATAGTTAAGCCGATCCCCGCGTTCCCTCTTACACTATGCGCAGTTATTACATCGTTTCTGGAAGTTTCCAGTCACCCTGTCAGGAGTATTATTGTGATTAGTCTATTCGACATGTTTAAGGTGGGGATTGGTCCCTCATCTTCCCACACTGTTGGCCCGATGAAGGCCGGTAAACAGTTCGTCGATGACCTGGTCGAAAAAGGATTACTGGATAGCGTTACCCGGGTTGCTGTCGACGTGTACGGTTCACTGTCGCTGACGGGTAAAGGTCACCACACCGATATCGCCATTATTATGGGTCTGGCGGGCAATGAACCTGCCACCGTGGATATTGATAGCATCCCGGGCTTCATCCGCGATGTGGAAACGCGCGGACGCCTGCTGCTGGCTCAGGGTCAGCACGAAGTGGATTTCCCGCAAAACGACGGGATGCGTTTTCATAACGGCAACCTGCCGCTGCATGAAAACGGTATGCAGATCCATGCGTATAACGGCGATGACGTCGTTTACAGCAAGACGTATTACTCCATTGGCGGTGGCTTTATCGTTGATGAAGAACATTTTGGTAAGGATGCGGCAAATGAGGTAAGCGTTCCTTATCCGTTCAAATCCGCAACTGAAATGCTGGACTACTGCAACAGCACCGGCCTTTCCCTTTCCGGTCTGGCGATGCAAAACGAACTGGCCTTGCACAGTAAGAAAGAGATTGAAGAGTATTTCGGCAACGTCTGGCAGACCATGCAGGCCTGTATCGATCGCGGCATGAATACCGAAGGCGTATTACCGGGTCCGCTGCGCGTGCCTCGTCGTGCTTCCGCACTGCGCCGGATGCTGGTCTCCAGCGATAAGCTCTCTAACGATCCGATGAACGTGATCGACTGGGTGAACATGTTCGCGCTTGCCGTGAATGAAGAAAACGCGGCGGGCGGTCGTGTTGTGACCGCGCCTACCAACGGCGCGTGCGGTATCGTGCCTGCGGTTCTGGCTTATTACGATCATTTTATCGAATCCGTCAGCCCGGATATCTATACCCGTTATTTCCTGGCGGCAGGCGCTATCGGCGCGCTGTATAAAATGAACGCGTCAATTTCAGGCGCTGAAGTCGGATGCCAGGGGGAAGTCGGCGTGGCCTGCTCGATGGCAGCCGCTGGCCTTGCTGAACTGTTGGGTGCGAGCCCGGAGCAGGTTTGCGTCGCCGCCGAAATCGGCATGGAACATAACCTGGGACTGACCTGTGACCCGGTTGCCGGACAGGTACAGGTGCCGTGTATTGAACGCAATGCGATCGCGTCTGTGAAGGCCATCAACGCCGCACGTATGGCGATGCGTCGTACCAGCGCCCCGCGCGTCTCGCGGGATAAAGTCATCGAAACCATGTACGAAGCGGGTAAAGATATAAACGCCAAATACCGTGAAACGTCGCGTGGCGGTCTGGCGATTAAAGTTCAGTGTGACTAAACAAATCATAAAGCAAATCTAATACTCACTCTTCGCCCATCTGCAACGGATGGGCGAAATTTATCCCCCTTTCTCGTCTGCCTGTGGTTTCCCCACTACACTTGCACTGTTACGGTTGGCTTTAGTGGCTTACGGTTGTCAGGTGGCCGGCATGCAGACAGCACAACGAATCATTAAAAAATATCGCCGCAATCGTTTTATCCGCTGCGTACTCTGTGCGCTCATCACGCTCATCCTGACACTGGGCATCCGATTTATTTCGGAGCGGAATTTAAATCAGCAGCGCATCGCCACCTATGCCGCTCGCGCGGTAACCACCCTGGATGACGTCCTGCGTCCGTTGCAAAGTGGTCGCGATATCCTGTTACCGCTGATTGAACTCCCCTGCTCAGCATCGCACCTCCCGCTGCGCAAGCAGGCCGCCTGGCTGCAAACGGTACGTGCTATTGCACTGGTAAAAGGTGGAATACTGTATTGCCCCAGCGTCTTTGGCTACCGTAACGTTCCAGTCAACCAGCTTCAACCCGGTCTCCCCGTGGCACATGCACAGCTTTTGCTTGCAATCGATCCCGTGCTTATCAAAGGCAGCCCGGTTCTTATTCAATGGTATCCCGCGTCGACGGACGGCAAAGATGGGGTGCTGGAAATCGTTAACATCGACCTGCTTACCCGGCTGCTGCTCGAACCACGTACGCCACTGATTACGGGGGCCAGTTTGACGGTCGGTAATCGACATCTCATTTTCGGGCAAGGGGTAGTCGAGAAATTGCCCCCCCTCGACGGTGACGCCCGATATCCATTACCGTCACAACACTTTCCTTTTACCATCAGCGTGACAGGACCCGGCGCAGACAAACTGGCGTTTAAAACGCTACCGGACCAACTGCCACTGGCATTCATGCTCAGCCTGATGGTGGGTTATCTCGTATGGCTGGCTTCCGCCAGGCGGATGAGTTTTACCTGGGAAATTAGCCTCGGAATTGCGCAGCAGGAATTTGAGCTTTTTTGCCAGCCTTTACTGAATGCCCACACAAAACAATGTCTGGGGGTGGCGATTTTGTTGCGCTGGAATAACCCCCGTCAGGGCTGGATTTCTCCGGATGTTTTTATCCCTATTGCCGAAGAACAGCGTCTCATCGCGCCATTAACACGCTATGTCATCGCAGAAACTATCCGCCAGCGGCATGTCTTTCCCATGAGCAGGCAGTTCCATATTGGTATTAATGCCGCGGCGAGCCATTTCCGTCATGGAGAATTGTTGAAAGACCTCAACCAGTACTGGTTCAGCCAGCAGCCCATTCAACAACTGGTGATTGAGCTGACCGAGCGGGATGCGTTGCGGGACGTGGATTATCGGATTGTCCGTGAGCTGCACCGGAAAAATGTCAAACTGGCGATCGATGATTTCGGGACCGGAAACAGCTCACTGTCATGGCTTGAAAAACTTCGCCCGGACATTCTGAAAATCGATAAGTCCTTTACCAATGCGATTGGCACTGATGCGGTTAATTCGACAGTGACCGACATTATTATCGCGCTGGGACAGCGGTTGCATATCGAGTTAGTCGCAGAAGGTGTTGAAACGCAGGAACAGGCGCAGCATCTGCGCCGACATGGTGTGGATTTACTGCAGGGATATTTATTTGCCAGACCGATGCCGCTGCGTGATTTTCCGCAGTGGCTGGCGGGCAGCCAACCGCCGCCCCCCAGACATAACGGACGCATGGCGCCCGTTATTCCCTGGCGCTAGAGACCATTACTCCTCTTCATCGTGCGCGGGTTGCTCTTTAACAATACGCACCAGGTCAACGCGGTAATCATTCGCGTCGACAATCGTAATGCTCAGGGGAGCGACTTCAATCACATCCCCCGTGCGGGGAATATGCCCGTTGACTGCGATCACAAGCCCCGCGACGGTTGCGATATCTTCGTCTTCATCGACCAGGTTATCCAACGCCAGCGCCTGTTGCAGGGCATGCAGGTCGGTGCCTCCCTTAACCAGCCAGCCATCGCCATCAACGATAATTTCCGGCGTTTCATCGGCATCCGGAAACTCACCGGCAATAGCTTCAAGAACATCCAGCGGTGTGACCAGCCCCTGCACAACGCCAAATTCGTTGGTCACGATGACGAAGCTGCCGCGCGCACGACGCAGGACGCCAAGCAGGTTGATCGGATCCAACGTTTCCGGCACCACAATGGCGGGAGAAGCAGAGGCGATAGCCGCCACGTCGACGCCTTCTTCCAGCGCCACCAGCAGCTCTTTCGCACGCACGATACCGATGACTTCATCCAGTTCACCACGGCATACCGGGAACAAACTGTGCGGCGAGGAGAGCAACTGCTCGCGGATTTCATCGACGCTCAGATTGGCATCCACCCAACTGATTTCACCTCGCGGGGTCATGATTCCGCGCAGCGATCGCTGAGCCAGGGTCAGTACGCCGTTAATCATATAGCGCTCTTCTTCGGCGAATGCCCCTTCCGGAACAGGCACAGCCGCCTGACTGTCAGTTTCATGCTGAACCGTCGTCTGGCGCTTCCCGCCCATCAGACGCAAAATCGCGTCAGCCGTACGCGCACGCAGCGGCAGCGTTGACTGATGGCGAATGAAGTTACGGCGCGCAATCTGGTTAAAGACTTCAATGATGATCGAGAAGCCAATCGCGGCGTACAGGTAACCTTTCGGGATATGGAAACCAAAACCTTCGGCGACCAGGCTCAGACCAATCATCAGCAGGAAGCTCAGGCAGAGCACTACCACGGTCGGATGTTGGTTGACGAAACGCGTCAGCGGCTTCGACGCCAGTAGCATCACAGCCATCGCAATCACCACCGCCGCCATCATCACCGGCAGATGGTTAACCATACCGACAGCGGTAATGACAGCATCCAGTGAGAACACCGCGTCTAAAATGACGATTTGGGTAACGACAACCCAAAAGCTTGCATAGCCTTTGCCGTGCCCGGCGTCATGCTCACGGTTCTCAAGACGTTCATGGAGTTCCGTTGTCGCTTTGAATAACAAGAAGATCCCCCCCAGCAGCATAATCAGATCGCGGCCTGAGAAGGTGAAATCCATCACGGAGAACAGCGGTTTTGTCAGGGTGACCATCCACGAAATAATGGACAGCAGGGCCAGACGCATAATCAGTGCGAGAGATAAACCAATCAGACGCGCTTTATCACGCTGCTTCGGCGGCAGCTTATCAGCAAGGATTGCGATAAAGACCAGGTTATCGATTCCCAGAACAATTTCGAGGACGACAAGCGTAAGCAAACCCGCCCAAATCGAGGGATCCATTAAGAATTCCATGACAAGCTCCTGCTGAAGGAAGGGTTAACAGTCGATAAAACATTGTGCAGACAAAACGCGTGGCATGACATGCCAGACGGACAGGCGCGATGCGGCCTGAGGATGAAATGACGTCGGTGACGATCCATACTGCGGGCTAGTGCCCTATACTCCTGGTAGGTTAAACAGAGGGTAAACATAACAGAGACAACGTGTTTTTGGCAAAGATTTACCTTCCTTTGCAAAGAGTTGTAACAGAGATATTTTACACTCCGAAATTTCTTATTGGTTAAAGCTAAATTACGGATCTTCATCACATAAAATATTTTTTCGCTATCTAAAATAATTCACGAACATTCTGAGTTTTTCATTGTAACCCTTATCTGAATCGATTCGATTGCGGACGACGATTCAAATACATCTCTCACGTTGATGTGTTAACGATAATAAAGGAGGTAGCAAGTGACCATTGCTATTGTCATAGGCACACATGGTTGGGCTGCAGAGCAGTTACTCAAAACGGCAGAAATGCTGTTAGGCGAGCAGGAAAATGTCGGCTGGATCGATTTCGTCCCAGGCGAGAATGCCGAAACGCTGATTGAAAAGTACAACGCGCAGTTAGCAAAACGCGATACCAGTAGCGGCGTGCTGTTCCTCGTTGATACATGGGGAGGCAGCCCGTTTAACGCTGCCAGCCGCATTGTCGTCGACAAAGAGCATTATGAAGTGATCGCCGGGGTGAACATCCCAATGCTGGTTGAAACGCTGATGGCGCGTGATGACAATCCGGGCTTCGATGAGCTGGTTGCGCTGGCAGTAGAAACCGGGCGCGAAGGCGTGAAAGCGCTGAAAGCGAAACCGGTTGAAAAACCGACCCCTGCCCCCGTCGCAGCGGCGCCAAAAGCAGCGGCACCTGCAAAACCGATGGGCCCGAACGGTAAGATGCAGATAGGTCTTGCAAGTATCGATGATCGTTTAATCCACG
>OIES01000346.1_pt1 | contig 22972 bp, 18 predicted proteins | sample 1581811 | NCBI WGS metagenome assembly OIES01 (sample SAMN03281021, study PRJEB24777) | human gut metagenome | isolation source: fecal sample PR177 from 1 month old male Malay infant, vaginal delivered... | reverse complement strand
GCGCGGTGGTCCCACCTGACCCCATGCCGAACTCAGAAGTGAAACGCCGTAGCGCCGATGGTAGTGTGGGGTCTCCCCATGTGAGAGTAGGGAACTGCCAGGCATCAATTAGAAGAACCCCGTACCGGAAGGTGCGGGGTTTTTTGCTTTTGTTTTTCTTCCTCTCCCTCTCCCTGAAACTTTCTCACCTTCACCTTGCAGACTCGACATTCCGATCATTTCTGGGTATCGTTAGCTGTCTGGATGTCTAAACGTTTATACGTATGTTGTGAGGATATAAAGCTATGCCGATTCGGGTGCAGGACGAGCTACCAGCCGTCAATTTCTTGCGTGAAGAAAATGTCTTTGTGATGACGACTTCACGTGCGACAGGTCAGGAAATTCGCCCGCTGAAGGTGCTTATTCTCAATCTGATGCCCAAAAAGATCGAAACAGAAAACCAGTTCCTGCGTCTGCTGTCGAACTCCCCGCTGCAGGTTGATATTCAGCTGCTGCGGATCGACGCCCGTGAGTCTCGCAATACGCCTTCTGAGCACCTGAACAACTTCTACTGCAACTTTGATGATATTCAGGGTGAAAACTTTGATGGACTGATTGTGACCGGCGCGCCGCTGGGCCTGGTGGAATTTAACGATGTCGCTTACTGGCCGCAGATCAAACAGGTGCTGGAATGGGCAAAAGATCACGTCACGTCCACGCTATTTGTCTGTTGGGCGGTACAAGCCGCACTGAATATTCTGTATGGCATCCCCAAGCAAACCCGCACTGAAAAGCTCTCCGGCGTATACGAACACCATATTCTCCATCCCCATGCGTTGCTGACGCGCGGGTTTGATGATTCTTTCCTGGCCCCGCATTCTCGCTACGCCGATTTCCCGGCCCAGCTGATTCGTGATTACACCGATCTGGAGATCCTGGCCGAAACGGAAGATGGGGACGCTTACCTGTTTGCCAGTAAAGATAAGCGCATTGCCTTTGTGACCGGACATCCTGAGTACGATCCGCACACCCTTGCGTCAGAGTATTTCCGTGATGTCGAAGCGGGTCTGAACCCGGATGTCCCGTACAACTATTTCCCGAAAGACGATCCGCAAAACAAACCGAGAGCGACCTGGCGCAGCCACGGGAATTTGCTTTTTACTAACTGGCTCAACTATTACGTCTACCAGATAACACCATACGATCTGCGTCACATGAATCCAACGCTGGAGTAATCGTCTGCACTAAACGATCCTAAAGCGTTTCAGCTATTCAAATCAGGCACCTTCGGGTGCCTTTTTTATTTCCGAAATGCCACTCATCATTCTTTAAAACTTTAATTTCAATAAAATCAATCAATTAATTGCAATTTATAATTAAAATGGAAATTGTTTTTGATTTTAGAAAAAATAGAGATAGTCTTAATTCTGCTGAGCGAAAACTACCCAACGATCTTTCGTTCGCGTCGGGAGCGTGATTTTGGATCTTTGATGAGGAGCAGAGTAATGACTCAACAGGCAACGACGGTCGATGAACTGGCCTTTACCCAGCCGTATGGCGAGCAAGAACAGCAAGTATTAACGGCAGAAGCGGTAGAATTTCTGACTGAACTGGTGACCCGCTTTACGCCGCAGCGCAATAAGCTGCTGGCGGCACGTATTCATCAGCAGCAGGAAATTGACGATGGCAAGTTGCCTGGCTTCATTTCGGAAACCGCTTCCATTCGTCGTGGCGAGTGGAAAATCCGCGGCATCCCTGAAGATTTACAGGATCGTCGCGTTGAGATCACCGGTCCGGTAGAACGCAAAATGGTGATCAACGCCATGAACGCCAACGTTAAAGTCTTTATGGCCGATTTTGAAGACTCGCTGGCGCCGGACTGGCGTAAGGTCATCGAGGGGCAGATCAACCTGCGCGACGCCGTAAACGGCACCATCAGCTATACCAATGAAGCCGGCAAAATATACCAGCTCAAACCGAACCCGGCGGTGCTGATCTGTCGCGTGCGCGGCCTGCACCTGCCCGAAAAACATGTCACCTGGCGTGGAGAAGCCATTCCAGGAAGCCTGTTTGATTTTGCACTCTATTTCTTCCACAACTACAAAGCCCTGCTGGCGAAAGGCAGCGGCCCGTATTTCTATCTGCCTAAAACGCAGGCCTGGCAGGAAGCAGCCTGGTGGAGCGAGGTCTTCAGCTATGCGGAAGATCGTTTCAACCTGCCGCGCGGCACCATCAAAGCCACCCTGCTGATTGAAACGCTGCCCGCCGTATTCCAGATGCATGAAATCCTGCATGCGCTGCGCGACCACATTGTCGGTCTGAACTGTGGACGCTGGGACTATATTTTCAGCTACATCAAAACCCTGAAAAATTATCCCGATCGCGTGCTCCCCGATCGTCAGGTTGTCACCATGGACAAACCGTTCCTGAGCGCCTATTCGCGCCTGCTGATCAAAACCTGCCACAAGCGCGGTGCCTTTGCGATGGGCGGCATGGCAGCCTTTATCCCGAGCAAAGACGCAGAGCGCAACAATCAGGTGCTCAACAAGGTGAAAGCCGATAAAGAGCTTGAAGCCCGTAACGGTCACGACGGGACGTGGATCGCCCATCCGGGTTTGGCCGATACGGCGATGGAGGTCTTTAACCGCGTGCTCGGCGACAACAAAAACCAGCTGTTTGTCACCCGTGAAGACGATGCACCAATCGCAGAAGAACAGCTGCTGGCGCCGTGCGCGGGAGAACGTACGGAAGAGGGCATGCGTGCCAACATTCGCGTCGCGGTGCAGTACATCGAAGCGTGGATCTCCGGCAACGGCTGCGTGCCGATCTACGGCCTGATGGAAGATGCTGCGACGGCGGAGATCTCACGTACCTCTATCTGGCAGTGGATCCACCATCAAAAAACGCTTAGCAACGGCAAACCGGTGACCAAGACCCTGTTCCGCCAGATGCTGGCCGAAGAGATGCGGGTGATCCAGGACGAACTGGGCGAACACCGCTTCAGCAGCGGACGCTTTGACGACGCTGCGCGCCTGATGGAGCAAATCACCACATCAGATGACTTAATCGACTTCCTGACCCTGCCGGGCTACCGCTTCCTGGCGTAACTCACCACATAACAATATGGAGCATCTGCACATGAAAACCCGTACCCAACAAATCGAAGAATTAAAGAAAGAGTGGACACAACCTCGCTGGGAAGGCATCCGCCGCCCGTACAGCGCGGAAGAGGTGGTGAAATTACGCGGCTCGGTGAATCCGGAATGCACGCTGGCGCAAAATGGCGCGGCGAAAATGTGGAAGCTGCTGCACGGTGGCTCTAAAAAGGGCTACATCAACAGCCTCGGTGCGCTGACCGGCGGTCAGGCACTGCAGCAGGCGAAGGCCGGTATTGAGGCGATTTACCTCTCCGGCTGGCAGGTCGCGGCGGACGCCAACCTGGCCTCCAGCATGTACCCGGATCAGTCGCTCTATCCGGCTAACTCCGTGCCGTCGGTCGTGGATCGGATCAACAACACCTTCCGCCGTGCGGATCAGATCCAGTGGGCGGCGGGTATTGAGCCAAACGATCCGCGCTTTATTGACTACTTCCTGCCGATCGTCGCGGATGCGGAAGCGGGCTTCGGCGGCGTGCTGAACGCCTTTGAGCTGATGAAATCGATGATTGAAGCCGGTGCAGCGGCCGTTCACTTCGAAGATCAGCTGGCGTCAGTGAAGAAGTGCGGACACATGGGCGGTAAGGTGCTGGTTCCTACACAGGAAGCGGTGCAGAAGCTGGTTGCCGCGCGTCTGGCTGCTGACGTGCTCGGCGTGCCAACGCTGGTCATTGCCCGTACCGATGCGGACGCGGCTGACCTGATCACCTCTGACTGCGATCCGTACGACAGCGAGTTCATCACCGGCGAGCGCACCAGCGAAGGGTTCTATCGCACCCATGCGGGCATTGAGCAGGCGATCAGCCGCGGTCTGGCGTACGCGCCGTACGCGGACCTGGTCTGGTGTGAAACCTCCACGCCGGATCTGGCGCTGGCAAAACGCTTTGCCGACGCCATTCATGCGAAGTACCCGGGCAAACTGCTGGCCTACAACTGCTCGCCGTCCTTTAACTGGCAGAAAAAGCTGGATGACAAAACGATCGCTAGCTTCCAGCAGCAGCTGTCCGACATGGGCTACAAATACCAGTTCATTACGCTGGCAGGCATCCACAGCATGTGGTTCAACATGTTCGACCTGGCGCACGCCTATGCGCAGGGTGAGGGCATGAAGCACTACGTTGAGAAGGTGCAGCAGCCGGAATTTGCGGCGGGCAAAGACGGTTACACCTTCGTGTCTCACCAGCAGGAGGTGGGCACCGGCTACTTTGATAATGTGACCACGATTATTCAGGGCGGCACCTCCTCCGTCACCGCCTTAACGGGTTCAACGGAAGAAGCACAGTTCTAATCTTTTCCCCCTCTCCCCCCTGGGGAGAGGGTTGGTGGTGAGGGGGAATATATGTCGCGTGGCCTGGAATTACTGATTGCCCAAACTATTTTGCAGGGCTTCGATGCCCAGTATGGTCGTTTTCTGGAAGTAACCTCCGGCGCCCAGCAGCGCTTCGAACACGCAGACTGGCATGCGGTTCAGCAGGCCATGAAGCAGCGTATCCATCTTTATGACCACCACGTGGGTCTGGTGGTGGAGCAGCTGCGCTGTATTACCGACGGTAAAAGTCCGGACGCGGAATTTTTACTGCGCGTAAAAGAGCATTACACCCATCTGTTACCCGACTACCCGCGCTTCGAGATTGCGGAGAGTTTTTTCAACTCCGTCTATTGCCGGTTATTTGACCACCGCTCATTATCTCCTGAGCGGTTATTTATCTTTAGCTCCCAGCCCGAGCGGCGCTTTCGTACCATTCCGCGTCCGCTGGCGAAAGATTTCTTTCCCGAGCACGGATGGGAAAAGCTCCTGCATCGCGTGCTGACGGATTTGCCGCTGCGTCTGCCCTGGGAGAATAAAGCCCGGGATATCGGGTATATCCACGCCCATCTCAAAGAAGCATTCGGCGCGGAGGTGCTCAGCCACAGCCATTTGCAGGTGGCCAACGAGCTTTTCTACCGCAATAAAGCCGCCTGGCTGGTGGGCAAACTGGTTACGCCGACGGCCATCGTGCCGTTTCTGCTGCCCATTCATCGTACCGACGACGGGGAACTGTTTGTCGATACCTGCCTGACTACCAGCGCCGAGGCCAGCATCGTGTTTGGCTTCGCCCGTTCCTATTTCATGGTCTATGCCCCACTGCCTGCCGCCCTGGTGGAGTGGCTGCGCGAGATCCTGCCGGGTAAAACCACCGCCGAGCTGTATATGGCCATTGGTTGCCAGAAGCACGCCAAAACAGAAAGCTACCGGGAGTACCTGCGCTATGTCACCACGGCCGATGAGCAGTTCATCGAAGCGCCTGGCATTCGTGGCATGGTGATGCTGGTGTTTACGCTGCCGGGCTTCGACCGGGTCTTTAAGGTGATTAAGGACAGATTCGCGCCGCAGAAAGAGATGACCGCCGCGCACGTCCGCGCCTGCTACCAGCTGGTTAAAGAGCACGACCGCGTTGGGCGCATGGCGGATACCCAGGAGTTCGAAAACTTTGTGCTGGATAAGCAGCAGATCGATCCGGCACTCATGGCGCTTTTACTGCAGGAAGCACCCGCCAAAATCACCGATCTTGGCGACAAAATCGCGATCAGCCATCTCTACATTGAACGTCGCATGGTGCCGCTGAATATCTGGCTGGAGCAGTCCGACGGTCAGGCTTTAAGAGATGCGATTGAAGAGTACGGCAACGCGATTCGCCAGCTTGCCGCCGCCAATATCTTCCCGGGCGATATGCTGTTCAAAAACTTCGGCGTCACCCGTCACGGACGGGTAGTGTTCTACGATTACGACGAAATTTGCTACATGACCGAGGTGAACTTCCGCGACATCCCACCGGCCCGCTACCCGGAAGATGAGCTTTCCGGCGAGCCGTGGTACAGCGTCTCGCCGGGCGATGTGTTTCCCGAAGAGTTTCGCCACTGGCTCTGCGCCGATCCGCGCATCGGGCCGCTATTCGAAGAGATGCATGCCGATCTGTTCCGCGCCAGCTACTGGCGGGGACTGCAAACGCGGATCAAAAACGGGCACGTAGAAGATGTGTATGCATACCGCCGCAAGCAGCGGTTTTGCATCCGGTTTTCAGAGGGCATCATGTAGGCCGGGTAAGGCGAAGCCGCCACCCGGCAATGCATGCTTAACGAATCCCACCGTACGCCAGCGTGACCTCTTTCGCCGCCTTAATCACCAGCGCACCCAACTCAGTGACCCGATCGTCGGTCATACGTGAAATCGGCCCGGAAATAGAGATGGCGGCAAACGGCTCGCGGTGCTCGTCAAAAATGCAGGCTGCGATACAGCGCAGGCCGAGGGCGTGCTCCTCGTCGTCAAACGAATAGCCGCGCTTGCGGGTCAGGGCCAGGTCTTCTTTCAGATGCACCGGCGAAACCAGCGTGGCGTGGGTATAAGCATGCAGTCCTTTACGGTGCAGCAGCCCCGTCACCTGCTCCTCGGTCAGCTGCGAGAGGAACGCTTTACCCGCCCCTGAGGCATGCATCGGCAGCTTGCCGCCAATCGGCGCGGACATGCGCATCAGCTGCGTGCATTGCACCTGGTCGATGATAATCGCCTGATGGTCGCTCTGGTCGAGCACGGCCAGATTCACGGTCTCGCCCGACTCTTCCATCAATTTGCGCAGAATCGGGTGCACAATCGCCAGCAGGTTACGGCTCTGCAGGAAGCTGCTGCCCACGATAAACGCATGCGCGCCCACCGCCCAGTGCCCCAGCTCGCCTACCTGGCGGACAAAGCCCAGCTGCTGCATGGTGGTCAGCAGGCGGTGCGTCGTGGAGTTCGGCAGGCCAGCCTGCTGGGCCAGCTCCGTCAGGGCCACGCTGCTGTGCGACTCGGCTATCCACTCCAGCAGCTTCAGACCGCGCGTGAGCGATTGAACCTGTCCACCCTGTTGTGCGGCAGCGGTGGTGGCAGCAGGTTTTCTGCCGCGTTTAGCGGGAACGGTCGCGACCATGACGATCTCCTTTTTCTGTATCGTGGAAATCATTTTCGTTTTATTTGGTGAATTTGCAACCGTTATCCTGACTGATCGGAGGAGTGATAGTGAACATGTCTCATGTTACCGCTGAGCGACTTTTCCACCCTGCGAGATTGTGCCAGTATGGAACGCAGCCTTTTGGCCTTGTTGAGCGTTGTCGGGAGCAAGTGTGAGCAGCAAAGTAGAGCAACTGCGTGCGCAGTTAAATGAACGAATTCTGGTGCTGGACGGCGGCATGGGCACCATGATCCAGGGCTATCGTCTGAGCGAAGGCGATTTCCGCGGCGAACGCTTCGCTGACTGGCCCTGCGACCTGAAAGGGAACAACGACCTGCTGGTGCTCAGCAAGCCGTCCGTGATCAAGGATATCCACAACGCCTACTTCGAAGCGGGTGCGGATATCGTTGAAACCAACACCTTTAACTCGACAACCATCGCCATGGCGGATTACCAGATGGAATCCCTGTCGGCGGAGATCAACTTTGAAGCCGCAAAGCTTGCGCGCGCCTGCGCCGACGAGTGGACGGCCCGCACGCCGGACAAGCCGCGCTACGTTGCCGGGGTGCTTGGCCCAACCAACCGCACCGCGTCGATTTCACCGGACGTCAACGACCCGGCGTTTCGTAATATCACCTTTGACCAGCTGGTTGTTGCCTACCGTGAATCGACCAGAGCGCTGGTGGAAGGTGGTTCCGATCTGATCCTGATTGAAACGGTATTCGACACCCTCAACGCCAAGGCCGCGATTTACGCGGTGAAAGAGGAGTTCGAGGCGCTGGGCGTTGACCTTCCGATCATGATTTCCGGCACCATCACCGATGCCTCCGGCCGTACCCTGTCCGGCCAGACCACCGAAGCGTTTTATAACTCCCTGCGCCACGCCGACGCGCTCTCCTTCGGCCTGAACTGCGCGCTGGGCCCGGACGAGCTGCGCCAGTACGTGCAGGAGCTGTCGCGCATTGCGGAATGCTACGTTACCGCGCACCCGAATGCCGGTCTGCCGAACGCCTTCGGTGAATACGATCTGGATGCCGACACCATGGCGGCACAAATCCGCGAGTGGGCCGAGTCTGGATTTCTCAACATCGTCGGCGGCTGCTGCGGCACCACGCCGGAGCACATCGCCGCCATGAGCAACGCCGTGGCCGGACTGCCGCCGCGCAAGCTGCCCGAGCTGCCGGTTGCCTGTCGCCTCTCCGGCCTTGAGCCGTTAACCATCGGCGAAGACAGCCTGTTTGTGAACGTGGGTGAGCGTACAAACGTCACCGGCTCCGCGAAGTTCAAGCGTCTGATCAAAGAAGAGAAGTACAGCGAAGCGCTGGACGTTGCCCGCCAGCAGGTGGAGAGCGGCGCGCAGATTATCGATATCAACATGGATGAGGGGATGCTCGACGCCGAAGCGGCGATGGTGCGTTTCCTCAACCTGATCGCCGGTGAGCCGGACATCGCCCGCGTGCCGATCATGATCGACTCCTCCAAATGGGAGGTGATCGAGAAGGGGCTGAAGTGCATTCAGGGTAAAGGCATCGTCAACTCCATCTCGATGAAAGAGGGCGTTGATATCTTTATTCATCACGCGAAGCAGGTCCGCCGCTACGGTGCCGCCGTGGTGGTCATGGCCTTTGATGAAGTGGGCCAGGCCGACACCCGCGCGCGTAAAATTGAGATTTGCCGCCGCGCGTACAAAATACTGACCGAAGAGGTAGGCTTCCCGCCGGAAGACATCATCTTTGACCCGAACATCTTCGCCGTGGCGACCGGCATCGAAGAGCACAACAACTACGCCCAGGACTTTATCGGCGCGTGCGAGGACATCAAGCGCGAGCTGCCGCATGCCCTCATCTCCGGCGGCGTGTCGAACGTCTCGTTCTCGTTCCGCGGCAACGACCCGGTGCGTGAAGCGATCCACGCCGTGTTCCTCTACTACGCCATCCGCAACGGGATGGACATGGGGATCGTTAACGCCGGACAGCTGGCGATTTACGACGACCTGCCCGCCGAGCTGCGCGACGCGGTGGAAGACGTGATCCTCAACCGCCGCGACGACGCCACGGAGCGGCTGCTTGACCTGGCAGAAAAATACCGCGGCAACAAGTCGGATGACGCAGCCAACGTTCAGCAGGCCGAGTGGCGGGCCTGGGACGTGAAAAAACGCCTGGAATATTCGCTGGTAAAAGGCATCACCGAGTTTATCGAGCAGGACACCGAAGAGGCGCGTCAGCAGTCAGCCCGCCCGATTGAAGTGATCGAAGGGCCGCTGATGGACGGCATGAACGTGGTCGGCGATCTGTTCGGCGAGGGCAAAATGTTCCTGCCGCAGGTGGTGAAATCCGCGCGCGTAATGAAGCAGGCCGTGGCGTACCTGGAACCGTTTATCGAAGCCAGCAAAGAGAAAGGCTCCAGCAACGGCAAAATGGTCATCGCCACCGTGAAGGGCGACGTGCACGACATCGGCAAGAACATCGTCGGCGTGGTGCTGCAGTGTAATAACTACGAGATTATCGACCTTGGCGTGATGGTCCCGGCGGATAAAATCCTCAAGACCGCGCGCGAAGTAAATGCCGACCTGATTGGCCTCTCCGGGCTGATCACCCCGTCGCTGGACGAGATGGTTAACGTGGCGAAGGAGATGGAGCGTCAGGGCTTCACCATTCCGCTGCTGATTGGCGGCGCGACCACCTCCAAGGCGCACACGGCGGTGAAAATCGAGCAGAACTACAGCGGGCCGACGGTCTACGTGCAGAACGCCTCGCGCACGGTGGGCGTGGTCTCCGCGCTGCTCTCTGACACCCAGCGCGACGAGTTTGTTGAGCGCACCCGCAAAGAGTACGAAACCGTTCGCATCCAGCACGGGCGCAAGAAACCGCGCACCCCGCCAGTTTCACTCCAGGCGGCGCGCGATAACGATCTGGCGTTTGACTGGTCGAGCTATACGCCGCCGGTCGCGCATCGCCTGGGCGTTCAGGAGGTCAGTGCCAGCATCGAAACGCTGCGCAACTACATCGACTGGACGCCGTTCTTTATGACCTGGTCGCTCGCGGGCAAATATCCGCGCATCCTGGAAGATGAGGTGGTGGGCGAGGAGGCGAAACGCCTGTTTAACGATGCCAACGACATGCTCGACAGGCTAAGCGCGGAGAAAACCCTCAACCCACGCGGCGTGGTGGGGCTGTTCCCGGCCAACCGCGTGGGCGACGACATCGAAATTTACCGCGATGAAACCCGCACTCACGTGTTGGCAGTCAGCCGCCATCTGCGCCAGCAAACCGAGAAAGTGGGCTTTGCCAACTACTGCCTGGCCGATTTTGTCGCGCCGAAGCTGAGCGGTAAAGCCGACTATATTGGCGCCTTTGCGGTAACCGGCGGTCTGGAAGAAGATGCGCTGGCGGACGCGTTCGAAGCGCAGCACGATGATTACAACAAAATCATGGTGAAAGCGATCGCCGACCGTCTGGCGGAAGCCTTCGCCGAGTACCTGCACGAGCGCGTGCGTAAGGTGCACTGGGGCTACGCGGCGAACGAAAACCTCAGCAACGAGGAGCTGATCCGCGAAAACTACCAGGGGATTCGTCCGGCGCCGGGCTACCCGGCCTGCCCGGAACACACCGAAAAGGGCACGATCTGGAAATTGCTGGACGTCGAAGCCCATACCGGGATGAAGCTCACCGAGTCGTTCGCCATGTGGCCGGGCGCGTCCGTCTCCGGCTGGTACTTCAGCCACCCGGATAGCAAGTACTTTGCCGTGGCGCAGCTTCAGCGCGATCAGATTGAAGATTACGCCCTGCGCAAAGGCATGAGCGTGTCAGAAGTAGAACGCTGGCTGGCACCAAATTTAGGCTACGACGCAGACTAACGTCACTTTTCCTTACAACAAACAGGGCACCTCAAGGGTGCCTTGTCTCTTTCTTACGCTTAACCCCTTATACTGAAATAAGGTTCTATCCCTGGCACCCGGTGGCGGTGCGCTTACCGGGCCTGTGCGTAGGTCGGATAAGGCGTCGCCGTCATCCGACATGGCAACGCGCAGGGAACCTCAGGAAAACCGATAAAGATAAGGAGGAAAACCATCCGTGCTGACCCTGTTACATCTGCTCTCTGCAGTCGCACTGCTCGTATGGGGCACCCATATCGTCCGTACCGGCGTGATGCGCGTATTTGGCGCCCGTTTACGTACCGTTCTCAGCAGCAGCGTTGAGAAGAAGCCGCTCGCCTTCTGCGCAGGCATTGGCGTAACGGCACTCGTTCAGAGCAGCAACGCCACAACCCTGCTTGTCACCTCCTTTGTGGCGCAGGATCTGGTGGCGCTGGCCCCGGCGCTGGTGATTGTGCTGGGGGCTGATGTGGGTACCGCGCTGATGGCGCGTATCCTGACCTTCGATCTCTCCTGGCTGTCGCCGCTGCTGATTTTTGTCGGCGTTATCTTCTTCCTCGGCCGCAAACAGACGCGGGCCGGGCAGCTTGGTCGCGTGGGGATTGGCCTGGGGCTGATTCTGCTGGCGCTGGAGCTGATTGTGCAGGCGGTCACCCCGATTACCGAGGCCAACGGCGTGCAGGTCATCTTCGCCTCCCTGACCGGGGACATCATGCTGGACGCGCTGATTGGCGCGGTGTTTGCCATCGTCAGCTACTCCAGCCTGGCCGCCGTGCTGCTGACGGCCACGCTCACCGCCGCCGGGGCGATCTCCTTCCCGGTCGCGCTGTGCCTGGTGATCGGTGCCAACCTCGGCTCTGGCCTGCTGGCGATGCTCAATAACAGCGCCGCCAACGCCGCCGCCCGCCGCGTGGCGCTCGGTAGCCTGCTGTTTAAGCTGGTGGGCAGCCTGATTATTCTGCCCTTTATCCATCCGCTGGCGAACCTGATGGATAACCTCCCGCTGCCGAAGGCGGAGCTGGTGATCTACTTCCACGTGTTCTACAACCTGGTGCGCTGCCTGGCGATGGTCCCTTTTGCCGGGTCGATGGCCCGCTTCTGCGAGCGACTCATTCAGGACGAACCGGAGCTGGACGCCCGCCTGAAGCCAAAGCATCTGGATACCTCCGCGCTGGACACCCCGGCGCTGGCGCTGGCGAATGCCGCGCGCGAGACGCTGCGCATGGGCGACGCCATGGAAACCATGCTCGAAGGGCTGCAAAAGGTGATGCACGGCGAGCCGCGAGAGGAGAAAGAGCTGCGCAGACTGGCGGACGATATCAACGTGCTCTATACCGCCATTAAGCTTTACCTGGCCCGCATGCCGCAGGACGAGCTGGCGGAGGAGGAGTCCCGCCGCTGGGCGGAAATCATTGAGATGTCGCTTAACCTTGAGCAGGCCTCCGATATTGTTGAGCGCATGGGCAGCGAGATTGCCGATAAGTCGCTGGCCGCACGCCGGGCGTTCTCCGTTGAAGGCTTAAAAGAGCTTGAAGCGCTGCACGAACAGCTGGTCAGCAACCTCAAGCTGGCGATGCTGGTCTTCTTCTCAAGCGACGTGCCGAGCGCGCGCCGCCTGCGCCGCAACAAGCATCGCTTCCGCATTCTAAACCGCCGCTACTCGCACGCCCACGTTGAGCGCCTGCATCAGCAGAACGTGCAGAGTATCGAGACCAGCTCACTCCACCTGGGGCTGCTGGGGGATATGAAGCGCCTCAACTCGTTGTTCTGTGCGGTGGCCTACAGCGTGATGGAACAGCCGGATGAAGATGACCAGCGGGATGAGTATTAATCCCCGGCGTGTTTGAGTGTTAGCCCAAAACCCAATGCTTTCATGACCGCGAGCGTGGTTTTGAGCGTTGGGTTTCCTTTATCACTGAATGACCGATAAAGCTGCTCACGTGATAAACCGGTTTGCTGTGAAATGTTCGACATGCCTTTGGCTCGCGCGACAACACCAAGGGCTTTAGCGATATATGTCGAGTCGCCTGTTTCTAGTGCATCAGCGATAAACACGGCGATTTCCTCGTCATCCACCAACGCGTTGGCGGGATCGTAAGGTGTTAATTTATGCATGCTCATTCACTCCTGCCATTGGGATATATTGCTCAGCATTTTTGCCATCAGTATGTCTCTGGCCTGGCTGCTTTTGTCACCACCACATAACAGCACGATGATGTAATTGCCCTGGTCTTTAAAATAGATCCTGTAGCCCGGACCAAAGTGGATCCTTAGCTCACTTATACCTTCTCCCACGGGTTTAACGTCGCCCGCTAAGCCATTTGCCAACCGAAAGAGGCGGGAAGCGATAATGGTCTTCGCTCGTCGATCTTTTAAGTTTTGCTCCCAGCGTCGGAAGGATTCTGTCTGAACAATCTCCTTCATATTACTCCCTGTGATTTATAAACTACAAACACTTCTCCATGGAGAGTAAAACTAAAAGGCTTGAACACATGGGTAAATGACAGGATGCAAAATCCTGAAAGCGTCTCGCAAACTAAAAAACCCGTCTCAGTTACCGTCGGCTAATCTTTTTTTCCAGTCCATACCTAAGGTATATTTCGCCCTTCACAGGAGAAACTATGCTGCCAACTCAATCAACCCGATTAAACAAATACATTAGCGAGAGCGGGATCTGCTCACGTCGCGAGGCGGACCGTTACATTGAACAAGGTAATGTGTTCCTCAACGGCAAGCGCGCCACGATTGGTGACCAGGTGATGCCTGGCGACGTGGTTAAAGTGAATGGTCAGCTCATCGAACCGCGTGATGCCGAAGACCTGGTGTTTATCGCGTTGAACAAACCGGTTGGGATTGTCAGCACCACGGAAGACGGTGAGCGGGACAACATCGTTGATTTCGTGAACCACAGCAGCCGTATCTTCCCGATTGGCCGTCTGGATAAAGACTCTCAGGGGCTGATTTTCCTCACCAACCACGGCGATCTGGTCAACAAGATCCTGCGTGCCGGTAACGATCACGAAAAAGAGTACATTGTGACGGTGAATAAGCCGGTCACGGACGACTTTATTCGCGGCATGGGCGCCGGTGTGCCGATCCTCGGTACCGTCACGAAAAAGTGTAAGGTGAAGAAAGAAGCGCCGTTCGCGTTCCGCATTACCCTGGTGCAGGGCTTAAACCGCCAGATCCGCCGCATGTGCGAGTACTTCGGTTATGAAGTGACGAAGCTGGAGCGCACGCGCATCATGAACGTCAGCCTGTCCGGCATTCCGCTGGGCGAATGGCGCGACTTGACGGATGACGAACTGATTGAGCTGTTCAAGCTTATCGAGAACTCCTCGTCCGAAGCGAAGCCGAAGGCCAAAGCAAAACCGAAAACCCAGGCGATTAAACGTCCTGTCGTGAAGGCGCCGCAGGCGGAAGAGAAAGGACGCGGCAAACCGGGTAACGGGAAGCGATTTACCCAGCCTGGCCGTAAAAAGAAAGGGCGCTAGCTAGCGCCTTCCACGAGTAGAGGTATTGGCCGACCAGGAAAAGGTCGTTTCAGTATCCGGCTTATAAGCCTGCTGCTTTTTCAGCTTGCGGGCTTTTTTCGCCTCGGCGTCACGCTGCGCCATCAGTTTATCGATGTACTCTTTTTTCACCTGATTGGTTTCGGCGTTGGTCAGCGTACGGCCATGCGCGATGCGGGCGCGGTCGAGAAGCGTTTTCAGTTCGCGCTGCTCGGCTTCCGTCATGTCTTTCTGGGTTAAACGTGGTGTCGCCATTGCTGAAGCCTCCTGAGAGAGAGGCTTCAGTGTAAAGCAAGCTGAGTCAATTAACCCTGTTTCACCGCATCTTTTTTCGTTTGTTCCTCAATCGGTTTGCCGGACCAGTAGCCCGCCAGCAGCGAGCCGGAGAGGTTGTGCCAGACAGAGAACAGCGCACCCGGCAGGGCCGCCAGCGGCGAGAAGTAGATTTTGCCGAGCGCCGCCGCCAGGCCGGAGTTCTGCATCCCTACCTCGATTGCCAGCGTGCGGCAGGTCGATTCGTCAAAGCCAAACAGTTTCCCGCCCCAGTAGCCGCCCAGCAGGCCAATGGTGTTATGCAGCACCACCGCAACGATCACCACAAAGCCTACGGAAGCTATGTGCGAGGCGGAACCCGCCACCACCGCGCTGATGATCGCCAGAATACAGACCATCGAAAACGCGGGCAGGTACGGCTCAACGGCCTTCACCACGCGCGGGAACAGGTGGTGAATGACCAGCCCCAGCGCAATCGGGATTACTACAATCTGCAGAATGCTCAGCAGCATCCCCATCACGTCCACCTGAATATGCGCATCCACGTACAGGCGGGTTAACAGCGGCGTGGCAATCACGCCAACCAGCGTGGAGACGGACGAGATAGTGACGGAGAGCGCCACGTCGCCTTTCGCCAGATAGATCATGACGTTGGATGCCGTGCCGCTGGCGACGCTGCCCACCAGCACCATCCCGGCGGAGAGGTCGGGCGGCATCTTAAAGACCATCGCCAGCAGCCACGCTGCAAGCGGCATCACCAGGTAGTGGAGGAATATTCCTGCCGCGACGGGCGCAGGGCGAGACAGCACGCGCTTAAAATCGTCTACTTTCAGATGCACACCCATACCGAACATGATCAGCATCAGCAGCGTGGCGACCCACGGACCAATACCGGTGAACGTGGTGGGCGTGTAATACGCGAGTACGGAGAGCAGCAGCGCCCATAACGGGAATAGCCGCGTAATAGCGGATAACATAATGATTTCCTTGCGATGAATGTTGCGTGTGTTTGTTATAAAAAGCCGGGATCGAGCCCGGCTATAGTTATTGTTTATCGCGTAAGGAAGTAATATTCAAATGAATTATGACCGGATGCTTTCCCAGCTCAGACTAAAGCGAGCCAGATATTTGCGCAGTCGGTCGGCGTCGTTAGGATTGGCTTTTTTGAGCCGTGAAACGGCAAACAGCTCACGTCCGGCTTCAGACAACGATGCGCTGCGGCGACAAACCTCCAGCACCGTTTCAAGTTGCCGCTGGTCAAAGAGGTCAATCTCCATGTCAGTTGCAGGCTGCGTCACGTCAGTTTGCCAGTCGGTCTGAAGACGTGAGATCTCCTCCAGCACCAGATCCTGAGTAATACGCCCTCGTTCCGCCAGCGTCGCCATGCGTGCGACGCTGGCGCTCAGTTCGCGAAAGTTGCCCCGCCACAGCGCTCTGCTGGAACAGGCAAAGGCCAGATAGCCTTCGCGTGCCTCTTTATCGAAGCGGATTTGCGTCTGGCTTTCGCGAGAGAAACGTTGAAGTTCGTAGTCGACATTCGGCGTAATGTCCTCTTTCCGTTGGGCAAGGCCGGGCAAGGCAAAGCTCCACATATTAATACGGGCATAGAGATCTTCACGAAAACGTCCTTCTGCCACCCACTGGCGCATATCACGGTGGGTACCGGCGATAAGTTGAAAATCGCTGTGAACTTCTTTATCGGAGCCAAACGGGAAAAAAGTTTTTTCTTCAATGGCTTTGAGCAGCATCGCCTGTTCATCCAGGCCTAGTTCAGCAATCTCGTCGAGGAAAAGGACGCCGCCATCGGCTTCACGCAGCAGGCCGCTGCGCGCCGACAGTGCGCCGGTAAAGGCCCCTTTCACATGGCCGAACAGCGTGGACATGGCGTTATCACCGCGCAGGGTCGCGCAGTTGACGGAAACCAGCTTGCCGGAAACCTGATGGCGTGACTGCTTAAGCTGATAAATGCGGTTCGCGAGGAACGACTTGCCCGCGCCGGTGGGGCCGGTCAGCAGGATCGGGGCTGTTGAACGTAGCGCCACGCGTTCAATCTTGTCGATCAGACTGTTAAAGGTGGCGTTTCGCGTCTCAATGCCCGCTTTCAGAAATGAGATTGACTGTTGCTGCTCGCGCTGAAAACGGTTGGTAAGGGTCGTGTAGCGGCTTAAATCCAGGTCGATAATTGAGTAAGTTCCGGCTGCAGTCTCCTCAGCAGAGGCTTCTTTTCTGGCAGGGCCAGTCTGCAAAAGGCTAGCGGGAAGATAGCGGGCTTCCGTCAGCAGGAACCAGCAGATCTGCGCCACATGCGTGCCGGTGGTGATGTGGACGAAATACTCTTCGCGATCGGTATCAAAAGTGTACTGGGTGGCGAAATCGAGAAACGCGGCATAAACCTCTTCGAAATCCCACGGGTCTTCAATGGTTACCGTGCTGGGACGCACCTCGGTGTGGGGGGAAACCAGCACAATATCTTCCGCCAGTTGCTGAGCCATGCCGAGATCTCGCGGTTGATGTAGCAGCTCCAGCCTGTCGACCGGGAAATCCGGCTGTTGGCACAGCCCGACGGTCGGTCGCCATTTGCGAAAGCGATTAGCCCGCTTTCCCCGTTTATCCATCACGGTGCCAAGCACCCCGATCACCACCTTCCGCTTCTTCATATTTATCCAGAAAGATAATTGTCGATATAGCAGGATAAGAAATGTTGAGCCGAACGGCAATGCATGAAAAGCGCGATAAATAAAAAGCATTAATTATCAATAAAATAAAAAAATAAAACGGCGATTTTTGTTTTTGGCACGCTTCTGGCAATACAGATAACGTCACGACGTTGAGCACACTGGGGGTTAAGGCCCCGTCGGCGCACCAGGAACGGCAAGGCTGTTTTCCGGGGGCGTTCCGTCAACCAATGACAGACAGAAGGGTTCGATTCCCGATTCATTCTCCCAATGAAAACTGGTTGTAAACATCAAAGTAAAAACGGGGATTGCGCAGTCAGCAATCCCAATGAAGGTCGCCGGTAATGGCGCCGGATCGCAGGCGAAAAGGCATTCCCCTGTGATTTCGTGCCTGCACCCGCGCCTGACTTTAAGGAATATAAAATGGCTAAAAAAATCACGATAAAAAAAGGTCAGTTAGGACTGGTAGCAAAAGCTGGCGATTATTACCGGGTACTGGAGGCGGGTGAACACCGTCTGGGTTGGTTCAATACTGACGACGTGCTGGTGGTGAGCCAGGATGGCAGCGAGGTACCGGGTGCGCTGGCGGATTATCTGCGCCGCTTTCAGCCTGACTGGGTGGTACGTTACTGCCTTGCGGTAGACCTTACTGCGGATGAAATCGGGGTGTTATCGAACAACGGCGTATTGCAGGAAATTGTGCCGCCTTCGACTCGTCGTCTGTACTGGCAGCAGGATGCGGCGTTGACCCTGCAAAGAATCGATACCCGCGACGTGCGGGTGCCGGTGGACGTGATGAATGCTGCTCTGCAACCGCGTCGCAATGGCGCGCTAAAGGGGCGCGACGCGATGCTGGTCGTACAGGTACCTGCCTGGCACGTCGGGGTGGTGAAAATCGACGGAGAAATTCAGGCACTGTTACCGCCGGGACTGACGGCCTACTGGAAAATTAACCATCTGGTTGAGGCAGAGGTCGTGGATACGCGCCTTCAGGTGGTGGAGGTGAGCGGGCAGGAGATCCTGACGAAGGACAAAGTTAACCTGCGCCTGAACCTGGCGGCTAACTGGCGCTACAGCGACGTGCTGCAGGCCTGCGGACAGCTTACGAAACCGCTGGAACATTTGTACCGCGAACTCCAGTTCGCACTGCGTGAGGCGGTCGGCACCCGCACGCTCGATGAGTTACTGGAAGATAAGCAGATCATTGACGAGGTGGTCAGCAAACAGGTGCAAGGCCGCCTGTCATCCTTTGGAATGGAAATTGCGTCGCTTGGGGTAAAAGATATTGTTTTACCTGGTGATATGAAAACGATTTTATCCCGTCTGGTAGAGGCCGAAAAATCGGCCCAGGCGAATGTTATACGCCGACGTGAAGAAACGGCGGCGACACGATCGCTGTTAAACACCGCAAAGGTGATGGAGAACAACCCGGTGGCGCTGCGTTTAAAAGAGCTGGAAACCCTGGAAAGGGTCGCGGAGCGTATCGACAAAATTTCAGTATTTGGTGGCCTGGACCAGGTATTACACGGCCTTGTTAACCTGAAAGGATAACGCAATGCAACAGAATGATTTTGAATTACTGACGGCGTCAAACGGCGCCCCGATCAAAATGTGGACTCACGGCGTTCCCGTGGAGCCAGAGGCACAGGCGCAGTTACTGAATACCGCAAAGATGCCGTTTATTTTCAAACACCTTGCGGTGATGCCCGACGTTCATCTCGGTAAAGGCTCAACCATCGGCAGCGTGATCCCGACCAAAGGGGCAATTATTCCTGCGGCGGTTGGCGTGGATATTGGCTGCGGGATGATTGCCGTTCGCACGTCGCTGGTGGCGGGTGATTTGCCGGATAATCTCAGCGGTTTACGTAGCGCCATTGAACAGGCAGTACCGCATGGGAGAACCAATACCCGTTCTCGACGGGATAAAGGCGCGTGGGAAACGCCACCGAAAGAAGTGGACGATCGCTGGTGGGTGCTGGCCCCACGTTTTAAACAACTCACGGATAAATACCCGCAGTTGCTGAAAACCAACAACTACCAGCATCTGGGCACGCTGGGTACCGGAAACCACTTTATTGAAATTTGCCTCGATGAGCAGCTGCGCGTCTGGGTGATGTTGCACAGCGGCTCGCGCGGCGTAGGAAACGCCATCGGTAATGTGTTTATCGCCCTGGCACAGCAGGATATGCAGCATCACCTGGGACATCTGCCGGATAAAAATCTGGCCTATTTTCAGGAGGGGAGTCGTCACTATGAGGACTACATCGAGGCGGTGGAGTGGGCGCAGGATTTTGCCCGCCACAATCGGGAAGTGATGATGTCGCGCGTGCTGGCGGCGCTCTCTCGCGAAGTGACAAAGCCCTTTATTACGCAGCAGGAGGCGGTTAACTGCCATCATAACTATGTGCAGAAAGAGCATCACTTTGGGGAAGAGGTACTGATCACGCGCAAAGGTGCGGTGTCGGCGCAGAAAGGGCAGATGGGGATTATTCCGGGCTCAATGGGCGCAAAGAGCTTCATCGTGCGTGGCCTCGGCAACGAGCAAAGCTTCTGTTCCTGCAGCCACGGTGCCGGGCGAGTGATGAGCCGAACGGCGGCAAAAAAACGCTATACCCTTAGCGACCATATTCAGGCGACCTCTCACGTAGAGTGTCGCAAAGACAATGAGGTGATCGATGAAACGCCGATGGCCTATAAAGACATTGATGCCGTGATGGCCGCGCAATCGTCGCTGGTGGAGATCGTTCACACCCTGCGTCAGGTAGTGTGTGTAAAAGGATAAAAAATGAGCAATAACGATGTTGATAGCGCGATGTGCGCACGTGTCTGCGCGCAACTTCGCGATATAGAGCAGCGCTATAACGTGCGCGTGCTCTACGCCTGTGAATCGGGCAGCCGGGGATGGGGATTTGCCTCGCCGGATAGCGATTATGATGTGCGGTTTTTGTACGTTCACCGCCCAGAATGGTATTTGCGCGTCGAAGCCCAGCGGGATGTGATCGAGCTGCCGATAGATGATGAACTGGACGTTTGTGGCTGGGAATGGCGCAAGGTACTGGGCCTGCTGAAGGGGGCAAACCCGACGCTTATCGAGTGGCTGGATTCCCCCGTTGTTTATCAGGAGGATGAGACGGTAGTGGCCGAGTTGCGCGCGCTAATACCTGCGTGGTTTTCGCCATTGCGCGCCCGCTGGCATTACTACTCGATGGCCCGAAAAAACTTCCGTGGATATTTACAGGGGGAAACGGTTCGGTTGAAAAAGTACTTTTACGTTCTGCGACCTTTGCTGGCGGCGCGGTGGGTAGAAGCGGGGAAAGGCGTTCCACCGATGCGTTTTGCCGAACTGCTTGCCGGGAGCGAACTGTGTGCGCCGTTACGTGCGGAAATCGATGCATTACTGGAAATAAAACAGCGCGCAGGTGAAGCGGAATATGGTCCTAAACGGCCCTTCCTCCACGCTTTTTTGCAAAGTGAGCTGGTGAGAGGAGAAGTGCCGCCTGTACTACCCGACAGCAGAGAAGGAAATTTAAAAGATCTGGATTCGCTGCTGATGAGAACAGTAATGAAAAGCTAAAGAATGGCCCGGTAGTGAAAACGCCCGGGCCATTCTTGCGCTTATTCAAACAAATTCTGATGAAGTTTCTGCACCACCTGCTCGGCCTGATCGGCTGGCACCAGGAAGCAGAGGTTATAGCTGGACGCACCGTAGCAAATCATGCGGATGTTGAACGGGTCGAGCACGCCAAACACCTCTTTGCCCACGCCGCAGGCGCGCGACAGCTTGTTGCCGATGATGGCAACCAGCGCCAGGTCTTCTTCGACTTCCACGCGGCACAGCTCGGACAGCTCAATCAGCAGCGACTGCGTCAGCAGGGTATCACCGGTTGATGTGGAGCCGGTGGTGTCCAGCGTCAATGCAATGCTCACTTCCGAGGTGGTGATCAGATCCACGGAGATATTGTGGCGCGCCAGAATACCAAACACTTCCGCCAGGAAACCGCGGGAGTGCAGCATATTGTGGCTGTGGAGCGTCACCAGCGTCTGGCGACGGCGCAGGGCCAGGGCGCGGAACAGCGGCGGGTTTTCCGTTTTCTTGCAGACCAGCGTGCCGCCCGCTTTTGGATCTTTACTGGAGCCGACGAAGACCGGAATATCGCTGCGTACGGCAGGCAGCAGCGTGGCCGGGTGCAGCACTTTCGCGCCGAAGGTGGCCATTTCCGCCGCTTCTTCAAACGCGATCACATCAATACGTTTCGCCGCGGAAACAACGCGCGGGTCGGTGGTGTAAATGCCCGGAACGTCAGTCCAGATATCGACGCGCGTAGCATGCAGGGCCTCGCCCAGCAGCGCGGCGGTATAGTCGCTGCCGCCACGGCCAAGCGTGGTCGTGCGGCCTTTCGCTTCACTGCCGATAAAGCCCTGAGTGATCACGATGCCGTCTGCCAGGCGCGGGCCAGCTGCTGATTGGTCAGCTCGGCCAGCGCTTCAACGTCCGGCTCGGCGCGGCCAAAGCGGTCGCTGGTACGCATGATTTTGCGTACGTCAAACCACTGCGCCTGAACGTTACGCTCGCGCATGATTTCCACAAACAGCAGGGTGGACATCAGCTCACCGTGGCTGACCAGCTCATCGGTCAGGGCGGTGGAGGTGGCCAGCGAGGCGGCTTCTGCCAGCGTGGTGATGTTTTCCAGCAGGCGTTCCACTTCCTCGCGGATGACGTTCGGGTTCTGCAGACGCTCAAGGATGTCGAACTGAATTTTGCGCAGTGCATCCAGCTTCACGAAACGTTCTGTCGCTTCCAGTCCTTCAGACAGAGAAACCAGCAGGTTCGTCACGCCGGCGGATGCAGAGAGCACCACCAGGCGGGTATTCGGATCGGCCAGCACCACATCGGCGCTGCGGTTCATGGCATCGTAATCGGCCACACTGGTGCCGCCAAACTTGGCGACCACAAAACTCGTCATAACAACCTCGTGTCAGGGAATGAATAAGCGACCATGGCACAAGAATGAAACGAAAACAGGTGCAGGCGCAAAATACGGCCCTATAAATAAAATGTGGGGGAGGTCCTGTCAATGCTGGGATTATGCGGATTTTTTATGGGGGGGTACCCCTGAGAAACAGGACTTATAACAGGGCCAGATTTTATGCTTCGTTTTAGGGCATTTTGACCGACATTTCTCCGCTCCAGGAGGGCGCTTCAGCAGCTATACTTTTCGGGTCTTTTCACCTGTGTTTGATGCAGGCCAGGGCAATGGCATAAAAACCATCACAATTTTTATTTGCAGGCGCTACAATCGACCGCAGTCACAATTCTCAAATCAGAAGAGTATTGCTAATGAAAAACATCAACCCAACGCAGACCGCTGCCTGGCAGGCACTCCAGAAACATTTTGATGAAATGAAAGACGTCACCATCGCGGACCTGTTCGCGAAAGATGCCGATCGTTTCAGCAAGTTTTCCGCCACCTTCGATGACCTGATGCTGGTGGATTTCTCTAAAAACCGCATTACCGAAGAGACGCTGGCAAAACTGCAG
>OIES01000344.1_pt1:7500-23056 | contig 23056 bp, 15 predicted proteins | sample 1581811 | NCBI WGS metagenome assembly OIES01 (sample SAMN03281021, study PRJEB24777) | human gut metagenome | isolation source: fecal sample PR177 from 1 month old male Malay infant, vaginal delivered... | reverse complement strand
CTGGTGAGAGATTAGCCTATGGGGGATAGTTTGTAAATGAATATGTTCGGAGTTAAATTTTAATTGTATTTAGAGGTCATTAAAAATATAGATCATAAATTATGATAGATGGGAGAATGTATAGGATGAGTGTACAGCTAAAAGTTCAAGAAGAAGGCAAAGAGAAAGTTCAAGGAGAGGTTCCAGAAAAAGGTAAAGAAGAAGTTCAAGGAGATATTCAAGAAAAAGGTAAAGAAGAAAGCAAAGAGAAAGATATCGAAATAGGGAAGGAAGAATTAGAATTGCTAAATTGTGTACAGGAAAGGGTCCGGATAAGACTGGAGGAAGTGGAGCAGGTAATTGGGCAGGGTCCTTATCAGGACACCTGGGAATCTTTATGTGGATATGAAGTACCAAAGTGGTACCAGGATGCAAAATTCGGGATATTTATCCATTGGGGTGTGTATGCCGTTCCGGCATTTGGAAGTGAGTGGTATCCCAGAAATATGTATTTGAAAGGAACTCCCGAATATGAGCATCATTTAAAAACTTATGGCGCTCATGACCAGTTCGGTTACAAAGACTTTATTCCGATGTTTCAGGCAGAACATTTCCGTGCAGATGAATGGCTGGACCTGTTTGAACAGTCAGGTGCCAGATTTATTATGCCGGTTGCTGAACATCATGATGGATTTCAGATGTATGAGAGTGAGCTTTCCAGATGGAATGCTAAAAACATGGGACCCAAAAGAGATATCATCAGAGAGCTAAAAGATGAAGCAGACAAACGCAAGATTACATTTACGGTTTCTGATCACCGGGCAGAACACTGCTGGTTTTTCAACGGAGGAAGGGAGTTTGAGTCCGATGTCAATGATCCGGCTTTTGAGGATTTCTACTGGAAACAGCAGGATGGAGGAGATTTAGACGGAAGTGTGACACACGATATATATTCGGTTGCTCCCAGTAAAGAACATATGGATGACTGGCTCGCCAGAATGTGTGAACTAGTAGATAATTACCGCCCCCAGATTGTCTGGTTCGACTGGTGGATCCAAAATGTGGCATTTAAGCCTTACCTGAAGAAATTTGCAGCATTCTATTACAATCGTGCAGCCGAATGGGGAATGGAAGTGGCAATCAATTATAAATACGATGCATATGCCTATGGAAGTGCGGTATTTGATCTGGAAAGAGGACAGCTGGATGCCATTCGTCCCCAGCTTTGGCAGACAGATACGGCAATTGCAAGAAATTCCTGGTGTTATACACAGGGAAATGATTTCAAATCTCCGGTAGACCTGGTTGGAGATCTGGTGGATATAGTCAGTAAAAATGGGTGCCTGTTGTTAAATGTGGGACCAAAAGCAGATGGTACATTTACAGAAGAAGACAGAAATGTACTGCTTGAAATAGGAAATTGGCTGAAGAAAAATGGAGAAGGAATTTATGGCACCACATTCTGGCAGATATTTGGAGAGGGACCTACTAAGGTTGCAGGCGGATATTTTACGGATGTGGACAGAGCCTCATTTACTTCGTCGGATATTCGCTTTACGTATAAAGCAGGTGTATTATATGCCTTTGTGATGAGATTTCCGGAGGATGGACAGGTAACGATAAGAGCCTGCGGCATTCCAAAAGTATGCAGTGTAGCAACCAGTACATTTGATGTGAAAGACGTTTCCGTATTGGGCTATGGTGCAGCGGTTTCATTTACCAGGGATGATGCGGGAATGCATGTAAAGGTGAAAGAAAAGATAGAGACGTTGTATCCGGTTTGTTTGAAAATAAAGATTGATTAGTACGACGGGGAATACTTTATTGGTGATCTGATAGAAAGCATTATAATGGGGTTTTGCTGATTAATGACGCTTTGTATCAGTAGATAGTGTACGGAAAGAGAAGGGGGCGGGACCAGGACATTGGTTTGGAATGCTTAACGCAGAACTGGCATTTTCTAACCTTATCGAAGCCCTTTTTGGCGGCACGCGGGTATTCGCTTACAATCCGATGGGAGCCAGTCGAATTGTATCCGCCAAAAAACACTTCGGCAAGGTAAGTAAATGCTCAGCTCTGCTATACGCATTCCAAACCAATGTCCTGGTCCGCCCCCTTCTCTTTCCGAGATAGCATTCGTTGATACAAAGCTGGTTTTCTCAGTAGGTTGGAACCCTGGGGTTGTGGCATGCTGAACGTTATTGGCTTAAAACAACTGATCTTGAGACCTAGGTTTGTTTTTTGTTCTGTGGTCAGAAAAAGACGTTAACTTGCATTCTCTTTTAAACATAAACAGCCGAAACATACTACACTGCATCCAATACAGGAACATCCATCTACAGACCCAGGGGTTCCATCATGCCGAAAACCAGTATCATAAAGTAAGTGAACTAATCACCGTGATTTATTTCTTCATTCAGCAAAAGGAGTAAACTTTCTTCTTCTTTTACACATAAACAGCCGTAAGATACTGTGCTGCGTCCAATAAAAAACAGCCAGCCACAGCCCAAGGGTTCCAACCTGCTGAGAAAACCAGCTTTGTTGCGATAAACTGAATCTCGGAAAGATGGGCGTGGGAAACTGGTATGGGCGTAGGAAGCGTAGAGCAGAGCTGAGTATTTACTTACCTTTTCGGAGTGTTTTTTGGCGGATACAATTCGACTGGCTCCCATCGAATTGTAAGCGGGCACTGAATCGAGAAATGCATCAGGATTTCTCGGTGAATGCCCGCGTGCCGCCAAAAAGCGCTTCGGAAAGGTTAGAAAATACCAGTTCTGCGGCCAGCTGACGGAGTCCATACCAGTTTCCCACGCTCATCTTTCCGTACACAACCTACATTTACAAAGCGTATTTAATCAGCGAAACCCAAATTTAAAATCTCAATATCGTTATATAATTGGAAAATATAATTGTTGTATTTATATTAGATGCTCATTATAATCATAGTATAAAAGAAGTCTGGACAAAGGTCAACAGAACATATATGAAATGAATAGAAGGGATGAAACAGCGATGAAATTAGAAAATGTATCTTCATTATTAGAAAGTAAAACTTCAAAAGTCTTATTAAAAGACTTATATGGAGAAGATAAAATTACAGAGAATGCTGCAAGATATCAGCATGTTGCAGAAAAATTTGCAGAGGAATTTAAGAATGAGGAATTCGAGTTCTTTTCCGCACCGGGCAGAACAGAAATCGGCGGAAATCACACAGATCACAATCATGGGAAAGTATTGGCTGGAAGTATCCAGTTAGATTGTGTTGCAGCGGCAAGTAAAAATAACAGCAAAATGGTGAACATCATTAGTGAAACCTATGACCAGCACTTACAAATCAATTTAGATGATCTGGAGCCTTCCGAAGAACATGCAGGAACACCGGATCTGTTAAAGGGAATTTTAAAAGGTTTTATTGAAGAAGGTTATGCAATCGGTGGTTTTGATGCTTATGTTACCACTAATGTTATTGGGGCTGCGGGAGTAAGTTCTTCTGCTTCGTTTGAAATGTTAATCTGCAGTATGGTAGATTACTTCTTTAACGATCTGAAATTGAATACCGTTGCATATGCAAAAATCGGTAAGTATTCCGAAAATAAATACTGGAACAAGCAGTCCGGACTGTTAGATCAGATGGCATGTGCCTGTGGCGGAATTGTTGCAATGGATTTCAAAAATCCGGATCAGCCTGTTATTGAAAAAATTGATTTTAGTTTTGACAGCATCAACTACGACTTAATTATTGTAAATACAGGAAAAGGGCATGCAGACTTAAGTGCAGAATATTCGTCTGTTCCGATAGAAATGAAAAAAGCAGCGGCGTTCTTTGGAAAAGAAACCTTATCGGAAGTAACTCTGGAAGAATTTTTGAAGAATGTCACAGAGGTTCGCAAGAGCGCAGGAGATCGTGCGGTTATGCGTGCACTGCATTTCTTTACAGAAAATCAACGGGTGGATGCACAGGTGGCGGCACTGAAAGACCAGCAATATGATGAATTTTTAAGATTAATTACAGCATCTGGCAATTCATCCTGGAAATGGCTGCAGAACTGCTATTCCATAGAGAACTATGAGGAGCAGTCTGTAACAGTTGCGCTGGCGCTCACCGAACTGTTCCTGGATGGGATTAAAGGCGGAGCATGCCGTGTACATGGGGGTGGTTTTGCAGGAGTTATCCTTACTTTGCTTCCAAAAGAGTATACGGCAGAGTATGAAAAGTATATGGAAGAGAAGCTGGGTGAAGGCTGTGTATATGTAATGAATATCAGGAAATATGGTGCTATACACATGGATTTAAATGAAGGTTAATGAGCGTAGATTCGTTTCGGATATTGAAAAGATATAATTCACTATAAGAAGGACAAATTGGCGGAGATATTCTCTGGGAATAAACCCGCCGAAATGTTCTTTTTCTATATTAAGGGAGCAATTCCAAAAATGATTTTGCGATTTTGTTGACAATGTTCCAAACTCTTAGTAGAATAAAAGCGAAGCATTCGATAAAAAATGAAAAACAATCGATAAAAGGAGATATGTACAATGGCAAAAGTAGGAATTGTAATGGGAAGCGACTCAGATATGCCGGTAATGGCTAAGGCAGCTGATATTTTAGACAAATTGGGTGTAGAATATGAAATAAATATCCTTTCAGCTCACAGAGAGCCAGATGTATTTTTCGAATATGCAAAATCTGCAGAAGAAAAAGGTTGGAAAGTAATTATTGCAGGAGCGGGCATGGCAGCTCATCTGCCAGGTATGTGCGCAGCTATTTTCCCAATGCCTGTTATTGGTATCCCTATGCATACATCATCCCTTGGAGGAAGAGATTCACTTTACTCTATTGTACAGATGCCATCCGGAATCCCTGTTGCGACTGTAGCAATTAATGGAGGAGCGAATGCAGGTATTTTAGCAGCAAAGATCCTTGCTACATCCGATGAAGAATTATTAGGAAGATTAAAAACATACTCAGCTGAATTAAAAGAGCAGGTTATGGCAAAGGATGCAAAATTACAGGAAGTTGGTTACAAAGAATATAAATAACCATAAATTTGTAATTAGCCAATCACATCAAATTCACAATTTAAGAGTATAATAGAAAAACCACTTTAGGAGGAAGAACAATAATGGATTACAAGAAAGCAGGCGTTGATATAGAAGCGGGATACAAGTCCGTAGAACTTATGAAGGAACATATTATGAAAACTATGAGACCGGAGGTTCTTACCAATATCGGCGGATTTTCAGGTGCGTTTTCCATGAGTGCATTTAAAAATATGGAGAAGCCTACTCTGGTGTCAGGAACAGACGGCGTTGGCACAAAGCTGAAGCTGGCATTTATTCTGGACAAACATGATACGGTAGGGATTGACTGCGTTGCTATGTGTGTTAATGATATTGCGTGTGCAGGCGGAGAACCATTATTTTTCCTGGACTATATCGCATGTGGTAAAAATGTACCGGAAAAGATTGCGACAATTGTAAGCGGTGTGGCAAATGGATGTGAACAGTCTAATGCGGCATTAATTGGTGGTGAAACTGCAGAAATGCCAGGCTTTTATCCGGAAGATGAATATGATCTTGCAGGATTTGCAGTAGGAGTAGTAGATGAGAAGAATCTGATTACCGGTAAAGAATTAAAATCAGGTGATGTTTTGATTGGTATTGCATCATCCGGTGTACATAGCAACGGTTTTTCACTGGTACGTAAAGTATTTAAAATGGAAAAAGACGTTTTAGAAACTTATCATGAGGAACTGGGAAAGACTCTGGGAGAAGCGCTTATCGCACCTACAAAGATCTATGTAAAAGCACTTAGAAATGTAAAAGAGGCAGGGGTTACAATCAAGGGATGCAGCCATATTACTGGCGGCGGCTTCTATGAAAATGTACCGAGAATGCTTCCTGACGGAGTTCGTGCCGTAATAAAGAAAGACAGTTATGAGGTACCGGCTATCTTTAAAATGCTTGCCCGTGAAGGACAAATTGAAGAAGAAATGATGTACAATACTTATAATATGGGTCTTGGTATGATCGTTGCAGTAGATCCGGCAGACGTAGATGCAGCTGTTAAGGCAATTGAAGCATCCGGAGAAAACGCTTATGTAGTAGGCCAGATTGAAGCAGGTGAAAAAGGAGTAACATTATGCTAAAAATTGCAGTATTGGTATCTGGAGGCGGTACCAATCTCCAGGCAATTATAGACGGAATAGCAAATGAAAGTATTACAAACACGGAGATTGCCGTTGTAATCAGCAACAACAAAAATGCATTTGCTCTTGAGCGTGCAAAACAGAACCATATACCCAATGTATGTGTTTCGCCAAAAGATTATGAAAACCGCAGTGCATTTAATGAGGCTCTTCTGAAAACGATACAGTCCCATGATGCAGATCTGGTTGTACTGGCTGGATGTCTGGTGGTAATACCGGAAATTATGGTTCAGGCATTTCCAAATAAGATTATTAATGTACATCCTGCATTAATACCTGCTTTCTGCGGAACCGGATATTATGGTTTGAAAGTGCATGAAGCAGTGCTGGAGCGTGGGGCGAAAGTGACCGGCGCAACGGTACATTTTGTGGATGAAGGTACGGATACAGGTCCGATTATCTTACAAAAAGCAGTAGATGTGCACCAGGATGATACACCGGAAAAATTGCAGCAGCGTGTCATGATGGAAGCAGAGTGGAAGATTATGCCCGAAGCAATTAATTTAATTGCAAATGGAAGAATTTCTGTTAAGAATCACAATGTTTGGATAGCAGATTAGAGCCAGTCTGTTTGTAACATGTTACAATATTGTATGCAGTATCGCAGGCATGCCTGCGATGTGATATTCAGCGGGATTAAAAATGAAAGAAGGAAACGAATTCATGAAAATACTAATCGTAGGCAGCGGCGGCAGAGAACATGCCATCGCCTGGAAAGTAGCCCAGAGCCCAAAAGCAGATAAGATTTACTGTGCACCGGGAAATGCAGGAATTGCAGAATATGCAGAATGTGTAGACATTGGTGCAATGGAGTTTGAGAAACTGGTGGCATTTGCCAAAGAAAAAGAAATTGACCTGACTATAATAGGTATGGATGATCCGCTGGTAGGTGGAGTAGTAGATGCATTTGAAGCAGAAGGATTAAGAGTATTCGGACCGCGTAAAAATGCAGCGATACTGGAAGGTTCCAAAGCATTTTCCAAGGATCTGATGAAGAAGTATAATATTCCCACAGCCGGTTATGAAAATTTTGATGATCCAAAGGGAGCCCTTGCTTATCTGAAGACGGTTGAATACCCCATCGTATTAAAAGCAGACGGACTGGCTCTTGGTAAGGGAGTTTTGATTTGCAATACCCTGGAAGAGGCAGAAGAAGGCGTCAAAGCAATTATGCTGGACAAACAGTTTGGAAGTGCAGGTAACCGCCTGGTTGTAGAAGAGTTTATGACAGGCCGGGAAGTATCCGTACTTTCCTTTGTAGATGGAAAAACAATTAAGACCATGACCAGTGCTCAGGATCACAAGCGTGCAGGTGATGGGGATACCGGTCTGAATACAGGCGGTATGGGTACATTTTCCCCAAGCCCGTTCTATACAAAGGAAGTAGACGATTTCTGCAATCAATATGTATACCAGGCCAGCGTGGATGCTATGGCATCAGAAGGACGGGAATTTAAAGGTATTATTTTCTTTGGACTGATGCTCACAGATAAAGGACCAAAGGTACTGGAATACAATGCGAGATTCGGTGATCCGGAAGCCCAGGTTGTGCTGCCAAGAATGAAAAATGATATCGTAGATGTATTTGAGGCTTGTATAGATGGTACTTTAGATCAGATTGACCTGCAGTTTGAAGACAATGCAGCTGTCTGTGTGGTACTGGCATCCGACGGATATCCGGTAAAATACGATAAAGGGCTTACCATCAGTGGATTTGAGAACTTTAAAGATAAAGAAGGATACTATGTGTTCCATGCAGGCACGAAAGCCACAGATCAGGGAATCGTGACAAATGGAGGACGTGTTCTTGGTGTAACCGCAAAAGGTGCTGATTTAAAGGAAGCCAGGGCAAATGCTTATAAAGCAATTGACTGGATTTCATTTGACAACAAATATTACCGAAATGATATTGGCAAGGCGATTGACGAGGCATAGTTCCTGCCAAAATAATGAAAAGGGGTAAAGTTTGAAAGAAAATTTCTTTCAAACTACTAATTAAGGAATAGCACAAGCCAGCTTGCGCTATTCAGGAGGTATAAGTATGAAGATTTTAAAAGGAACATGGAAGTACCAGGTTGTTTTGGCAATGCTGATGTTATGGCTTTCTTCCATGACTGTTTTTGCTACCAGCTCGTCCAGTGACAACTCTCTGGCAACGCTTGGCATTGAAAACGCAGAAGTTTCACCGGAATTTTATTATTCAACAACAGAATATGAAGTAAAAGTACCGGCTGGAACAAAATCATTGACATTAGATCCGCAGCCTTCCGATGTAAATGCAGAGATTGCATCCATCGATGGAAATCAGCTGGATAATGGAAGTGGTACCGTAACAATAACCGTTGCAGCTGAAGATGGGAGTAAGGCAGTTTATACGCTTCATGTAACAGCCGATGCAGCAGCAACAACAGAAGCAGCATCGGAAGCGGCAACTAATCAGGCAGCAGCTTCTGAATCGCAGCCGGCTACAGAGAATAAGACCGCACAGACAGAGGCAGTACAGAATGATACCGTGAAAATGTTAAATACACAGGTGGAGCAGGTTAATCAGAAATTGGAACTGGCTATGAAAATATTATATGGTATGATTGCATTTGCTGTAATCTTACTCTTTATAATCATTAATCTGGCTCTTAAGAATAAAGATCTGAAGGATGATTTGCGGGAAGCCGAAAATACTCTGGACTTTAATACCAATGAATTTGCAAGAAAAGAAAAAACACTGAGTTCGGATTATTATTATGCGCCGGTTCAGGAGATGCAGCCGGAAAGTGCAGATGCTCCCGGAGTACCGTTAGAAAAGGTACAGGAAACCACAGAAGAAGTCTTTGGAAATGGTCAGGCGCAGGTGAAAGCCGATGTACTTTCCAGAAAAGCGGAAGAAAGCTCTGCAAATAATCAGGTAGTGAGACCTGTAAAAAAAGTAAAGAAAGTTTCCGGTACGCAGGATGGAAATGCAGCAGCTGGAGGAACCGCACAAAGACCGGTTAACGGCCAGCAAAGTGCGCAAAATCAGCAGAAACAGACCGCTGGGGACAGAAGCCAGGTACAAAAAAGAGTCCAGGGTAAAAAAGCACCTCAGGGAAGACCCCAGAGCCAGCCGAAGCAGTCCGAACAGCCCAGACCACAGGGTCAGCCAAAGCAGTCGGTTCAGCCCAGAACTCAGGGTCAGCCGAAGCAGACCGATCAGCCCAGACCTCAGAACCAGGCAAGACCTCAGGGTCAGCCAAAACCACAGCCAAAACCGCAGGGTCAGGTAAATGCGCCGGATCAGGTAAAACAGGGACAATCAAAGGTTCAGAAGCAGTCTAAGCCAAATGTTCAGCCAAAACCGCAGGGGAATGTACAGCAAAATCCAGGAGCAGTACAGCAGCCTGTAAAAAAGCAAAGACCGCCAAAGAAATCGCCCTCAGAAAATCCGAATCCCCAGGTGAATTTACAGCAGCAGGCAGATGAAAATCCCCCTGAAGTAGATGTAACCATGATTGATTTATAAAAGGCTATTAGTACGAATGAGAAATAGAGAGACGCCGCTTAGGAACGATAAGCGTGTCTCTCTATTTTTGCGATAATCAGTTTGGAACTACCGGGGCGTGCAGATTGTGTGACAGCCAATTTGTACTTATCGTGGGTACAGATCGTGTGATAGCTTCCAAATTCTAAATTGGGTTGACAGATAATGACAGGTGTTATATTATAAATATAACAAACATAGGATAGAAGGGTGATACTATGATGATAAAAATAGATTTTCAAAGTGAAGAGGCGCTATATATTCAACTTAGAAATCAGATCATATTGGGAATTGCTACTTCCAGCATTCAGGAAGGTGATGTTTTACCTTCCGTAAGACAGCTGGCGGAAGATATCGGAATCAATATGCATACAGTTAATAAGGCGTATGCAGTTTTAAAACAAGAAGGATTTGTGACGATTGACAGAAGAAGAGGAGCAATTATATCTCTGGATATCGATAAATTGCAGGCTTTAGAGGAAATGAAAGAAAATTTACGTGTTTTGCTTGCGAAAGGCAGGTGCAAACACATTACCGGCCAGGAAGTTCATGCATTGGTGGACGAGATTCTGGCAGAATATGAATAATAGCAGGAGGAATATCTATGCATAAGGAATTTACAGACAGTGCGCAGACCGCATTAGTGCTTGCCAGACAGGCGGCTAAGGAATGTGCACAGAGTTATATCGGTTCCGAACATTTACTGTTGGGACTCTTAAGAGAAAGAACTGGTACAGCGCATATTGTACTGGAAGAAGGCGGTGTGGAGGAAGAGCAGCTGCTGGCTTTAATAGAACAGCTGATTGCTCCCGAAGGCGGTGTTGCACTGGCTAATCCGGATGGATATACACCACGTGCACTGGCTGTTTTAGAAAGCAGTGAAAAAGAAGCGTCCTTTTTCCAAATGGACGAAATTGGCACAGAGCATATCTTACTCTCTTTATTAAGGGATGTGGAATGTGTGGCAACACGGCTCCTTCATACCATGGGGATACAGCTGCAAAAACTGTACATGGAAATCATGGGGATCATGGGTGCAGATGAGGAAACCTACAAGGCTTATCTGCAGGAAGTAAAGGCGTCCAAGAGCAGACAGAAAAGTTCGGCAACGCCAATGCTGGACCAGTACAGCCGGGATTTGACAGAGCAGGCAAGTCAGGGAGAGCTGGATCCGGTTATTGGAAGAGAAGAGGAAATAAAACGTATTATACAGATCTTAAGCAGACGTACCAAGAATAATCCCTGCTTAATCGGAGAACCCGGAGTGGGTAAAACCGCCATCGCAGAAGGTCTTGCACAAAAAATTGTTGCAGGAGCCGTTCCGCGGACCATTCAGGATAAGCGGGTTGTAACGCTGGATCTGGCAAGCATGGTAGCAGGATCCAAATACCGTGGCGAATTTGAGGAACGAATTAAAAAAGTAATCAAAGAGGTTATGGATTGCAGCGATGTACTCCTGTTTATAGATGAACTTCATACCATTATTGGTGCCGGGGGAGCAGAGGGGGCAATGGATGCTTCCAACATTTTAAAACCTTCTCTCTCCAGAGGTGAGATCCAGCTGATTGGTGCTACAACAATTGAAGAGTATCGTAAATATATTGAGAAAGATCCTGCACTTGAGCGAAGATTTCAGCCGGTTACGGTAGAAGAACCCACAGAGGAAGAAGCAATTGAAATCCTAAAAGGGCTGCGCCCAAGTTATGAGAAGCATCATAGGGTAATGATCACAGATGATGCAATCGAATCAGCAGTAAAGTATTCCATGAGATTTATCAGCGACAGGTTTCTGCCGGATAAGGCAATTGACCTGATTGATGAAGCTGCATCCAAAGTTCAGCTGAAGGGCTACCAGGTTCCTGCCAATCTGGAAGAACTGCAAAATGAAGTATTTGATTTGGCTCAGGAAAAGGAAGATGCGATCAAAGAAGGCGATTTTGATGAGGCTGCGAGAATAAAAAAGGAACAGGAAGCAAAAGAGAAGAAGCTTACAAGCCTGCGAAGCCGCATAGAGAAGAAGAATGCAGCGAAGCAGCTGATGGTGGAAGAGCCGGATGTTGCCGAAGTTGTATCCATGTGGACGAAGATACCGGTGCAAAAACTGGCTGAAAAAGAAACTCATCGGCTGCTTCGCCTGGAACAGACACTTCATCAAAGAGTCATAGGCCAGGATGAAGCAGTGACTGCAGTTGCCAAGGCTATCAAGCGGGGCAGAGTCGGATTAAAGGATCCCAAGCGCCCGATTGGATCATTTTTATTCCTGGGTCCTACAGGTGTGGGAAAAACCGAGCTGTCCAAAGCGGTTGCCGAGACTGTTTTTGGCAGTGAACAGGCAATGATTCGGGTTGATATGTCTGAATACATGGAGAAGCACAGTGTTTCTAAGTTGGTAGGTTCCCCTCCTGGATATGTTGGATATGAAGAAGGCGGTCAGCTAAGTGAAAAAGTTCGCCGTAACCCATATTCTGTCATTTTGTTTGACGAAATTGAAAAGGCACATCCGGATGTATTTAATATTCTGCTCCAGGTATTAGATGACGGTCACATAACAGATGCCCAGGGGCGTAAGATAGATTTTAAAAATACAATTCTCATTATGACATCCAATGCCGGTGCACAGTCCATTATTTCACCGAAAAAACTGGGTTTTGCAGCAGTTGACGATGAAAAACATAATTACAATGTCATGAAGGGCAATGTTATGGAAGAAGTCCGCCGCATGTTTAAGCCGGAGTTCTTGAACCGAATTGACGAAATTATTGTATTCCATTCTTTAAACAAAGATAATATAAAGAGTATCGTTGGTCTTCTGTTAAAAGAATTTACGAAACGATGCAAGGAACAGATGAATATTACTTTAAATGTAAGGGATTCTGTAAAGAGATTTATATCGGAAGAAGGCTTTGATGACAAGTACGGAGCAAGGCCGTTAAAGCGGGCAATTCAAAATAAGATCGAAGATGCACTGGCGGAAGAAATCCTGGAAGGAAAAGTGAAATCAGGGGATACGGTAAGCGTTGGGTTATCAAATAAAGAAATTAAATTTTATATAAAATAGAGTGAAAGCTACCCATTAAATTTTCATGAAGAATGAATAAATCACTAGCATATTTCTTCTTTTTATGATAAAATTTTAAGAACAATAGAATAGAGGATAACTATCAACGAAATACTAGGAGGGCATACTAATGTCAGTTGTAAAAGAATTAATACGTACAGAAGATGACGGAACAATCAGTTTCGGGAATTATGAATTGGACCAGAAATCAAAGCTTTCTGATTTTGAATATAATGGGGACTTGTATAAGGTAAAAACATTTAAAGAAATCACCAAGTTAGAAAGAAATGGAATGTTCGTATATGAATCTGTTCCCGGAACTACCGTAAATCATCTTTTAGCAGATGCAAATGGGGTCAGCTTTGAAGTTGAAGGACCTACAGATGCACAGATCACAGTTGAATTGGAGGAAGATACTGCTTACGAAATCTTTATTGATGACGAAAATGCCGGAAAGATGCAGACAAATCTGGGCGGTAAGCTTTCTTTAAGCGTAGAATTAGATAATACGGATAAAGCTTTTGTTAAAATCGTAAGAGCTTAGAGCCTGTTTGAAAAATCATTCTCTAGGAGCGTGTATATAAAGCATTTTATCAATCTGAACGTCTCACTTCGCCAAAGCGATTGTGAATCATGATCTAATACGTTGACGTATTAAGGCTTTGCAAGTTATAAACCCTCGCGGCAGTCGCCAGATGGAACCGCAAGTGCGCTCATCTGGCTCGATGCTGGTGGGAATCATGTATAAAGAAGTCCGGTCTTTTCACAGCTACTGTGGAGAAACCGGACTTCTTTCGAATAAATCAGTATTTAAAGGAGGAATCGATGGCAAAAGGAAAAACAACGGTATTTTTTTGTCAAAACTGTGGATATGAATCCAGCAAATGGTCAGGGCAATGTCCCGCATGCAAAGAATGGAATACATTTACGGAAGAAGTGATTCAAAAGACCTCATCCGTTAAAGCGGTAAAAAAAGCAAATGAAATTGAACCCATGAAGCTAACCAGCATACAAATGAAAGAAACCGACCGGATGCAGACTGGAATGATGGAGCTTGACCGGGTCCTGGGCGGAGGTATTGTACAAGGCTCTTTGATTTTAGTGGGGGGAGACCCGGGAATCGGAAAGTCAACGCTTCTGCTACAGGTGTGTAAGAATCTGACGGATAAAGCGGTGAAGGTACTATATATTTCTGGAGAAGAATCATTACAGCAAATCAAACTCAGAGCCAGCAGGATTGGAGATTTTAAAGATTCACTGTTGATCTTGTGTGAAACAAACCTGGAAATTATCCAGGAAGTTATTAAAAAAGTCAATCCGGAAGTTGTGGTGATAGACTCCATACAGACAATGTATCGGGATGAGGTGAGTTCCGCACCGGGAAGTGTGTCTCAGGTAAGAGAGTCTACAAATGTCTTTATGCAGATTGCAAAAGGCCTTGGGATTTCTATTTTCCTGGTGGGACACGTTACCAAAGAGGGTGTTGTAGCCGGACCCAGAGTACTGGAGCACATGGTGGATACGGTATTATATTTTGAAGGAGACCGCCATGCTGCGTACCGAATCCTGAGAGGGGTAAAGAACCGATTCGGATCGACAAATGAAATCGGTGTATTTGAAATGAGGGATATTGGTTTAGTGGAAGTGGCAAATCCCTCGGAATTTATGCTGAATGGAAAACCGGAAGGTGCGTCGGGATCGATTGTGGCATGTTCTATGGAAGGAACACGTCCCATACTAATTGAGATACAGGCATTGGTATGTCAGAGTAATCTGGCTATACCAAGAAGGACAGCAGCAGGAACGGATTACAACAGGGTAAATTTATTAATGGCGGTTTTGGAGAAAAGACTTGGCATGCATCTCTCGGCATGTGACGCCTATGTAAACATCGCAGGGGGAATCAAAATGAATGAGCCGGCAATTGATCTGGGTATTATCATGGCGGTGGTTTCCAGTTATAAAGACCGGGCAATCGATGAGAAGACCATTGTGTTTGGTGAAGTAGGGCTGAGCGGTGAAGTGAGAGCTGTTAATATGCCGGAACAAAGAGTGCAGGAAGCCAAGAAACTTGGATTCGAGACAGTGATTATGCCAAAAGTTTCACTAAAAGCAGTTGAAAAGATTAAAGGTATACGCATTGTAGGAGTACAGACGGTAAAAGATGCAGTAAATTGCATTTAGTAAATGGCATTTCATGACTGCTTTTTAACATAACTAATGGAGGATGTAGCAGATAATAGTATAGACTGCTATGTCCTTATTTTTATAAAAAAAATTGATTGACTCTCTCGTGGCGTAACGGTTTAAGATAAATTGAAAGGAGGCAAAATGAAAACAGTAAAAGAAGTGTCGGATATCACAGGGGTAAGTATCAGAACGCTCCGATATTATGATGAAATAGGGCTGCTAAAGCCCACACGATTAACAGAAGCCGGATATCGGCTTTATGATAATCAAGCATTAGAGAAATTACAGCAGATTATGTTCTTTCGGGAAATCGAAGTATCCCTGTCCGAGATAAAAGAAATTATGGATAGTCCCGGTTATGACAAAGAACAGGTACTTTTAACACAAAAAGCTTTACTGGAAAAGAAACGGAATAGTTTGAATGGACTTATTGAACTGATAACAGACGTGATGAAAGGAGTTAATACGATGAGTTTTGAAGCATTTAATGATAAGGATGTACAAGATATTTTAGAACATATGTGCGAATGCATCTCTCCGGAAGATCTTGAGCAGCAAATAAAGAAGTATGGCAGCATGGACAAAATGAGAGAACAGATGAAAGAG
>OIES01000344.1_pt1:0-2500 | contig 23056 bp, 15 predicted proteins | sample 1581811 | NCBI WGS metagenome assembly OIES01 (sample SAMN03281021, study PRJEB24777) | human gut metagenome | isolation source: fecal sample PR177 from 1 month old male Malay infant, vaginal delivered... | reverse complement strand
TCGGGAGAAGGGGTGCCTCGAAAGAGGCCGCAGAGAATAGGCTCAAGCAACTGTTTAGCAAAAACACAGGTCTATGCAAAACCGCAAGGTGAAGTATATGGGCTGACGCCTGCCCGGTGCTGGAAGGTTAAGAGGAGATGTTAGCGCAAGCGAAGCATTGAATTTAAGCCCCAGTAAACGGCGGCCGTAACTATAACGGTCCTAAGGTAGCGAAATTCCTTGTCGGGTAAGTTCCGACCCGCACGAAAGGCGTAATGATTTGAGCACTGTCTCGACAATGCATCCGGTGAAATTGAAATACCAGTGAAGATGCTGGTTACCTGCGCCAGGACGGAAAGACCCCATGGAGCTTTACTCCAGCTTGATACTGGGATTCGGTATTGCATGTACAGGATAGGTGGGAGACTGAGAATTCACAACGCCAGTTGTGAAGGAGTCATTGTTGGGATACCACCCTTGCAGTATTGGATTTCTAACCAGCCACCGTGATCCGGTGGTGGGACAATGTCAGGCGGGGAGTTTGACTGGGGCGGTCGCCTCCGAAAGGGTATCGGAGGCGCTCAAAGGTCTTCTCAGAATGGTTGGAAACCATTCGCAGAGTGCAAAGGCATAAGAAGGCTTGACTGTGACACCGACGGGTGGAGCAGGTACGAAAGTAGGACTTAGTGATCCGGTGGTATAAAGTGGGATTGCCATCGCTCAACGGATAAAAGCTACCCTGGGGATAACAGGCTTATCACTCCCAAGAGTTCACATCGACGGAGTGGTTTGGCACCTCGATGTCGGCTCATCGCATCCTGGGGCTGTAGTAGGTCCCAAGGGTTGGGCTGTTCGCCCATTAAAGCGGTACGCGAGCTGGGTTCAGAACGTCGTGAGACAGTTCGGTCCCTATCCGGCGTGGGCGCAGGATATTTGAGAGGAGCTGACCTTAGTACGAGAGGACCGGGTTGGACTGACCTCTGGTGTACCGGTTGTTCTACCAAGAGCATGGCCGGGTAGCCAAGTCGGGAAGGGATAAACGCTGAAGGCATCTAAGCGTGAAGCCCCCCTCAAGATGAGATATCCCCCACAAAAGTGGTAAGACCCCTTGAAGACGACGAGGTAGATAGGTTAGAGGTGGAAGTGCAGTAATGTATGGAGCTGACTAATACTAATAGGTCGAAGGCTTATCCATAAGGTTTAGGATAATGTCAACACAGTTGACAGTGCAAGCAAAATTGATATCGTCAACGAAGCTGGTAGTGCAAGTAAGAACGGATGATAATTTGATGAATTTCTGTGTGTGGTTTTGAAGGTATATGTATGTGAGGCAGCTAATGGTAGCTGCTTTTTTTGCTTTTATTATTTTTAAATAAGTGAAAGGAGCAATAGAAACGATGACAGAACGCGAAAAAATGCTGGCTGGTTTATTATATGACTACGGAGATATGGAGTTAATTACGCAATGGCATAAAGCTAAGAACCTGGTCAGAAATTATAATAATTTGGATTCGGAAGACCTGGAAAGCAGAGATAAAATTTTAAATGATTTATTAGGAGGCAGGGGACGGAATTTATGGATTACGGCTCCCTTTTACGTTGACTATGGTAATAATATTTATTTTGGCAATAATTGTGAAGTGAATATGAATTGTACTTTTTTGGATGATAACCGAATTATCATCGGGGACAATGCACTGATAGCGCCAAACGTACAGATTTATACGGCATTTCATCCTGCAAATGCAGCGGACAGATTTGGCATTGTGAGAGAAGAAGGTTTTGAATTTTGTAAGACCATGACAGCTCCGGTAACGATAGGGAACAATGTCTGGATTGGTGGGGGAGCAATTATTTTGCCGGGAGTTAATATAGGTGACAATGTAGTAATAGGGGCAGGCAGCGTCGTAACGAAATCTATTCCGGATAATTCAGTAGCTTTTGGCAGCCCTTGCAGAGTGATTCGGGAAAATAATTAGCAGAACGTTTTGTTGAAATGTAAAATGCAAAGAAATAAGATACGGTTAGAGCAGTAAGTAACAATATAGGCAATAAATAAAATTTGCAATAAAAATGACAGGGCAGAAAGGATTTTGGGCATGATAAATACAATTTTGGAGAAAGTACAGGAAGCAGATCTTATATTGATTGGAATCGGAACAGACTTTGTGGGCAGTAACAAAAAAGAAGATGTTAAAAAAGCATATGATAAATTAAGGGAAATCGTAGGAAGTAAATCTTATTTTGTAGTTACATTAAATACAGATGATTATATATATGAATCTGACTTGGATAAGGAGCGGATCGTGGCACCCTGCGGAAGTGACTCGGCAAAAAATGTGGTTACAAACGAAAATTATGACGAATCTATCTATCTTCCACAGTGGGAAGTCTATACCAGGTGGCTTCAGAATACGCTGAACAGAAAGCTTTGTATTCTGGAACTGGGTGTAGGATTTCAGTATACTTCGGTAATTCGCTGGCCTTTTGAGAAAACGGCATATTTTATTCAGATATCGTG
>OIES01000328.1_pt1 | contig 23826 bp, 20 predicted proteins | sample 1581811 | NCBI WGS metagenome assembly OIES01 (sample SAMN03281021, study PRJEB24777) | human gut metagenome | isolation source: fecal sample PR177 from 1 month old male Malay infant, vaginal delivered... | reverse complement strand
CTTTAGGTGCATCCTCCGGGATGCACCTTTTTTTGCACGCGCGGCGGTCTGTTGCATGGCTGTTGCGTGAATGATCGTATATTGACGTTTGCCCGCCACCAACCGCCTATTCTGCGATACAATGCTTGCACGTTATGTACCGGAGAATCAGGCATGTCCCATCCTGCGCTTACGCGACTGCGTGCGCTGCGCTATTTTGCCGTTATGCCGCCCCTGGCGCCGCCTCTGAGTGACTGGCTGCTGCTGGAGGACTCAATGACCCAGCGTTTTGAGCAACAAGGAAAGCAGGTCACCGTCACCCTGGTTAACGAAGGGTATATCGGGCGTGAGGCGCTGGCTGACGAAGCGGCGCTGTTGCCCGACGAGCCGCGCTATTGGCTGCGGGAGATTATACTCAATGCCGACGGTGAGCCCTGGCTGGCCGGGCGCACGGTGGTGCCGGAGTCGACGTTGTGTGGGCCGGAGCTGGCGCTACAGCAGCTCGGGCAGACCCCGCTGGGGCGATACCTGTTCACGTCGTCGACGTTAACCCGCGATTTTATTGAAATTGGTCGCGATGCAGCGCTGTGGGGACGTCGTTCCCGCCTGCGGCTAAGCGGCAAACCCCTGCTGCTGACCGAGCTGTTTTTGCCTGCGTCGCCGTTGTACTAAGAGGAAGAAAAAATGGAGTGGAGTCTGTCGCAGAATAAGCTGTTGGCGTTTCATCGCCTGATGCGCACTGACAAACCGATCGGCGCCTTGCTGCTGCTGTGGCCGACGCTGTGGGCGCTATGGGTGGCCTCGCCGGGCGTCCCGCCGCTGTGGATCCTGGCGGTCTTTGTCGCCGGCGTCTGGCTGATGCGCGCCGCCGGCTGCGTGGTGAATGACTATGCCGATCGAAAATTTGATGGTCACGTAAAGCGTACCGCCCGCCGTCCGCTGCCGAGCGGCGACGTCACCGAGAAAGAGGCGCGAACGCTGTTTATCGTTCTGGTGCTGCTCTCCTTCCTGCTGGTGCTTACCCTCAACACCATGACGATTTTGCTGTCGGTGGCGGCGCTGGCGCTGGCGTGGGTCTATCCGTTTATGAAGCGCTACACCCATCTGCCGCAGGTGGTGCTGGGGGCGGCCTTTGGCTGGTCGATCCCGATGGCCTTCTCGGCCGTCAGTGAATCGCTGCCGCTGAGCTGCTGGCTGATGTTCCTCGCCAACATTCTGTGGGCGGTGGCCTACGATACCCAGTATGCGATGGTGGATCGCGATGACGACGTCAAGATCGGCATTAAATCGACGGCGATCCTGTTCGGCGAAAACGATCGTCTGATTATCGGTATCCTGCAGGTGGCCGTGCTGGCGCTGATGGGCGCGGTGGGCTGGCTGAATGGGCTGGGCTGGGAATACTACTGGTCGCTGTTCGTGGCGGCGGGTCTGTTTGGCTGGCAGCAGAAGCTTATCTTCAATCGCGACCGCGATAACTGCTTTAAAGCGTTTATGAACAACAACTACGTCGGGCTGGTGCTGTTCCTCGGCCTGGCGATGAGCTACCTGTAAAACCCCTGTCCCCATCCCCCCGGTTTACCGGGGGGCGGTGAGGACGGCAAACGCCGCGTTACGCGTCGTCCTGCGTGACGCTTTCGATCGTCAGACGTACATCCGATGTAATCAAATCCGCCAGCATCCGGTAGACCTTCAGGGTCTCTTCCGGCTCGGCATCGCCCGTATCGCTGATATAGCCTTCATCGCGCAGGGTCAACACCAGGGTACTGAACACTGCTTTGTCGAAGAACTCCGGCGCGTTGATGCCATGCAGCACCGACAGGCGCTGCGCCACGGTACGGCTCTCTTTCTCCAGCGAGCTGCGGTTGATCGACGGGTTAGCGCTCAGCAGCCAGAAGGTGATGGCGTAACGCTGCAGCGTCTCGCGAGCGCCTGCGGCCAACAGCTGCAGGGAGCGAGAGTGCGACGGGTTAAGGCTCATCACATCGCCATCGATGACGATCAGCTCCTGACGCAGCATCTCGGCAATCAGCGCATCCATTACTCCGGCCAGCTCCGCTTTCTCCCAGCGCAGGAACAGCTCGGCTTTGAGGAACGGGTAGAGCGTTTCCACATGGCGCAGCACTTCGGCGCGGCTGAGATGACGATGCTGAGTCACCAGGGCGGCTAACAGCGACGGCATCACCAGCATATGGGCGATGTTGTTGCGATAGTAGGTCATCAGCACCGCCTGCTCGCGCGGCAGAATGATGATGTCGCCAATGGTGTCCTTCTCCACTTCGAACTTGTTCATCTGCAGCGCATGGTCGATAAGCTCGCTGGCCGAAGCGGATGGGGCGGTCGCATCCGGAGAATAGGGCACATTGCGCAGCAGCGCGAGGTAGCACTCTAACTGCTGGGTGAGCTGCTCACGGGTCAGCGAACGCTGGCGGGAGGCCAGCAGCGCCGTACAGCACAGGTTCATGGCGTTGGCCGCGCCGGCGTTGTTGATGCGTACCATCAGGTCAGCGGCGATGTTATTCACCGTCGGCGTCAGCCAGGAGGGGCGGACCGCTTCGATTGGGTCAATTGCTTCCCGCCACTCTGGCACATGGTGGTTCAGGTAGGTCATCAGCGGCAGCGGTTCGCCGAAGTTAACGTAGCCCTGGCCAAGGTTGCGCAGCTTGCTTAAGCCGCGCAGCATCTGCGGCAGACTCTCTTTCTCTTTGGTGGCGCCGCGCAGCTCTTTGGCATAGGTCCCCACCTCCATCACGTGCTCGTAGCCGATATAGATCGGCACCAGAGTGATCGGCCGGGTGCCGCCGCGCAGCATCGCCTGGATGGTCATCGACAGCGTACCGGTCTTCGGATCGAGCAGACGGCCGGTACGGGAGCGGCCGCCTTCGACGAAATACTCCACGGAATAGCCGCGGCTGAACAGTTCACCAAGGTACTCGCGGAACACCGTGGAGTAGAGCTTGTTGCCCTTAAAGGTGCGGCGAATAAAGAACGCGCCGAGGCGGCGGAAGATTGGCCCGGCCGGCCAGAAGTTAAGGTTGATACCCGCCGCGATGTGCGGTGGCACCAGCCCCTGGTGATACAGGACGTAAGAGAGCAGCAGATAGTCCATGTGGCTGCGGTGGCAGGGGACATAGACAATCTCATGGCCGTCGTGCGCCAGCTGGCGTACGCGCTCGGCGTTATGCACGTTGATGCCCTGATACAGGCGGTTCCAGGTGAAGCCGAGAATGCGGTCGGTCAGGCGGATCATCTCGTAAGAGAAGTTCGCGGCAATCTCTTCCATCAGTGCAATCGCGTTCTGCTGGGCCTTCTCGTGGGAAATTTTCTTGCTGCGTGCTTCGTCTTCCACCGCACGGGCAATGGCCTTCGACGCCAGCAGCTTGTTAAACAGATCCTGGCGGGCCGGCAGACGCGGGCCGACGGCGGCCAGGCGCTGGCGGGCAAAATGCATCCGCGCGACGCGAGCCAGTTTCTGGGCGATGATCTTATCAGTACCGTGCTCATCGGCCATGCGACGCAGCGATACGGAAGGCGAGAAGCGCACGAAGCTGTCGCGGCCGAGCCAGGAGACGGCGAAAAATTTCTGAATGCCGTTAAGCATCCGCAGCGGCGGATTGACTTCCCCTTTCTCACGACCCGGCGAGCGGCCGAACATCACCGACACCGGCACCATTTGCACATCGAGATCCGGATGGTTGCGGTGCAGATCGAGGTAGTCGTGGAACAGCTTGATGGACTCTTCTTTTGGCGTGTAATAGGTGAATACGCGCGGCCCGCCGTGGATGAATACGTAGCGCGGCAGCAGGGCGCCGTCGATTTCCAGCGGTTCTAGCGGGTCAGGTAAATCATGCGCCAGGCATTGGGCGCGCAGCGTCAGCAGGTCCGCCTTGGAGTTATAGGGCAGGACGTACATGACCGGACGCGAGCTATCGAGTCCTAATTCCTGAGCAGGCTCTGCCGGAATAGACTTGCTTTTTACCAGCACCCGTAATGGTAAATTCAGTAATTTATAGTAAATTCGTTGCCAGCCGGACATAAACGATGTGAAGCCTCTGGTTAATCATGCAAATGCGCGGCAAGAATAACAGAAAGCGGGCAAAATTTCCGTTACCGCGCGGCAAACGCGTACACTCATCGACGTCATTTACATAAAAAAGGTTTTGTGATGGCCAATAATACCACCGGGTTAACCCGAATCATTAAGGCGGCAGGTTACTCCTGGAAAGGATTTCGCGCGGCGTGGATCAACGAGGCCGCGTTTCGTCAGGAAGGCGTCGCCGCCATTGTGGCCGTCGCAATAGCCTGCTGGCTGGACGTCGACGCCATCACCCGCGTATTGCTGATTGGCTCGGTCCTGCTAGTGATGATAGTCGAAATTCTCAACAGCGCGATTGAGGCGGTCGTGGACCGTATTGGCTCGGATTATCATGAGCTTTCAGGGCGCGCCAAAGACATGGGGTCGGCGGCTGTCCTGCTGGCGATTATCATCGCGCTGATCACCTGGGGAACGCTGCTGTGGAGCCATTATCACTAACGTTCTTCGCTAACCCTCGCAAAATATAAACAATCTGCCGATTTTTGTGTGCCATGTGGTTCCAAAATCACCGTTAGCTGTATATACTCACAGCATAACTGTATATACACCCAGGGGGCGGAATGAAAGCGTTAACGACCAGGCAGCAAGAGGTGTTTGATCTCATTCGGGATCATATCAGCCAGACGGGCATGCCGCCGACGCGTGCGGAGATTGCTCAGCGCTTGGGGTTCCGTTCCCCAAACGCGGCGGAAGAACACCTGAAAGCGCTGGCGCGTAAAGGCGCAATCGAGATCGTCTCCGGCGCCTCGCGCGGTATCCGCCTGCTGACGGAAGAAGAGCACGGCCTGCCGCTGATCGGCCGCGTCGCCGCCGGTGAGCCGCTGCTGGCGCAGCAGCATATTGAAGGCCACTATCAGGTCGACCCGTCGATGTTCAAGCCCAACGCCGATTTTCTGCTGCGCGTCAGCGGGATGTCGATGAAAGACATCGGTATTCTGGATGGCGATCTGCTGGCGGTCCACAAAACCCAGGATGTGCGCAATGGCCAGGTGGTGGTAGCGCGCATTGACGATGAAGTGACGGTCAAGCGCCTGAAAAAGCAGGGCAACGTCGTCGAACTGCTGCCGGAAAACAGCGAGTTTACCCCTATCGTTGTCGATCTGCGTCAGCAGAGTTTTACCATTGAGGGTCTGGCCGTTGGCGTGATCCGTAATGGAGAATGGCTGTAACGCCTGCCCCTGCGCAGCGTCATCTGATGCATGACGCTGCGACGTTTGTCCTCTATCAGGTCTCCGAACATGCTGCTCAACGCTGCCGATAAAGCGCTGTGGCGCCTTGCACTCCCCATGATTTTCTCCAATATCACCGTCCCGCTGCTGGGGCTGGTGGATACCGCAGTGATCGGCCACCTTGACAGCCCGGTATACCTCGGCGGCGTCGCGGTCGGAGCAACGGCCACCAGTTTCCTGTTTATGCTGCTGCTGTTTCTGCGCATGAGCACCACCGGGCTGACCGCTCAGGCCTGGGGGGCCAAAGATCCGCTGCGACTGGCGCGGGCGCTGGTGCAGCCGCTGGTCCTGGCGCTGGGCGCCGGGGTGGTGATTATCCTGTTTCGCCTGCCACTGATTAACCTCGCCCTGCATATCGTCGGCGGCAGCGAGGCGGTTCTCGAGCAGGCGAGACGGTTTCTCGAAATCCGCTGGCTCAGCGCGCCCGCCTCGCTGGCCAACCTGGTGCTGCTCGGCTGGCTGCTGGGGGTCCAGTACGCCCGGGCGCCGGTGATTTTGCTGGTGGTCGGTAATCTGTTGAATATTGTGCTCGACCTGTGGCTGGTGATGGGCCTGCGGATGAACGTCCAGGGGGCGGCGCTGGCCACGGTCACCGCGGAGTACGCGACCCTGATTATCGGCCTGATGATGGCGAAGCGGGTGCTGACGCTGCGCGGCGTGTCGCTGGCGATGCTGAAAAACGCCTGGCGCGGAGACATGCGCCGTCTGCTGGCGTTGAATCGCGACATCATGCTGCGCTCCCTCCTGCTGCAGCTGTGCTTTGGCGCGCTGACCGTCTTCGGCGCCCGGCTGGGCAGCGATATCGTGGCGGTCAACGCCGTACTGATGACCATGCTGACTTTTACCGCCTACGCGCTGGATGGCTTTGCCTATGCCGTGGAGGCCCACTCCGGCCAGGCCTACGGCGCGCGCGACGGCAGCCAGCTGCTGGAGGTGTGGCGGGCGGCCTGCCGGCAGTCCGGTATGGTGGCGCTGGCGTTTGCCCTGGTTTACAGCCTGGCGGGGGGGCACATCATCGCGCTGTTAACCTCGCTGCCTTCCCTGCAGCAGCTGGCCGATCGCTATCTGATCTGGCAGACGATCCTGCCGGTGGTCGGGGTCTGGTGCTATCTGCTGGACGGCATGTTTATTGGCGCGACGCGCGGCGCGGAGATGCGGAACAGCATGGCGGTCGCCGCGGCCGGCTTCGCCGTGACGCTGCTTACGGTCCCGGTGCTCGGCAATCACGGCCTGTGGCTGGCGCTGGCCGTGTTTCTCGCCCTGCGCGGCCTGTCGCTGGCGCTGATCTGGCGCCGCCACTGGCGACGCGGCACCTGGTTTAGCTAGTTATTGCCGTTCATAACGGCTATCCATGAATTCCCGCGGTTGCGCACCGCTTACCGGGGCAACTCAGTAGCCCGGCTCAGCGTAGCGCAAGCCGGGGAAATCTCCTCAGCCTTATCCATCGGTATGGTGGTTAAAAATTCCGAATAACGAATCGGCGCCAGCATTCTCATCTATAGTTAATACCATGTCCGGCACAAAACGGGCTGTAAACCCACCGAATGATGAGGACGTTATCATGAATAAAGACGAAATCGGCGGTAACTGGAAACAGTTGAAAGGTAAAGCCAAGGAACAGTGGGGCAAACTTACCGATGATGATATGACCGTAATCGAAGGGAAGCGCGACCAGCTGGTCGGCAAAATTCAGGAGCGTTACGGCTATGCGAAAGATGAGGCTGAGAAAGAAGTCTCAGACTGGGAGCATAAGAACGACTATCGCTGGTAGCGTTCCTTGATCCGAAGAAAGAAGCATTTGTGTTAGTGCCTGTCTGAATGGCGCAGGGACGCGCTGTTAACCCTTTTTCCCGCTGCGGCTGCCGCTCAGCGGGCTTTCTTTTTGAGCTGAATAGTATGATCGTGGTGGCAGTGTCCCGGCGTGCTGCAGGCTTCTACTTCCACGCAGCTCGCGCAGAGGCCGTGAGCTTCAATCACATTGTGGCGCAGGGCGAAGCCCATTCTGGCCGCCAGCGTATGCATGATATCTTCCACCCCTTCAGCCGCCTCTTCCTTCACCACGCCGCAGCGGTCGCAGATAAACATGGCCGAGCTGTGGGTCGGCTGGTCAAAGAGATGACACAGCACATAGCTGTTGGTCGATTCCACCTTGTGGACAAAACCCTGCTCGAGTAAGAACTCCAGCGCGCGGTAGACCGTCGGCGGCTTCGCCTGCGGCTCTTTCTCGCGCAGCAGATCCAGCAGGTCGTAGGCGCTGATTGCCCCTTGCTGCAGGCTCATCAGGCGCAACACTTCCAGACGCTGTGGGGTCAGGCGTACGCCGCGTTGCGCACACAGCTTTTCAGCATGCGCTAACATCTCTTGCGAAGGGGTCTTATCCATGAGCATCCTCAGGTTGCGTGAAATTGAATCTGTTACTTTATCACGTTCCGCGGAAAACGCCGAGACCCGACGGGTGATGCGGGTCATACTTCAGATTGTCGGTGCCTGCGCCAGTTCCGGGGGCTGGCCGCTGACGCTCGTGGAGGCTGCGCCTTAGCCGGCTGCTAAAACCGTCATGCCCGATTTAATCGCAACACGCCTGACCCAGGTATGCTATATCTGAAGTGTCTCATTTTCGGGAGAAAACGATGAAACGACCTGATTGCATTCGCCACTGGCGCGAACTGGAAGGGCCCGACGATGCCACTTATCCCGACAGCCCGGAGCGTTTTTCCATTGGCGCGCCGCTGGGGCGCGGTTTACGCCTCAACCGGCTGGGGATCCACCACGAGAGACTGCCGCCCGGGCGGCGCACCTCTTACCCGCACGCGGAGAGCGATGAGGAAGAGTTCATCTATGTGCTGGAGGGCTATCCGGAAGTGTGGATAAACGGCTATCTCTGGAAACTGGAGCCGGGGGACAGCGTGGGTTTTCCCGCTGGTACCGGCATCTGCCACACTTTTCTCAATAACACCGAGCAGGAGGTTCGTCTGTTGGTGGTGGGTGAGGCCAACAAAAAGTACAACCGAATTTACTACCCGCTCAATCCTGGCTATGCCGCGACGCGCCAGGATCGCTGGGTTGACCATCCGCCGCAGTTCTTTGGCCCACATGACGGCAAACCGCGGATAAAGTAATCGACACCGGGAAGGGGCGAAGCGCGGCGCACTACGCGCCTGTGATTTATCTTTATGCTATAGTAGCGCCCCTTTTTACCCGGATGCTTATTTATTCGCCATGATGCCTGAATCAACGTCACCTGTTTTCCCTGCTCATCGCTTCTCCATCGCGCCGATGCTCGACTGGACTGACCGACATTGCCGCTACTTCCTGCGGCTGCTGTCGCGGCATACGCTGCTGTATACCGAAATGGTGACCACCGGGGCGATTATTCATGGCAAAGGCGACTACCTGGCGTATAGCGAAGAAGAGCACCCGGTCGCTCTGCAGCTCGGCGGCAGCGACCCGCAGGCCCTGGCGCAGTGCGCGAAGCTGGCCGAGGCGCGCGGCTATGACGAGATCAATCTCAACGTCGGCTGCCCCTCCGATCGCGTGCAGAACGGGATGTTTGGCGCCTGCCTGATGGGTAACGCGCCGCTGGTGGCCGACTGTATCAAAGCGATGCGCGATGTGGTGTCGATCCCGGTCACGGTGAAGACCCGTATCGGCATCGACGACCAGGATAGCTATGAATTCCTCTGTGATTTCATTGAGACGGTCTCCGGCAAGGGCGAATGTGAGATGTTTATTATTCACGCCCGCAAAGCCTGGCTCTCCGGTCTGAGCCCGAAAGAGAACCGCGAGATCCCGCCGCTGGATTACCCCCGCGTCTGGCAGCTGAAGCGTGACTTCCCCCACCTGACGATGGCGATTAACGGCGGTATCAAATCGCTGGATGAAGCCAGAATGCAGCTTGAGCATATGGATGGGGTGATGGTCGGGCGTGAGGCCTATCAGAATCCGGGTATTCTGGCTTCGGTCGACCGGGAGATTTTCGGCGTCGCCGGCGCGGATGCCGATCCGGTGGCCGTCGTGCGGGCCATGTACCCGTATATTGAGCGCGAGCTCAGCAAGGGCACCTATCTGGGCCATATCACCCGTCATATGCTGGGACTGTTTCAGGGTATCCCAGGCGCCCGCCAGTGGCGTCGCTACCTGAGCGAAAATGCGCATAAAGCCGGCGCCGACATTGCGGTGCTGGAGCAGGCCCTGAAGCTGGTGGCCGATAAGCGTTAGTTTCTCACCAAAACCTGGTGAAATTGACCACGCCTCGCGCGCCAGCACGGGGCGTTTTCTATTAAATTCAGATGGTTATTGTTGGCATGTTTTTTGTAATACCTGCAGAGCGACATATTAATGACTGTGGGGAGAGAGCCATGCTGGAACTGTTATTTGTCATCGGATTTTTTGTCATGCTGCTGGTCACCGGCGTATCGCTGTTGGGGATTATCGCCGCCATCGTGGTGGCTACGGCGCTGATGTTCGTCGGCGGTTTGTTTGCTTTAATGATCAAATTGCTGCCGTGGCTGCTGTTGGCGGTGGTGGTGGTGTGGGTTATTCGGGCGCTGAAAACCCCGGAGGGAAACGCTTTTCGCGACAATAACCGTTGGCGTTACTAAGGTATTGAGGGGTGTGTCACAACCTGAACAATTTTGCACAGAACCGCGTAGGCATCGCTACGCAAATCTGTCACTATTAGCGCGTTAACGAATTCATCGCGCTGTACCCTACATACAGCCGAACTAAAAAAAAGTAAGGGCTTCCCAGGTGGAAGCCCTAAACTTTTGTCCTTTTGTCCGCTTACGGCAGCAGCAGACTCGACCCCTGTGTCACCCGGCTCTCCAGAACTTCATGCGCCTGTCGCGCTTCGGTCAGCGGATAGGTCTGACTCTCGGGCACGTCCACTTTGATTACTCCACTGGCGATCAGCGAAAACAGCTCACTGCAGGCTTCAGCCAGCTCTTCCCGGTTGGTGATATAGCCCTGCAGCGATGGGCGGGTGACGTACAGAGAACCTTTCTGATTCAGGATCCCCAGATTAACGCCGGTCACCGGGCCGGAGGAGTTGCCAAAGCTGACCATCAGGCCGCGGCGCTGCAGACAGTCCAGAGAGGCTTCCCAGGTATCTTTCCCTACCGAGTCATAGACTACGGCGACTTTCTTACCGTCGGTGAGCGCTTTGAGCCGCTCCGCGATAGGTTCTTCGCGATAGTTAATCACCTGCCAGGCGCCCGCCGCTTTGGCGCGCTGCGCCTTCTGCGCGCTGCCGACGGTGCCGATAAGTTTCGCCCCCAGCGCTTTCGCCCACTGACAGGCAATCAGCCCCACGCCGCCGGCGGCGGCATGAAACAGGAACATCTCATCAGGCTTAATTTCGTAAGTTTTACGCAACAGATACCAGACCGTTAATCCTTTGAGGAACGACGCGGCGGCCTGTTCGAAAGAGATGGCGTCCGGCAGGACCGCCGCTTTATCGGCCAGCACATTGTGCACCGTGCTGTAGGCGCCGAGCGCCGACTGGGCGTACACCACCCGATCGCCTGCCTTAATGTGCGTCACCCCATGGCCAACTTTACTGACGATGCCGGCCGCCTCGGTGCCCAGACCGCTCGGCAGCGACGGCGGCGGATAGAGGCCGCTGCGAACATAGGTGTCGATATAATTGATGCCGATAGCTTTGTTTTCGACCTGAATTTCATGCTCCGCAGGATCGCGAGGGGTAAACTCAACCGCCTGAAGCACCTCCGGCCCCCCGTGTTTTGAAAATTCGATGCGTGTTGCCATATTCGCTCCTGTGTTGTTCTGAGATTATCCAGTAAGCTTAACAGCCTGCGGCGGCAGCGACGGATTTTCTTACCCGCCTCAGGCCAGCCATGCTTAATGGGTTCTTTAGCGGCAATGGCTTTCTCGCTATACTGTCACGCTCTTTTCCGTATCGGTGAAATGTTAGGCTATGGCAGGAAATAAACCCTTCAACAAACCACAGACAGAAACCCGCGAACGCGATCCGCAGCTCGCCGGGCTGAAAGTCCCGCCGCACTCGATTGAAGCGGAGCAGTCGGTGTTGGGCGGTTTAATGCTGGATAACGAGCGCTGGGACGACGTTGCCGAACGCGTCGTTGCCGACGACTTTTATACCCGTCCGCATCGTCATATTTTTACCGAGATGGCGCGCCTGCAGGAGTCGGGCAGCCCGATTGACCTGATCACCCTTGCGGAGTCGCTGGAGCGTCAGGGACAGCTGGACAGCGTGGGCGGCTTTGCCTATCTGGCGGAACTGTCCAAAAATACCCCCAGCGCGGCGAACATCAGCGCCTATGCCGACATCGTGCGCGAACGAGCGGTCGTGCGCGAGATGATCTCGGTGGCCAATGAGATCGCCGAGGCCGGCTTCGACCCGCAGGGGCGAACCAGCGAAGATCTGCTCGATCTCGCCGAGTCCCGCGTCTTTAAAATCGCTGAAAGCCGGGCCAATAAAGACGAAGGGCCGAAAAACATCGCCGATGTCCTCGACGCCACCGTCGCCCGTATCGAACAGCTGTTCCAGCAGCCGCATGACGGCGTTACCGGGGTCAACACCGGCTACGACGACCTCAACAAAAAGACCGCCGGCCTGCAGCCGTCGGATCTGATTATCGTCGCCGCCCGTCCGTCGATGGGTAAAACGACCTTCGCGATGAACCTCGTGGAAAACGCAGCGATGCTGCAGGACAAACCGGTACTCATCTTCAGTCTCGAGATGCCCTCCGAGCAGATCATGATGCGTTCTCTGGCCTCGCTGTCGCGCGTCGATCAGACCCGCATTCGTACCGGTCAGCTGGACGATGAAGACTGGGCGCGGATCTCCGGCACCATGGGCATCCTGCTGGAAAAACGTAACATCTATATCGATGACTCCTCCGGCCTGACGCCGACGGAAGTGCGTTCCCGCGCGCGGCGTATCGCCCGCGAGCATGGCGGCATCGGGCTGATTATGATCGACTACCTGCAGCTGATGCGCGTGCCGTCGCTCTCTGACAACCGTACCCTGGAGATCGCCGAAATCTCCCGCTCGCTGAAGGCGCTGGCCAAAGAGCTACAGGTGCCGGTGGTGGCGCTGTCGCAGCTGAACCGCTCACTGGAACAACGTGCCGATAAACGTCCGGTCAACTCCGACCTGCGTGAGTCCGGCTCTATCGAACAGGATGCCGACTTAATCATGTTCATTTACCGTGATGAGGTCTATCACGAGAACAGCGATCTTAAGGGCATCGCGGAAATTATCATTGGTAAACAACGTAACGGCCCGATCGGCACCGTGCGACTGACCTTCAACGGTCAGTGGTCGCGTTTCGATAATTATGCCGGTCCTCAGTATGATGATGAGTAACCCTTCCTCCTTCTTTTATTAAGGAATTCAAATGCAAGCGGCAACTGTAGTTATCAACCGCCGCGCTCTGCGACACAACCTGCAACGTCTGCGTGAACTGGCGCCTGCCAGCAAACTGGTTGCGGTGGTGAAAGCGAACGCCTACGGACACGGTCTTCTTGAGACCGCGCGAACGCTGACCGACGCCGACGCTTTTGGCGTCGCCCGCCTGGAAGAGGCGCTGCGCCTGCGAGCGGGGGGGATCGCGCAGCCGATCCTCCTGCTGGAAGGCTTTTTTGCGGCGGAAGACCTGGCGGTGATCGCCGCTCAGCGTCTGCATACCGCGGTGCATAGCCCCGAACAGCTGGCGGCGCTGGAGCAAGCCGACCTCCCCGAGCCGGTGACCGTGTGGATGAAGCTGGATACCGGCATGCATCGCTTAGGGGTGCGCCCGGAGGAAGCCGAGGCGTTTTATCAGCGTCTGAGCCAGTGCAAAAACGTCCGCCAGCCGGTTAACGTGGTGAGCCACTTCGCCCGCGCCGATGAGCCGACCTGCGGCGCCACCGAACGCCAGCTGGATATCTTCACCACCTTTACCGAAGGCAAGCCGGGATTGCGCTCTATCGCCGCCTCGGGCGGTATCCTGCTGTGGCCGCAGTCGCATTATGACTGGGTGCGTCCGGGCATTATCCTGTATGGCGTGTCGCCGCTGGACGATCGCTCCACCGGGAAAGATTTTGGCTGTCAGCCGGTGATGACCCTGACGTCCAGCCTGATTGCCGTGCGCGAACATAAAGCAGGGGAGCCCGTCGGCTACGGCGGCACCTGGGTCAGCGAACGCGACACGCGTCTCGGCGTGGTCGCGATGGGCTATGGCGACGGTTATCCGCGCGCTGCGCCGTCGGGCACCCCGGTGCTGGTTAATGGCCGCGAAGTGCCGATTGTCGGCCGGGTGGCGATGGATATGATCTGCGTTGACCTCGGCCCGCAGGCCCAGGATAAAGCCGGCGACGCGGTGGTGCTGTGGGGAGAGGGACTCCCGGTAGAGCGCATCGCCGAGATAACGAAAGTGAGTGCTTACGAACTTATTACGCGACTGACCTCCCGCGTCGCCATGAAATACCTCGACTAAGCCTTGTTCGTACCGGATAGCTCAGACGCTTATCCGGTACGCTATCGCTATAGCCGCGGACAAAAAAGCGGTTTATACCGCTGCGCGGTCACTTTCCCCTCAACATCCTCTCGACCTGCCGTCATATCCGGTTTATTGTGTAAGAACCTGCCCATGTAAACCTGGAGATACATCGCGTGTTTCAAAAAGTTGACGCCTACGCCGGCGACCCTATTCTTTCTCTGATGGAACGCTTCAAAGAAGACCCGCGAAGCGACAAAGTCAACCTGAGTATCGGGCTGTATTACAACGATGACGGCATTATCCCGCAGCTGCAGGCGGTGGCGGAAGCGGAAGCGCGCCTGAACGCCGAGCCGCACGGCGCCTCGCTGTATCTGCCGATGGAAGGGCTGAGCGGCTACCGCCAGGCAATTGCGCCGCTGCTGTTTGGCGCGGAGCATAGCGCGCTTAAGCAAAACCGCATCGCCTCCATTCAGACGGTCGGCGGTTCGGGCGCGCTGAAGGTCGGGGCCGACTTCCTCAAACGCTACTTTCCTGAGTCTCATGTCTGGGTCAGCGACCCGACCTGGGAAAACCACATTGCCATATTTGAAGGGGCTGGCTTCGAAGTAAGTACTTACCCCTGGTTTGATAAAGCCACCAACGGCGTGCGCTTTGAAGCGCTGCTGGCGACGCTGCAAACGCTGCCGGCGCGCGACATTGTGCTGCTGCACCCCTGCTGCCACAACCCGACCGGCGCCGACCTGACGCCGGAACAGTGGGATCGTGTGGTGGAGATCCTGAAAGCGCGTCAGCTGATCCCGTTCCTCGACATCGCCTACCAGGGCTTTGGCGCAGGGCTGGAAGAGGATGCCTACGCCATTCGCGCCATCGCCAGCGCCGGGATGCCGATGCTGGTCAGCAACTCGTTCTCCAAAATTTTCTCCCTGTACGGGGAGCGCGTCGGCGGCCTGTCGGTGGTCTGTGAAGACAGTGAAACCGCAGGCCGCGTGCTTGGCCAACTGAAGGCCACCGTGCGCCGCAACTACTCCAGCCCGCCGAGCTTTGGCGCGCAGGTGGTGGCGACGGTGCTGAACGATGCCGGGCTGAAAGCCACCTGGCAGGCGGAAGTGGACGCCATGCGCGCGCATATCCTGACTATGCGTCAGGCGCTGGTCGACGCGCTGCAGCAGGTTGCCCCGGGCAGCAATGTGGATTACCTGCTCAAGCAGCGCGGGATGTTCAGCTACACCGGCTTCAGTGCGGCGCAGGTGGATCGCCTGCGCGACGAGTTTGGCGTCTACCTGATTGCCAGCGGACGCATGTGCGTGGCGGGATTAAACTCACGTAATGTTCAGCAGGTCGCGAAAGCCTTTGCCGCGGTAATGTAAGCCGCTCTCCAGCAGGTTGTCTCTGCCGGTCAACGGGCAGGGGCAACCCCCTCTGATTGTGATCATCCTCTTTTTCTATGACATCTACGCGAAAAAGGCTTTTCATCCCTGTCGCCTGCGGGTAAGGTCGGGGCGTTACTAAGCATGCACATTATTGAAAACAATAATGATTGATAGATTTAGGGATAAATATGCGCAAACTTACTCTCGCCCTTGCGGCGGCTTCTCTCCTGTTCACGCTGAACAGCGCCGTAGTAGCGCGCGCCTCCACGCCACAGCCGCTGTGGGTCGGCACCAACGTGGCCCAGCTGGCCGAGCAGGCGCCGATCCACTGGGTTTCGGTGGCGCAAATTGAGAACAGCCTGCTGGGGCGTCCGCCGATGGCCGTCGGCTTTGATATCGATGACACCGTTCTCTTCTCCAGTCCTGGTTTCTGGCGCGGGCAAAAAACCTTCTCCCCCGGCAGTGAGGATTACCTGAAAAACCCGCAGTTCTGGGAAAAAATGAACAACGGCTGGGACGAATTCAGCATGCCAAAAGAGGTGGCGCGCCAGCTGATTGCCATGCATGTGAAGCGTGGCGACAGCATCTGGTTCGTCACCGGCCGCAGCCAGACCAAAACAGAAACCGTTTCTAAAACCCTGCAGGATGATTTTCTTATCCCCGCCGCCAATATGAACCCAGTGATTTTCGCTGGCGATAAGCCGGGTCAGAATACCAAGACCCAGTGGCTGCAGACGAAGCAGATAAAGGTTTTCTATGGCGACTCGGATAACGATATTACCGCCGCCCGCGGGATCCGCGTGCTGCGTGCCGCCAACTCCTCCTATAAGCCGCTGCCGATGGCCGGCGCGCTGGGCGAAGAAGTGATCGTCAATTCCGAATACTGACAGGCGTCAGAACGTGATAAACGGCAGCGGTGACGCTGCCGTTTTTTTATGCAAAATCCGGGGTGGAAGGTTTTACCTTTTCACGTATTGCTGCACACTTAGAGGGATTCATTCGCAAAAAGGAGTCGATGATGTGGTATCAGCAAACCCTGACGCTTGGGCCTAAATCCCGTGGTTTTCATCTGGTCACCGACGAAATCCTCGGCCAGATCCGCGGGCTGTCCGGGGTGAAGGTCGGCCTGCTACACCTCCTGCTCCAGCATACTTCCGCTTCCCTGACGCTCAACGAAAACTGCGATCCCACCGTCCGGTATGACATGGAGCAGTATTTTCTCAACGCCGTGCCGGACAATGCGCCGTACGAACATGATTATGAAGGCCCTGACGATATGCCGTCGCACATCAAATCATCGATGCTTGGCGTGTCGCTGATGCTGCCGGTTGAGGACGGACGCGTCAGGCTGGGGACCTGGCAGGGCATCTGGCTGGGGGAGCATCGGATACACGGCGGTTCGCGGCACATCGTTGCGACGCTCATGGGGGAATAAAAGATGACAATTTCGGAGTTATTGCAGTACTGCATGGCGAAGCCGGGAGCAGAGCAGAGCGTCCACAGCGACTGGAAAGCCACGCAGATTAAGGTCTCGGACGTGCTGTTTGCCATGGTGAAGGAGGTCGAAGACCAGCGGCCGGCGGTTGCGCTGAAGGCGAGCCCGGAGCTGGCGGAGCTGCTACGGCAGCAGCATCGCGACGTCCGGCCCAGCCAGCATCTCAATAAAGCGCACTGGAGCACCGTCTTTCTGGATGGCTCGCTGCCGGATTCGCAAATCTACTACCTGGTCGATGCGTCTTATCAGCAGGCGGTGAAAATGCTGCCGGAGCCGGTCCGGCAGCAGCTTTCTCGCTAATTATTTTAGCATCGGCTTCAGGAAGCGCGCGGTGTGCGAGGCTTCGCACTCGGCGACGGTTTCCGGGGTACCGGAAACCAGAATTTCGCCGCCGCCGCTGCCGCCTTCCGGGCCGAGATCGACAATCCAGTCGGCCGTTTTTATCACGTCGAGATTGTGCTCAATCACCACGATGGTATTGCCCTGATCGCGCAGCTGGTGCAGCACTTCCAGCAGCTGCTGGATATCGGCGAAGTGCAGACCGGTGGTCGGCTCATCGAGGATATACAGCGTCTGGCCGGTACCGCGCTTGGACAGCTCGCGCGCCAGCTTGACGCGCTGCGCCTCGCCGCCGGACAGGGTCGTCGCCGACTGGCCGAGACGGATATAGGTCAGACCCACGTCCATCAGGGTTTGCAGTTTACGCGCCAGCGCCGGTACGGCATCAAAGAACTCGCGCGCTTCTTCGATAGTCATATCCAGCACTTCGTGGATGGTTTTGCCTTTGTACTTAATCTCCAGCGTTTCGCGGTTATAGCGCTTACCTTTGCACTGGTCGCACGGTACGTAGATATCCGGCAGGAAGTGCATTTCGACCTTGATCACCCCGTCGCCCTGGCAGGCTTCGCAGCGACCGCCGCGGACGTTAAAACTGAAACGGCCCGGCGTATAGCCGCGGGAACGTGATTCCGGCACCCCGGCGAACAGCTCGCGCACCGGCGTAAACACCCCGGTGTAGGTCGCGGGGTTGGAGCGCGGCGTGCGGCCGATCGGGCTCTGGTCGATATCGATGACTTTATCGAAGTGCTCCAGCCCCTGAATATCGCGATACGGCGCCGGTTCGGCGATGGTCGCGCCGTTAAGCTGACGCTGGGCAATGGGGAACAGGGTGTCGTTGATCAGCGTGGATTTACCCGAGCCGGAGACGCCGGTGATGCAGGTAAACAGGCCCACCGGCAGGGTCAGCGTCACGTCTTTCAGGTTGTTGCCGCGCGCGCCGGTTAGCTTGAGGACTTTCTCCGGATCGGCGGGCACGCGCTGCTTCGGCACTTCAATTTTGCGCTTACCGCTCATGAACTGGCCGGTCAGGGATTCCGGTACCGCCATAATGGCCTCCAGCGGCCCTTCCGCCACCACCTGGCCGCCGTGGACCCCGGCCCCGGGGCCGATATCGATCACATGATCGGCGGCGCGAATGGCGTCTTCGTCATGCTCAACCACGATCACCGTGTTGCCTAAATTACGCAGGTGGATCAGGGTCCCGAGCAGGCGCTCGTTATCGCGCTGGTGCAGGCCGATGGAGGGCTCATCCAGGACGTACATCACGCCAACCAGTCCGGCGCCAATCTGGCTCGCCAGACGGATACGCTGGGCCTCGCCGCCGGAGAGCGTTTCCGCCGAGCGGGAAAGCGTCAGGTAGTTGAGGCCGACGTTGACGAGGAACTTCAGGCGATCGCCAATCTCTTTCAGCACTTTTTCGGCGATTTTTGCCCGCTGGCCGGAGAGCTTCAGATTGTTGAAGAAGTCCATCGCGTGGCCGATGCTCATATCGGAAATGGTCGGCAGCGGGGTGTTTTCCACAAACACGTGGCGCGCCTCACGGCGCAGACGCGTACCGTCGCAGCTGGCGCACGGGCGATTGCTGATGAACTTCGCCAGCTCTTCGCGCACCGCGCTGGATTCCGTCTCTTTGTAGCGGCGCTCCATGTTATGCAGCACGCCTTCGAACGGATGGCGGCGCACCGAGGTGTCGCCGCGGTCGTTCATGTATTTGAATTCAATATTCTCTTTACCGGAACCGTACAGGACCACTTTCTGCACGCTGGCGCTGAGGGTGCCCCACGGCGCTTCAACGTCAAACTTATAGTGCTCCGCCAGCGACTTCAGCATCTGGAAGTAGTAGAAGTTACGCCGATCCCAGCCGCGGATGGCGCCGCCCGCCAGCGACAGCTCCGGATTTTGCACCACGCGATCGGGGTCGAAATATTGCTGCACGCCGAGACCGTCGCAGGTCGGGCAGGCGCCCGCCGGGTTGTTGAAGGAGAACAGGCGCGGCTCCAGCTCGCGCATGCTGTAGCCGCAGATCGGGCAGGCGAAGTTGGCGGAAAACAGCAGCTCTTCCGCTTTCTCATCATCCATATTGGCCACGATGGCGGTCCCGCCGGAGAGCTCCAGCGCGGTTTCAAACGACTCGGCCAGACGTTGCGCCAGATCGTCGCGCACCTTGAAGCGGTCGATGACCACCTCGATGGTGTGTTTCTTCTGCAGCTCCAGCTTCGGCGGATCCGAGAGATCGCAGACTTCGCCGTCGATCCGTGCGCGGATATAGCCCTGGCTGGCGAGGTTTTCCAGCGTTTTGGTGTGCTCGCCTTTACGCTCTTTAATGATGGGCGCGAGCAGCATCAGGCGCTGACCTTCCGGCTGAGAGAGCACATTATCGACCATCTGGCTGACGGTCTGCGCCGCCAGCGGCACGTCGTGGTCCGGACAGCGCGGCTCGCCGACGCGGGCGTACAGCAGACGCAGGTAGTCGTGAATTTCGGTAATCGTACCCACCGTCGAGCGGGGGTTGTGAGAGGTTGATTTCTGTTCGATGGAAATCGCCGGCGACAGCCCTTCGATATGGTCGACGTCCGGCTTCTCCATCAGCGACAGGAACTGTCGCGCATAGGCGGAGAGCGATTCGACGTAGCGACGCTGGCCTTCGGCATACAGGGTGTCGAAAGCGAGTGAAGATTTGCCAGACCCGGAAAGCCCGGTGACGACAATGAGTTTGTCGCGCGGGATAACGAGGTTGATGTTTTTGAGATTATGGGTGCGGGCGCCCCGAACTTCGATCTTATCCATTCACCTTTCCCGGTAGGTAGATACACGGATTGCCTGGTTTGCTTGAAGGACAAACGGCAGAAACGGCTAATTATGACACAATTTAACCTGAATGAATATACAGTATCGGAATGCAAATTCAGGTCGAGTGTGCAACAATGTCGTAGCCGGGTACTATCTCTGGAATCAGCCTCGCAGCTATTAAAATGCTACGTGGAAATGGTACACTCGCGCGTTTACACTATTAAGAAACGTATTCAGGAGACACGAACATGGCCAGCAGAGGCGTAAACAAGGTGATTCTCGTCGGTAATCTGGGGCAGGACCCGGAAGTACGCTACATGCCAAGTGGCGGCGCAGTCGCCAACTTCACGCTGGCAACTTCCGAATCCTGGCGTGACAAGCAGACCGGCGAAATGAAAGAGCAGACTGAATGGCACCGCGTTGTGCTGTTCGGCAAACTGGCTGAAGTCGCTGGTGAGTATCTGCGTAAAGGCTCTCAGGTGTACATTGAAGGCCAACTGCGTACCCGCAAGTGGACCGATCAATCCGGTCAGGACAAATACACCACTGAAGTGGTGGTAAACGTTGGCGGCACCATGCAGATGCTGGGCGGCCGTCAGGGCGGCGGCGCACCGGCAGGCGGCGGACAGCAGCAGGGCGGTTGGGGTCAGCCTCAACAGCCGCAGGGCGGCAACCAGTTCAGCGGCGGCGCGCAGTCCCGTCCGCAGCAGCAGGCTCCGGCAGCGCCTTCCAACGAACCGCCGATGGACTTCGACGACGATATCCCGTTCTAAGGCCTGCCTTAAACGCGATATCCGCGTAGTTAACACAGAAAGCCCCGGTTTCGCCGGGGCTTTTTTTATGATTATTTCACCACCGCCTCAGAAGTGGTTTTGACCGCTGGCCGCGAGCGCTTCAGGCCGCGGGCACCTGAGCGGTCGCGGGCATCGCCACGCTGGGCTGCGGTTTGGCTGGCGGCGCCACCGGCTCCTGCCGCGGTGCCGCCGTCGCTTTCTGTTTGCGGGCCATGTCATCGACGATCAGCCGATAGGCGATGTAATACTTATAGATATTGCTGACGTAGGTCACCGTTTCCGCGCCGATTTTTTCTGCCGCCAGATTTTCGACGTTACCGAACCAGACGTTTGGATCAAACCCGCGCTGTTTGGTCATGGTGCGCAGGCGGGCGATACGCGCCGGACCGGCGTTGTAGGAGGCAAAGGCAAATAGCGCTTTATCCAGCCGTGTCATGGGCTCATCAGCATAGTAACGATCTATCATCCAGCGCATATATTTCACGCCAGCATGAATATTGGGATCCAGCTGTTTAATATCGCCCACCTTCAGCTCTTTTCCGGTGCGGGGCATCACCTGCATCACCCCGACGGCGCCAACGTGGCTTCGAACCGACTGGTTCAGCCGCGACTCCTGGTATCCCTGGGCCGCCATCAGCAGCCAGTCGACATCATAGCGATCGCCATATTTTCGGAAAACGTCCACCATGGCGAGGAACTTACGCCGTTCCTTACTCGCTGCGGCATTTTTAACATATTGGGCATTTTTCAGGTAACGCAGCAGCAGGGTATTACCCAGCGTGGTGCCCTGACGATTCTTTTTCACGAAGTTGTTCAGCAGCGCCAGCAGCTGCGGGCTGTCCTGGCGTACCGCCCACGCAATGTTGCCGCCGTCGCGCAGCACCACGTTGTCATGGACCTGGATTTTCGGAAATACCTGTTTCCAGAAAACCGCTTTATGCTGATCGACGACGATCAACGGCACCAGCCCGGCGTTGAGCATTTCCAGCAGATCTTCATCCTCCAGCGCTTCCGGCGCCGCTTCCAGGGTAACCGGCGGTCGTGACTCGCTGGCAAATCGGGCGTTCAGCGCTTGCAGACTTTCGTAATAGCTGGAGGAGCGGCGAACAAAGACCGTTTGACCGGAGAGCTGCTCCAGACTGTCGACCTTCGGCGATGCCGGGCCGGAGATCAGTAATTCTTTCACGTTGCTGTAGAGCGGTTGGGCGAAATCGACCTGGGCTTCCCGCGAGGGCGTGATAGTCAGGTTGGCGGCGGCGATATCCCCTTTACCTTCATTAAGCGCGGTAAAGAGATTATCCCGACTGACCGGCACAAAAACGATGTGCAGCTTCAGGTGGCGCTGTTTTAGCTTTTTATCTTTCGCCAGCTGTTTATTCAGATCGTTTTCCAGCGCGATAAAGATGTCGTGCGTTGCCCCGCGCTGGGTGCCTTTATCAATAAAAAAGAAGGTCTTGCTGTAGGTGGTTAATACCCGGATGGTGCGCCGATCGAGCATGCCAGGCAGATCGCCTTTCCACGGCTGCAGCATATCGTCGATATGGATCGACAGCGTGTTGTCTTCGGTTGCCACCGGCGGCGCGATTTCCGCCTCCGCCGCCGGCAGAAAAGGGGCGAATAACAGCGTCGCGAGGCAGGTAAGCCAGGCGATAAACAGGCGTGATAGCGAATTGGCGTTCATGGAGGAGCACTCCGCAGGGGGATGTGTTTATTTTAGCAGAACGGCCGCCGTTAGCTGGGTATGACATGGGGGAAAAGGTGTAACGATACCGACAAAGAGTCTTTCGCAAATAGTATTACTTACTATTAATGTGCTTTTGTCTTTAATTTAACTATGGAGATAATATGATAAAAATATGTTTTTTTAATGATGAATAGAAAGTGATGATTTTATTTTTACTTTATTCTCTTTCGTTTGTTTTTTGGTAACCAGCTGATTGGTAAATGTTATTTTATTTTTCTCTGATATTGATTATTATCATCTTGATAATGAATCTCATTTTTATTACCGTAACACGGCACATTACTCTAATGACACGCTGTCTGGATTACGCTATCAAAGAATAGCGCGCAGCGCTTTTTCTCTAATGATGAAACAGGGCACTTAATTTTATTATGCCTCACGCTGTCTTCTTATTCCCATTAATGCCGGGAAGGCGCTGACCTGCGCCAAAATCTGGCGAGGCGCTGAGGCAAATATTTTATCCCATTGTTTTTTCAATTGGGGAAGGCGTTATGCCCGACAGCAACAGAAAACAGGGCATATTCTATGAAATACACGTCTCTCTTCCCGCTGGGGATCGCCATTCCTCTGTTTGCCTGTAGCGTGCCGCTGCAGGCGACAGAGAGCGTTATCGAACCATCGACGTCTGACGAGAGCACCCCCACTGCTGAACATCACGAGGAAACGATGGTGGTGACTGCCGCCAGGCAGAACCTGCAGGCGCCGGGCGTGTCGACCATTACTGCGGACGAGATTCGCAAACATCCCCCCGCCCGCGATGTGTCGGAGTTAATTCGTACGCAACCCGGGGTCAATCTGACCGGTAACTCCACCAGCGGTCAGCGAGGCAACAACCGACAAATTGATATCCGTGGGATGGGGCCAGAGAACACTCTGGTGCTGGTCGATGGAAAACCGGTCACCAGCCGTAACTCGGTGCGGTATGGCTGGCGCGGCGATCGTGATTCCCGTGGCGATACCAACTGGGTGCCGGCAGAGATGATCGATCATATCGATGTGATCCGCGGCCCGGCGGCGGCGCGCTATGGTAATGGCGCGATGGGCGGGGTCGTCAACATCGTGACCAAACCGACCACGCCTGAATGGCATGGGTCGTGGAATACCTATATGAATGCTCCGCAGCATCGTAAAGAAGGGTCGACGAAACGTACCAACTTTAGCCTCAATGGTCCGCTGTCAGACAGTGTCAGCTTCAATCTCTGGGGTAATCTGAGTAAAACCCAGGCCGATGCTCAGGACATTAACGCCGGGCATGAAGCCGAGCGTACAGGCTCCTACGCGGGCTCTTATCCCGCCGGACGTGAAGGGGTGGTGAACAAAGATATTCACAGTAAGCTGCGCTGGGAGTTCGCCCCGATGCAGGCCCTGGAGTTTGAGGCCGGCTACAGCCGACAGGGCAACCTCTATGCCGGCGACACACAAAACACCAATACCAGTACGCTGGTGAAGAGCATGTACGGGAAAGAGACTAACCGTCTCTACCGGCAAACTTATGGCGTGACATGGACCGGCGGCTGGGATAATGGCG
>OIES01000327.1_pt1 | contig 23858 bp, 20 predicted proteins | sample 1581811 | NCBI WGS metagenome assembly OIES01 (sample SAMN03281021, study PRJEB24777) | human gut metagenome | isolation source: fecal sample PR177 from 1 month old male Malay infant, vaginal delivered... | reverse complement strand
GGGTAAACGTGTATGTTTTGCCGTCTGGCGAAATGGTCCACGACTCGGCCAGAGAAGGCACCGGCGTGTTTTTTACCGGGTCGAAGTTAATCAGACGGTTATACAGCGCTTGCGAGCTGGCGACAAATGAGGGCCCAGAGATGGCGATCTGCGGGTTAAACGACTCCGGCGACGCCTCGGAGCAGTAGATAATGGTGTCTTTGTTTGCCGCCCATGCGGCGCTTGCCGGTAGCAGCGCGCTCAGCGCGAGGGCGAGCACGGTTTTCCCTGTAGACATGGTTATTACCCTTTCGGTTTTATTATAGTGAACAGTAATAACAGCACAGACGTTTTGGCCTGACAAATAACGAATCACTATCAGGTTATTCTAAAGCCGTACATTTCGCTGGTTTTAGCATCAGCCCGCAGAAACCGATTTGCCTTAAGGTCCATTATTCGTCAAGCACAACCGTCACGATCAATGCCGCAAGAAATCGTCCCTTTTGCCGTCTCCTCAGCCGTTTGCTTGCTTACCTGATTCGCTAAAGTAATGGCGTGAAAAAGTCTACAGGACCAAATCGTGGCAAAAACACTTTTACGCAGCGGTAATCTGGATGATTTTCAGGCCGTTGGCGGCGGCGGACAGGCCGTTTTTGAATCAGCGCTGCAAATCCGCGAAGCGCTTCGGTTGCGCAAACAACAGGCTATCGTTGATTGCCTGGCCATCCCCCAGGTCAACGACGGCGGCGATCGCGTTGACTGGTACTCCCCGGTTGAGGGAACCGTCTCCAGCTGGAAGGCGGCGGATGAAGATGATCGTTATCGCGCCCTGCGCTATCTGGAAAACACGCTCACCAGCGTGGAGTCGCTGAGTAAAAAATGCCTTCAGTCACCGAAAACGGCGCAGCAACTGTTTGGCTCTCTGCTCTCAAAAGCCTTTCAGTTTCCCGGTGAAAACTTTGTTTTCCTGGTGGATGGCAAACCGGTGATCTGCTTCTGGGGTTTCGTCAACCTTAACGAAAACGCGCGCGACGACGTGCTGGACTGCCTGCGCGAATCGTTGGTCCCTGAACCTGAGCCAGTGGTGATTAACGAGCCAGAACCTGAACCGGAGCCAGAACCGGCCCCGGTGGTGACCTTTGAGCAGGCCGACGCGCCGCTTATCACGCCTGTGACTACAGTCCGTATCACCGACGATGAACTGTATACGCCAGAGCCGGTGCGCATGAACGCCGCGCCGCCAGAGCCCGCACCGGCGGCCATACAGAAAAAACGTCGCTCCCCCCTGTGGTTGCTGCCGGTTGCCGCCGTCATTATTGCAGCCATCGCCACCCCGCTGCTCTGGCCAAAACAGGCCCCGATCGCAGCGCCTGTTGCCACACCAGCGCCAGTACCCGTCGCCATTGCTCCGGCCCCCATAAAGACGGTTGAGCCGCTTGAACTGAAACTCCCGCTGCACCAGGCCGAAGTGGTAGAGCCGAAGGTGAAAACGCCTGCCCCGGCAGCCGAACCGGTGGTCATTACCGCGATACCGAAAGATGCGATGGTGATGGAGGCAAACCAGGTCAAAGCGGGGTTAACGCGCTTCCTGAACGGCACCTGGCGCGCGTTTCTTGATGTGCAGGATCCGCTCACCGGCAAACCGCCGTCGCTGCGCTACCAGATCCAGAACAATAAAGGTTTCGCCCGGGTCGTGCATGGCGACAACATTGTCTGCCGGGTAGACGTCTTTTCCGGATTACACAGCAACGGCGAGCTGTTGATCAAAACGCGCGGAAACGCGCGTTGCACCGACGGTTCACGCTATCCGATGCCGGAAGTGACCTGTAAGGCAGGTGCCAGCGATGTGGCGGAATGCACCGCACGTTACGATGCCAACACCGTCGTTCCTTTGACGTTCAAGAAAGCAGGTGTTTGATCCTATGCTGGTTAATCTTTGCGACTATAAACAGAGCGTGACGCTGATTGCTAACAGCGGCGTGCAGTTTCTCGATTTTGGCCTGACTCCGCAGGACACCGCCAGCAACGGGCGTTTTGTGCGTAAAACGGCAAATGGCCCGCTGCTGCGTCTGGATTTTGACCTGGTTAACGGCCGGTACACGCTCCCTGCCACCGATGGCGGGCAGCCGGAAGTGGTCAAGCCTGAAAGCACCATTCCACTGCATGACTCCCTGACCGTGCTGGACGGCGTCTGGCTGCCGATCCCTTTCCTGCGCTTTAACCCGCCGCGGACGTTTGTTGAAGGCCCGGATAACTGGGCGCGCGTCCAGGTACGAAAGCTTTCCACGCCCGACGCAGCTGGCAATACGCATCGGGTCACCGTCGCGCTCGACAGCCAGATTGCAGAGCATGCGACGTCTGCCCTGTCGCCGGTTGAAAACGATATCCTGAACGGCACGCGTTTCGCGCTCGCCTGGCGCGACAGTGAGGTTGAGAGTTTCCTCGACCAGACCTGGATTGACGGCTGGCTGCGCGAAGCCTTCACGCAGTTTGCCGACGGGGTTGAAAAACGCTCCGAGCGCGAGCTGCATCAGGCCATGCGCAGCTTTGAATATCAGGCGCACTGGCTCAACCTGCTCTCCATGCTCGGTGAACAACTCACCGTGCCGGAAGTGAAGTTTGTCACCCATACCCTGAGCACCCCTGCTATTCCTGTCGATTTGATCCTTGACGTAGGCAACACCCATACCTGCGGCGTGATTATTGAAGATCATGGTGATGCCAACGACGGCCTGCGCCAGACGGCTGAACTTCAGGTACGATCTCTGAGTGAGCCGCAGTTCCTGAATGAGCCGCTGTTTACCAGCCGACTTGAGTTTTCTGAAGCGCGTTTTGGCAAACAGCACTTCTCCGTGGAAAGCGGCCGGGAGGATGCGTTCGTCTGGCCGTCGATTGTCCGCGTGGGTGATGAAGCGCGTAAGCTGGCGATGCAGCGTCTGGGCACGGAAGGCAACAGCGGCATCTCCAGCCCGCGTCGCTATCTGTGGGACGAGACGCCGGTGGTGCAGGACTGGCGCTTTAGCCAGATGAACAGCAAAACCCAGCGCGAACCGCTGGCAACTGCGTTTCCGCTGATGAACCTGATGAACGACGACGGGGAACCGCTCTTTACGCTGCCGCAGGATGAGCGCCTGCCGGTGTTCTCTCCGCAGTACAGCCGCAGCACCCTGATGACACACATGCTCTGCGAGCTGCTGGCTCAGGCGCTTGGCCAGATTAACAGCGTGGCCACCCGCCTGCGGCTCGGCTTCCCGGCCTCTCCCCGCCAGCTGCGGACGCTGATCCTCACCCTGCCGTCGGCAATGCCGAAACAGGAGCGCGAGATTTTCCGTCGCCGCATGTTCGAAGCCATCGCCATCGTCTGGAAGGCGATGGGCTGGCACCCGCAGGATGAAGATTTTGCCAGCCGCAAGCAGCAGGAAAAAAGCGTGGTGCCGGTCCCTGAGATCCAGATGGAGTGGGACGAGGCCAGCTGCGGCCAGCTGGTGTGGCTGTATAACGAAGCCATTTCCCATTTTGGTGGCCAGACCGAGGCCTTTTTCGCCTCCCTCGCCCGTCCGGATCGCGCGCCTGAGCCTGGCGTCCAGCCGGGGCGTGCGCTGCGCGTGGCCTCGATTGATATCGGCGGCGGCACGACGGATATGGCCATCACGCACTATCAGTTAGATGATGGTTCCGGGAATAACGTCAAAATCACCCCGCAGCTGCTGTTCCGCGAAGGGTTTAAGGTAGCCGGTGACGACACGCTGCTGGACGTGATCCAGCGCTACGTTCTGCCCGCCCTGCAAACCCAGCTTCAGAAATCCGGCATAGCCGATGCCTCCCAGCTGATGGCATCCCTGTTCGGTGACTCCGGGCGGATCGATACCCAGGCGGTCCTGCGCCAGCAGACGGCGCTTCAGCTCTTTATGCCGATCGGTCACGCGATCCTGGCGGCGTGGGAATCGAGCGATGTTGACGATCCGCTGGCCGGGCTGCATGCCACCTTTGGCGATCTGCTTGCGCAAAAACCGACGCGCAACGTGATGAATTATCTCCAGCAGGCGATCGACCATGCGTTGCCTGCCGGCTCAGAACACTTTGATCTGTTCAGCGTACCGCTGCACGTCAGCTTCCGGGAGATGCGGGACGCCATGCTGGCGGGTCAGTTCACGCTTGCCGCCCCGCTTCATGCGGTATGTGAGGCGATCTCTCATTACAGCTGCGATATCCTGCTGATCACGGGACGGCCGGGCTGTCTGCCGGGCGTTCAGGCCTTGATTCGCCACCTGCAACCGGTGCCCGTCAACCGCATCTTCTGGCTGGATAAATACCAGGTTCATGAATGGTATCCGTTCAGCCAGCAGGGACGGATCGGCAACCCGAAATCCACCGCTGCGGTGGGAGCGATGCTCTGTAGCCTGGCGCTGGATCTTCGTCTGCCGCGCTTTAACTTTAAAGCAGCGGATATCGGCGCGTATTCTACGGTGCGCTATCTGGGCGTGCTGGATAACACGATCAATACCCTGCGGGACGAGAACGTCTGGTATCACGATATCGACCTCGATAAACCCGGCGCGAAACTGGACGCCCGTCTGCACTTCCCGCTGCGCGGCAACGTTACGCTCGGCTTCCGGCAGTTGGCCAATGCCCGCTGGCCCGCGACGCCGCTCTATACCCTGAGCATCAACTCAGCCGAGCTGGCGAAAGCCATTGCGGGCGACGGCGTACTGAACGTGCGCCTGAAGCTGCGTGGCGGCACTAAGCAGGAAGGCCCGGAATCTTTCGAGCTGAGTGATGCCTGGCTACAGGACGGCACGCCCGTGCCGCCGGATGCCCTGACCTTTAAACTGAATACTCTGGCCGATCGCCGACACAGCGGCAGCCACTACTGGATCGACAGCGGGAGCGTATACCTCAAATGACTGCGACGACTGCCACCACTCAGGCCTTAATCGGGTGGATCAACGAGACGCGACTGCACGCCCCGATGCTTGATAACGAAGCCGACGCCCTGCTTGCCCGCCTTAACGCAGTAAGCGCGCGTGAAGAGGCGCTCGATCGCGCCCTTGTCAGCCAGGGCAGTATCGGCTTATATGGCCACTCGCAGGCCGCGAAAGCGCACCTGCTGGCTGCTCTTTGCGGCAGCGGGGACGAACGGCTGAACGTTACGCCGGGTCAACGCACGTTTGATTACTTCTCGCATATTAACCCCGGGCATGCACCGACCAACATGGCCGTGCGTTTCAGCAGAGCGTCCCGCGAGGTCGCAGACGACGCGTTTCCCCTGCGCCTGCGCCTGGTAACGGAGGCCGAGCTGGTGCAGCTGTTTATCGCGCGCACCACGCTGGATCCGCAGATCCGCGCGGTGGATAAATTGGTGATTGAAGCCCGGCTTGAGAAGTGGCGTGCACTGCGTCAACCGCAGAGCGTGCCGGGAATGACGGCGCGGGAAGTCGCGACCATTGCCCGGTTCTGGCAAAGCGTAGTACCCGGCGCTAAGCAGCATATTGATGATGCCCTGTGGCACCAGTTTGCCCTGCTGGTTCCGTCGCTTGATCTCAGCACCCGCGCCAGCGTCTGGTCTCTGCTGTGGGGTGAGCAGCAGGAGTTAACCCAGCAGTGGCTTAAATTCGCCCAGGTGCTGCATCAAACCAGCCATGCCAGCGCGCTTGCGGCGCCGTTGAGTCTGCTGGTGGACAGCTTTGGTCTGCCCTGCGAAGGCTTCCTTACGCACGGGGCGTTTACCGTGCCGGAAGCACAGGAAACACTGCTTCATCCGGTAAAAAACGGCGAGCTGCTTAACGCCATTAGCCTGCCCGTCGATGTACTGGCATCTCTGACCCGCGAAGTGGTGCTGCCCGTTGAGAACTGCGTGCTGGATAACGTTGACGTCATTGATATCCCTGCCATTTCTGAGGAAAACACGCCGCTGATAATGCAGGCAAAATGCCTGTGGTTGCTGGAGCATTATCGTCAGCACATTCAGCCGGATGTCCTGGTTATCTGCAATGCGACGGCGCACCACCAGCAGACCGCGAAAACGGCAAGGCTCCTGCAAAACTGGGTCAAAGAGACGCAGCCGGTTGAAGAATCCGCATTGCCGGGGCTGGTCTGGGCCATTACCCCTCATGATGCGCGGTTTACCACAAAGCAGAATCTGGACGAAGCGGTGCAGCAATTGCTGGGCCAGCCGGGTCTGCGCTGGGGCACGCTCCAGGCGCTCGATACCCACAGCATGCAGCGGGTGATTGAGTGGCTGTCGCAGGCTACCCTGCCGGCACAGCGCCAGAAGCGTCTCCGCGCGCTGAAAAGGCTGTTACAAGAGTCGCTGTCGACGCTGATTCGCCCATATGTCGCGCCTCTCACTCAGGAGCCAGGCGCAGGGCGGGCACAGGCCGAAAAAATGGTCCGAACGCTGCAAGGCAGTGCCGCTCGTCATGGTGAACTGCTTGAGGGACTTCTGCCGCCGTTAAACGCGTTTGAGACGCTGCTGACCGTTCACCAGCCTCGTGAGGAACAGGTCAACGGCCTGTTTAACGATGTTATCGATCTGTTTGCGGAAGAGACGCAGGAAAATCCAGGCGCGTTGCAGACCAAAGACAAGGCGCGGCTGGCCCATAACGTGTGGGTTAACCATCTTCGTCAGTGGAGTCGCAACGACGCGGCGGCTGCCCGTCTGGGCCTGGACGCAGAGGTATTACAGCAGATTGCGGATGTGCTGATCGTTACCAGCTACCGGCTGGATCTGCCGCTGCAACTGCAACGCATTGCAGAAAAAGATAAAAGCAGTGCCGCGCAGCTGCATGCCGCGACAGGCAATTTCATTAGCTGGCTTGGCTATGAAATGACGCCCGTTTCTGAACGGCCTGCAAGCCGGATCCGCAAAGGTCAGCCAATTTTTGTGACGCCAGTTGTGAGCAGCGCTTCTCCCCGTCTTACCCGACTTGGCGAGCAGCCTGTCCATGCGGCGACAGCCTATGTTTATGACTGGCTGGTTGCGCTCTACACCCGCGCGATTGAAAACGTGGATTATCAGTGCCCGTATGACGTTCAGCCTGCTGCGCGGAAAGCCTTGTCTGCCCTGCTGTCTTAATCATTGCAGCCCGCAGCAATGCGGGCTACCCCTTCATGAGCCGTTTATGAAGCCAGATAAAGCCTGAGCCAACGCTGACGGGTTTTCCCAGGACATTGAATGGCCCGCATCAGGGATAATTTTTACAGCAACGCCGTTTTGTTGCAGGCGATTAAAATCGTCATCAGGCAGGGATCGCTCACCAAAAACTAACATTACCGGGCAGCTCAATGACAAGAACAGGTGTGCCCAGTCAGGTTTAACGCCCTCGACCAGGCTTGTTGCGCCTCGCCAGACGGCCCAGGGGGCATTGTTTTGAAGGCTTCCAGCCCACGGCGACGTTTCCGCCCGCAGCATGTCATCATAGCCCTGAGCCAGAAAATGTTGTTCCGTTTGGGCCGCAATTGCTCGGCTGAACATCCCGCCACCCGCATGAAAATTGGGTTCAGATACTATCAGGCCCTTAACGCGCGACGTTAACAGTGCTGCCGTTTCGATCGCGATACTCCCCCCCATGCTATGACCATACAGCCAGAGACTATCCAGGCCGAGATGGTTTAACAGTTCAACCACCACCTGCGCCTGTTCGCTCGTGCGATAACGGTAGTTGTCAGGTTTGTCACTGTAACCGCTACCGGGAAGATCGATCAGAATGGCTCTGCGCCCCCCGAAACGGGGATCACAGACAATACGAGGATATTCATACGACGATGCACAGCCCAACCCGTGGATAAACACAACCGGGTCACCGACACCGGGAAGATCCTGCCAGCGCACAGTGCAGCCTGCTTGCTGCGAATAGAAACTGTTCATAAGCACTCCATGTATGACGGACTGTATATTTATACAGCCTCAATGTATGGAATGCTATGTCTGGATGCCGATTCTGGAAGCGTGCTTCAGAAAAGAGAGATCAACAGGGCAACAGGAAAGCTCATCGGCCAGGTGGAACCCACCAGGAATGCGCTCAACAGGCGAATACGTTTACGATCTTTAGACAGGAACCAGGTGATTAATGCGCAGATGGAGGCCATGATTGCGTAGAACACCAACATCTTTTGATACAACGTCATTCTGTTTACCTGAGCCGAAAAATAACCGCACGCAATATGCGTCATATGTTGACACAGATCAAGTTTTTTCGTTACATCATAACCACTTAAATACTAAGGATAATAACAACTGAGTACCTTGTGTAACAACGCCGGGTAAAGCAAAACGGTTATTATTGATAAGATGCATATTAAATGCACTTATTGATAAATCCATCCCCTCAGAAAGCAGTTTAATACCAGCAGGCTTTTAAGGGAGGAAACATGCTACGCATTCCGCAGAGTTGCATTCACACCCGTTCCACGCCTTTCTGGAACAAAGAAACGGCCCCCGCCGGCATTTTTAAACGTCACCTTGATACGGGCACGCGTCCTGGCGTTTACCCTCGCCTGTCGGTGATGCGTGGCGCAGTGCGTTATCTGGGCTATGCTGATGAATTTACACCTGAGCCTGACAGCGAGCTCGTCATTGAAGCGGGTCGTTTCGGCGTTTTCCCGCCAGAGAGATGGCACCACATTGAGGTGATGACCGACGACACCCTGTTCAATATTGAATTCTTTGTTGAACCTGAGGTGCTTAAGTCCCTTTAAGCGCCCGCCAACATGAAGGAAACTATGATGTTACGTATTCCTGAAAACTTTGTTCATACCCGCTCGACGCCGTTCTGGAATAAAGAGACCGCCCCAAAAGCGCTTTTTACCCATCACAACACCAAAGCCGGCGTGTACGGTCGGTTGTCCGTCATGCAGGGTGCGGTGCGTTACTTTGGCTTTGCCGATGGCGACGCCACCGAGCCCGATCTGGAAGTGGTCATTGAGGCCGGTTCTTTTGGCATCTCCCCACCACAAAAATGGCACCGCATTGAGCTACTGACCGACGACACCTATTTTAATATCGACTTTTTCGCGGATCCTGCCGTCACGCTCAGCGGTGCGGGCATCGGTAAAGTGATCAACACGCATAAGGAGTAAATAATGGGTAAGGCTACCTATACCGTGACCGTCACCAACAACAGCAACGGCGTGTCGGTGGATTATGAAACAGAAGCGCCAATGGAGCTGTTGATCCCGGACGTCGCGGCAGATGTCGTGAAGGATCTGGTGAACACCGTTCGCGCCTACGATACGGAAAATGAACACGAGGTCTGTGGCTGGTAAGCTGAATCGCCCGGCACTGCGCCGGGCATAAAGGGTTAGTGTTTGATCATTATGTGCGGCATCTTTTTGACGAACTGAGTTGAAGTAAGTCGGAAGCTAGATAAAACCAAAGCATTAGCGCAAGACGAATCACTGCCTTATGAGGTTTTGAGTTGTTTTGCGCTAATTTTTTGCCCCAACCATGCCCCACCGCCAAAATTTGCGTAGCTCCTTCCAGTTTCTCAACACGCCGCTTTACGCCTTCCCATACCATCAGCATAATCCCCACCGATCCGATTGTAAGACTTAACCAGCGCGCGCTACTTTTTCTCCCTGCCCTATACTTTCAGTCTGACTGACTGGAGGTTTCTATGTGTGGACGTTTTGCACAAGCTCAAACGCGTGAAGAATATCTGGCTTACCTAGCCGATGAAGCCGAGCGCGACATCGCATACGACCCTGAACCAATCGGACGTTACAACGTGGCGCCAGGTACCAAAGTGCTGCTACTGAGCGAACGCGATGAGCAGTTACATCTCGATCCGGTTCTGTGGTCCTACGCGCCCGGGTGGTGGGATAAAGCGCCTTTGATTAACGCGCGTGTAGAAACTGCGGCCACCAGCAGAATGTTTAAACCTCTGTGGCAGCATGGCCGGGCGATCTGCTTTGCCGATGGATGGTTCGAATGGAAAAAGGAAGGCGACAAGAAACAGCCGTATTTCATTCATCGGGCCGACGGGCAGCCGATATTCATGGCGGCGATCGGCAGTACGCCGTTTGAGCGCGGCGATGAAGCAGAGGGCTTCCTGATCGTGACATCTGCTGCTGACAAAGGACTGGTCGATATTCATGACCGCCGGCCACTGGTTCTGTCTCCGGAAGCTGCAAGGGAATGGATGCGTCAGGACGTAGGCGGGAAAGAAGCTGAGGAGATCATTGCCGACGGGACAGTGCCCGCCGACAAGTTTATCTGGCATGCCGTTACGCGCGCCGTTGGCAATGTGAAGAACCAGGGGCCAGAACTTATAGAGCCCGTCACTTGACCACTGGAAGATCTGAATACCGGGTGGTGTAGCGTGGAGAAAGCATTTCACGCTTCATCTGCCATTGCTGCTGTATACCCTGCCCGGCAAAATAGAGCGTGCCCTTTCCGTCCTTTGCATTCAGGTGATCCAGCACCTCCATTAACTTCTCGCTACCAGCTCGAGGCGCACTGTCGTCGAAAAGATTGAGCTGGGCCACGCCCTGGCTGAAGAAGTCACCCAGCATGACGCCCGCTTTCTGGTACCGGTGACCGTCCTTCCATACTTTGTCCAGACACTTTACCGCGGCGTTGATGATGTCTCTGCTGTCCTGCGTTGGCGTGAGCAGCCTTACCGATGCGCTGTTTCCGTAATACGGCTCATTAAGGGCAAACGGAGAGGTCTTAATGAAGGCGGATATAAAACGGCAATACTGGTGCTCGCCGCGAAGCTTTTCAGCACCACGGGCCGCGTAGCTGCAAATAGCCTGCCGCATTTGCTCATAGTCAGTAATGCGTTCGCCAAAAGATCGGCTGCATACAATTTCCTGCTTCACCGGCGCGAACTCCTCCAGATCCAGGCATGGCTCGCCGCGCAGTTCCCGGACCGTTCGCTCCAGCACCACATTAAAGTGCTTACGGATAATCCACGTGCTCTGTTCTGAGAGATCCAGCGCCGTTTTGATGCCCATAGCGTTCAGCTTCTTGCTGATGCGCCGGCCAACTCCCCAGACATCCTCCACAGGAACAAGCGCCAGTAGCCTTCGCTGCCGGTCGACGTTTGAGAGGTCAACCACCCCGCCGGTCTGCCGTTGCCATTTTTTCGCAGCATGGTTAGCCAGCTTAGCCAACGTCTTGGTCTGCGCTATACCGACGCCGACTGTAAGATGTGTCCGCTGTAAAATAGTCGCGCGGATCTCTTTCCCAAATTCAGTCAGGTCACGGCAGTTTCTTACGCCGGTCAGGTCGCAAAAGGCTTCGTCTATGCTGTAAATTTCCACGCGCGGGCTCATTTCTTCCAAGGTGGTCATTACTCTGCTGGACATGTCTGCATAGAGCTCGTAGTTGCTGCTGAAGCAAACAACACCAGCGCGCCGGAATAACTCCTTCTGCTTGAAGAACGGCTCACCCATCGCTATCCCTGCAGCCTTTGCCTCGGCGCTACGTGCGATTACGCAGCCGTCATTATTCGAAAGAACAACCACCGGCCGCCCACGCAGGTCTGGTCTGAATACCGTCTCGCAACTGGCATAAAATGAGTTCACATCGACCAGGGCAAACATCACATCACCGGATTGTCGTCTGTGAACGCAGCAGCACCATTGATAAAAAAGGTCACCACCCCCATCACCTTAACCTCATCAAGGGCATCCCCTTCTATGCTTTCACCGTCTTCGGTGATGAGCGCACCGCCCATAACGACCGCGAATTGTAGTTGTCCGAACGCATGCACCAGCACGCGCGTTCCGTTGGCGGGCGGAAGATCAGGCTGAAAAAGGGCGTAACCACCTGACGTTTCAACCAGGCATGAGTAGCGGTTGACCCCACACAACTGTTCAAGCCTGTATCGCTGAGCTTTTACCTCCATGACCCCTCCAAAAATAACTGTATATAAATACAGTATCGTGAAATTTCAGGGTCGATCAAGTGATCATCTGGTGCTAAACTTCAGAACCTTCTGAATACATTGTTTTTTATAAAATTAATTCTATTGCAACAGGTGCTTATGGAACTCAGAAACTTACAGGTGATTAGAGCAATCGCCGCAATGATGGTTGTGCTAAATCACTTCTGGGGGCCAGTATTCGGATGGCTTTTCTTGGGGATAGGTGGAATGGGGGTGGATATATTCTTTGTTTTATCAGGATTCCTCATGGTTTACACGCAGAACGATAGCAAAGGTCCGGTCCGCTTTTTCTGTGACAGGGTAAGAAGAATTTATCCAATTTATATTATTGTTTCTATTCCGTTAATTCTCTCTACAGTGCCAGTCATACAGCATTATAACTTCATGGCGAATTTTTTACTTCTGCCAGAAATTAATAACTACAGGGCGAGCATGGCTAATTCACCTACATGGACATTAGTGTATGAAATGATCTTCTATGTTATGTTCTCATTCACACTCATTTTCAGCAGAAAGAAAAATTTCGCTGCTATTTTCGTATCCACGATAATATTCGCTTGTATTGTTGCAGGAGATAGTTTAGGGATAAATTCTGAAAGAAGAGGATGGGTGAATTTAGGATTTATTCTGCAAGACCCGCTTATGGTTAACTTCGCAGCGGGCTGCATATACGCCCTCATCTATCCTAAACTGAAAGGTCTGATATCTATTAAAACACCAGCTTTTTACATAGCAACTTTTGCACTTCTTTATATCGGATTGTTTTCGCTATCAGGAAACCCAAGAATAATATCATTTGGCATACCATCGTTTTTTGTCATTGTTATTGCAACATTGTCACAAAACGGAAAAGGGATAATAAGCAACTTCATGCATTTGATTGGGGATGCTTCGTATAGCATTTACATTTCTCATATTTACTTCGCTCACTTGTTAAATGATGTAATCGCCAAGAACGGCAACGATAAAAATGTTGCGATTGTGATGTCATGCGTTCTGATAAGTATCTCTGTAATTGTTGGAATATTCATCCATAAAAATATAGAGAAGCCTTCAATTGCATGGCTCAAACAGAAAACAAGAATCAGACAAGAGCAAACAGTGTGAATAAAAGGAGGGCTAACGCCCTCCTGATTTTTCACTGTATTGATATGATGTATGGAAGATAGCTCTCTGCTGAGCTTATAGTCCCGTTATACCATCCTGTGTCACTTGTATTAGCAGTCCAGTTTACTGTCATCGGCTGAGCAAGGAAATTAGTTGCATCTCCATTAAATGTTATTGCCTCTAATGTTCCCAGCCGATCAATATTGACTGTAGGACTTGACGTAATGAGGTTCTTTGTCCAGGTTGAATACCTCCACGTAGCCTTAAAGTTTTCAGATGCAAGCTCAAGTGCGCCATTAAGCTCAATCTGTATGTTAGAGTTAACCTGACCTATTAGAATTTTACCTGTTGATCCTGATGTCTTGCTTTGCGCAGGCAGTGTGAATCTCTGGAACGAACCATTAGCTCCACGGCCATTCAAAGGAGAAAGGTTAACACAGTCCCCAAATCCGACTTTACAGTTATTGATACCATAAGCCCCTGTGGCATTCTTAAATCCATACTGACCATTAATCCAGTTGAAGCCATTTGGCTCTGTACGACTGTGAGTACGAAGCTGAATGTTTCGGAATTTAAAGATGGTATCGGTAAACTTCCGTGTACAGGTGCTTGGGAAGACATCACCACCACCAGTTGCGCCACAAAGAACAAAATTCGTCAGATCAAACTCACCTCCATTCGTTTCAATGATGGTGTCTGCCTGAGTTGTAAAAAGGACACTGTTACTATCAGCGTTGGCTGCGGCATTCTTTATTTTACCGGGATGAGTTTTAACAACAGTGTTTCTGAACCTTATTGTTGCACCAGCATGTGCTGTGCTAAACATGAGACTGCTGTACACATTCCCTGTCACGGTATCTGCAAGCCTGAAGCCTGAGGTATCAATTGAGCAGTTATCAAATATTGAAAGTAACGTTTCCAGTGTGAATCCATTGAATGCCTGATAACCATCTGGCACGCTACCAAGAACACGGAAGGAGCAATTAGAAAATGACGCTTCACGCTGCTTGTTCGCGAGTGCTTCCGTTATTGTCCGGTCCTTATTTCCGATGAAGGTTTTGATGCAGGATGACGAAGTTGCTACAGCTGCAACTGCTTCTGCAAGCCAGGAAGTGTTCCTGTTTAGATAGAAATGGCATCCCGAAAAATGATTATAGTTGTACTTTGTTGATGGGTACTCAAGGTTATACTGCTTGTTGTCGTACACGTCCCAGAGCAAGTTGTCAGCAAAGGTGCAACTATCCATAATCAGACTACCTACTCCGCCATGCCGATCGAAGCCTTTACGGTAGTTTTCAATAAAGGTGGCGCCAACAACAAGTACATCATCAACGTACTGTGATGCAGCAATGCCATAACCCGTCCCGATAACACCCTTGGTGCCGTTTCTCGTGAAAAGTCCACCCTGTACATACAAGCTATTACAGTAGCTAAACCAGAAGCCGGTTGAAGTATTCTCTAATCCCTGGCAGTCGATCATTTTGCAGACCGTACGGCTTCCAAGAACCAAAGGCTGAGCGTCCACGCTGAATCCGCGATAGTTACCGCGCCATGCCCGAACATTCTTGTAAGTTACCTCCATGCAGTTTTGAGCATGAGATATCCATACAGCACCACAATAGACGTCTGGAGTATCAGGAGTTACAGGATTTAGGCTTATTGGCCCGCTTTTCGTTGTGCACTTAGCAGTTAGATCGCTCCAGATTACCTTTTTGAATCCAGTCAGGCGAACCAGCATCGAGGCGTTTGCTGGCGTTACTGTTGCGCCTGCGGTATCGCTACGTTCAAAAATGAAATCCAGCGTAGTCTCATCCATGCCCGCGCCGTGAAAAATAACGGTGTGAACGTTGGTGTTAGCTACTTTAGACACCCCATCAGTTTTAAAACCATAATGGCCGGCAGGGAAATAAATGTGCAGGACGCCATTCCTTACCTCACCATTATTCAACGCATCTTGCAGCATTGGTGAGTTATCTGTGGCTGTGATGCGAGTTGCATCGTTTCCATCATAAAGTGGCGTGCCAGTGTAGTCAGGGACTCCTCCGAAGCTGTAAACGAAGTTGTTCCACTGGGTATTTTCATATTCTTTACGCAGGACATCACTTACATCGACAGCGAGCCATTTCCCTTCACCAATACCACCGGTGGAACTGGGTGTGGAACCTGCTGGAACAACCTTAGGTAATGTGGAAATGTCATCCCAGCGATACCATACACCCGTCGTTTCATCCTGGATGATATCCCCTGCGGAAGAAACTGTAGCTCCACCCTGGAAGCTTCCAACCGGATTCCAGCCAAGATTATATATCTGCTGAAGTACTAAAGCCTTCAGGCCTTCAATTGTGTAATGCGCATCACCAAAGCGATCAATGTACTGAAGTGCCAGCGATGTCACAAATTCATCAATTTTCCCTGAGTTAAATTTAAGATCGCGCGGGGACTTGCTCGGTACTGGCAGGTTGGTAGGTGTCGTAGCCATATTAGTTCCATAAAAAAACCCGGCGCGGTGGCCGGGTCTGGTTGGTCGGGGACGGTTCTTATTGGTAGATGGCGTCGCTGTATTCCGCGACGGTCAGAGATACCGTGTTATCTGTGTTCGGTTTGATGCTGTTGACCGTCCATAGCTGACTGTTCAACTCCTCCACCGTCGCAATGAGGTAGCGCGACGGGAGCTGCACAGTGTCTCCGTTCCAGATATTGAGCTGAATGTCGGGTATTGCTGCGGTGAAGCCATACTTCGTATCGCTGCGTGCTGTCGCCGGATAGCGCAGCGTCGGGTTACCCAGGCTGTCTGTCACCAGCACATACATCGAACCGGTAAACGTGATCGGCTCGCTGGTATCGAAGTCATTCCCGGCGCGTCCGGTGATGTAACCCTGCTGCTGGTTGCTATCGTAGATGTCCGGCATTTGGATGACGCTGCCTACCTGAATAATGCCGTCCTCGAAAACTTTGGCGTTCATCTTCACCCGGGAGTAGATCAGGCGTTTGGTTTCGCGCAGAGCGCGCTCCCGGGCCTGATACTCGTTACGGAAGCCGACTATCTCCAGCTTGTTCGGGTTCTCCGCTTCCTGTTCAACGATAGCGCCGTTCAGCACGCGGTAGTTGATATACGTCTTGTTGTTCGTGGTCGGGTGAACGTAGGACACCTGCACGCCGTCATAACCTCCTGGGAGAGTGGCCTCGTACGTCATTTTGTACTCGTCAGTCTTCATGTTGGCCCGGTTGAATACCGCCGCCGGATAATCCACTTTTTGGTCCCGGGTAAACGTCAACACACCGTCGTCCCAGTACGCCACCACCGACGCAGCATTGCAGATCGCCTGCACGCGGTCGCCCAGTGAGTCGTTCTCGTCGTCAAACGTGTAGTCGAAGTAGCCCAGGCGCTCGTCAGGCAGGCTTTCAGCAATAGAGTACAGACCGTACAGGTCAATGCTGCTTACCGGCTGTTCACCCATGATCAACCATGTATGCGCCACCGCATCAGCGAACGAGCGCGACGGACGCAGCGTGTAATCCACCGTCTGCGTGTCCAGGTCGTACGTAATGGTATGGCGCGTCACCAGGGCGTTATATTTGCGCTCACGGCTCCCCAGGGCATTCTCGGTCGCCCGGACTTTTACGCGCACCAGCGTGTCGGTCTGGTGAACGACGTTTGTCCTGATGTTGATGCTGTGGATCTCTTCGACCTTGAGCAGTGACGCGTCACCGGAGTTATCCGTGCGCTGGAAGCTGACCGCGTATTTCCCGAACCCGCCTGTCGGAGTGATCTTGTCAGTGCGATAAAACACCTCGCTCGTCGACTGGTGCGGCGTCGTCTGCCGGTACGTAAACGTCTGCTGCGTTCCCGGCACCTGATTGTAGTCGTCGTCGATTTTCCAGATGACAACCTTCCAGTTTGTCTCTTTCTTCCCGCCGAGGCTGGACTGTGTATGCAGCCACAGCTGAGTTGACTCAACTGGAGAGAAGAAAGGCCCAACCACCAGCGCCTCGTTATCGTTAAGGATGAATTTCGTGGTGTTGATCGTGGCATTCGCCGGGATGTCCTGCGGACCCTCCAGCTGGTTCATCGTAAACGTGTACCAGCGCACCGGGTTGACAACCGCGCCGTCGTTGGTTTCAACGGCGGATATCAGCGTGCCGGAGAATGTTGCATCGGTAGTCACGGTGCCGGAGGCCGTGCTGTACGTCACGTTGATGGTGAAGGTAACCGCATGCGGCAGAACCAGGCCCATGAAATAGTCAAACTCAGCCTGCTTGACGATTTTCATCGCTATCTGTCCGCCGGAATACGTTCCGCTGACCACTGTGTTTGCCGTTGCTGTTTCGATCGGGAAGTCGCTGGCTTCGTTCTGCCCTGGGACCTCCTGGCCGTCAACGTCATCGAACCCGTAGCCTTCGACGATCTGCGGGATTACTTCGCCAGGCTGGAAGAACTGGAATTCGGCACCGGCCAGAGATCCCAGGCTGGATTCTGAGTAGCGCACGGACTCGTAATCGTAATTGCCGATCCCGATGCACATCCACTCTGTAACGTACTTCAGGCCGCCGTCGGTGGACGTCTGGTGCACGTATTCGAACACCGATTCCTGAATCAGATCCGGGAACGAACGGATTTGGCCGTAGATATCCGGCTTGGCTTTGTAGACGCGAGCGATGTTTGTCTGACCGGTCAAACTATTGTTGGGCGAGTCGACGGTATTACCGCCGTTGTTTGCTATAGCGGGCTTCGGCGCCAGGAAAGAAAATACCTGACCAACCACTTTAAAGATCGGGCTCAGGATGTCGCCGACAATACCCTTAGGCTGGTCGAAAATCTGGATGTGGTCCAGCTCGCTCAGCTCAAACGCCAGCTCATCATCGTCGCCCAGCCTTACGCCGTTGCGGACGATCAGCAGGTCGTGGTGGAAAGTAGCGTCATTGGCCGCCAGCCAGTCATAAAAAAGGGTGCCGTTTGGCACCCTGCAACGCAGCTTAGGCGTTCCTGGAAAATCCGATATCTCAACCAGCGCCATATTCGAAAAACTCCACTTTGGTGAATGCCCGCTGAATGACCAGCAACGAGTCCATGCGCACGCTTCCGTTCTCTCCACGCGAGTGTAGCGCCTGCCGGTTCAGTACCAGGCCAACGTGTGCCGGTTGCGTGCCGCGGTACCCGACGAATATCCCGCCCTCGACCGGTTTATCGACCTTGCGCCAGAAAACGACGTCTTCCTGATAGCAGGTGAAGAAATCTTCCCCGGCTTCGTAACCCGGCGTCTGGTGCAGCTCAATGTCGAGCACATGTCGGTAATACAGCACAACCAGCCCCCAGCAATCAGTCTTTTCGAATGAGCAGGCGCGGTTAGACCACGGCACGCCGATCATCCTGCTGATAAAATCAGAGGTACTGAAGGCCAGTGTATTCCGTTGGGTCATAGAGCCTTCCAATGTTATTGTTCAGGGGGTTGGTGACAGACAGAGTGACCGATGCGGCGTCGGCATCGATGTCCACCGTCTTGACGTAAAGCTGCCACGACTTTATCGGCACCGACACATCGCCGCTGTCGAAGATCTGCCGCGTGGCCGTAATAGCTGTTAGCCGAGCCGCCCCTTTCCACTGCTTCATGAGAGCTTTAATGTCAGACGACAGACGCCCTAACTTCACCGTAGCGTCGATCACCGGCGTACCGCTCTGCTGGCTCTCTTCGATTTCAAATCGCGCCGGCGTGTACGCCTGTCCGCCGAGCGTCTTGGGGAAGAACTGCTTGTCGACAAGGCGAACATAACCAAAGGATGGATGGTAGAACGTAATGGTGTCGTACAGTCCGCGCGTCGGGCGTTGCTGCTTATACTCCCTGAAGCTCGGCATTACGGCACCCTCGGTAGTGATTCCGGATCGCGCCCGTCCGGATAACCCGTGACAACGATATCCAGCCACGAATCCCACGGCGGCGGCAGTTCAACAATGATGTCGTCAAACTCGTCATCGGCGTTGTACAGGTGGTTAGCAATTACGGTCCCCGTCCAGGTCACCACTCCGCCATCGATACTGGTTTGCACCGGCATCTGGGTGAAATGAAGCTCCTGGAGTTGCAGGCCACTACCACCCAGATTGATATTCATCCGGAACCAGTTCAGGCCCCGGTTGAGATAGTTCGGGCTGCGTAGCCACTGCTGGAAAGCGCGTTCCTGCGCCAGAGTGAAGATCCACGTCAGTGACCAGGTCACTTTCAGGTCGTCGGTTTGATTCTCGAAGATTGCCGGGCCGACCGCTGGCTGATCGGTCTGGAACCCGGTATCGAGAGTCATGTTTTTGCTGGCCTTCTGCGCCAGTGGCAGCCAGTCGGGATAGTCGATAATTGGCATCAGCCCTGTCCCCTCGGCGTGCGTTTAACGTTCATGTTGCTTGTGATGGCGTTACTGATTGGCCCGCCGTTGTTCAGATCGGCGACAATTACATCAACAGTAACTCCACCATTAGCATCCGTACCGGCCTGAGCATCGACCGAGGATGACGTGTAGTTCTGGATGTTGATTACCACCCCTCCACCTCCGCCGGCAGTCATCTCCTTGTTGCTGATCACCCTGCCGTTGTCGCCCGGTATCATGTACTGCTTACCGGTACTGGCCTGGTAAATCTCAGGCATCCCGCCTTCGCCGACCTGATACATCCCGCCAGCCGATACAGGGCCGCCGTTTTTGCGTTTGCCTGACAGTGCCAGGATGCCAGCCATCGCGCCAAGACCAATAGCAACAGCGCCACCGAATGAAGCCACGGAGGACATGATGGCCGCCGGAGTCCATGCCGCAGTAGTAGCCGCTGCCGCCGCGGTAGATGTCGCGGTCGTGGTGGCAATGCCTGCCGCCTGTGCCGTAGTGGACGCTGCAACCGCAGCCGTGGTGGCCGTCTGTCCCATGATGGCCGACTTCACCCACTCAACGCCCATCTGAACGAAGGTGTTTATGAGGCTGTTCAGGACGGTGTTCCCGATCGAGCGCAGAGCATCGGAAGCTGACATGCTACCGGTAATGATGCCGGTTAAGGCGTTGGACGCATTACCAGCCAGTGCATCAAATGACGCCGCCAACGCTTCATTGCCTGCGCTCTGATTACGGAAGATCTCCCATTGGGCAGCGATGCGAGCCTGCTCGTACTCTCTGTCAGCTGTAGCGCGCAGCATGAGCGCATTCTGATGAGTGATAAGCCCCTGCTGCTCGAATGCCTGAATGAGTGCTAGCTTGCGAGCATTCTCGTTAGCCAGTTGCTGAACAGGATCAACTCCACCGACTGCATCCTGCTGTGGCGTCACCGCCTGCTGGGCGCGGATTTTTGCGAGGTTTGCCTGGTGAGTGGCCTCCAGCCGCTCGGATGTCTGATTGAACTGCTCCTGACTGATTTTCTTCGCAGCCAGTGCGGTATTCAGATCCTCAACATCCTGCTTATAGCTGGCGTTTTCGCGAGCTTCTGGCAGGAGTTTCTCGGCCGCGGCCTGCGCCTTAATGGCGTTGGCAGTGTCCCATTTTGTTGCGGCGTACTGCCCAGCCAGCGCGATCTGCTCCTTCGTGGCGCCTTTACCAAGTGACTGCTGAGCATTCAGGATCGCTTGTTCGCGGCTCAGCTTGTTTGTTGAGTCGGCAGCAAGTTCTGACTGCTGTTTCAGGTTTGCCAGTTTCTGAGCAATAGAATCAGCCTGGGAAGCGCCTTTCTTCTGCTCGGACTGAAGTGTCTTCTGCGCCTGCGTATTTTTGTACGTAGCGGCAGCGTCATCCTCCATTTGCTTGGCATGCGGATCATCCTTCGCAAAACCTGCATCTTCGGCAGCGTATTGTGCCTGCAACCGCGCGCGAGCCTCACCCTGCAACTTAGAAAGTGCCAAATTACGCTCAGACTGCTTGATCAGGTTCTTCTGGCCGCTTGTTAAGTTGTCGGTCTCTTGCTTGAGCGCCGCGACGTTCCCTTTGGCGATTACCGCCTCACGTGAAAGTTCTACCAACTTACCAACGAACGCTGTGAGCGCAGTTTGCCCCTTTTCAGTAGAGCTCTGCGTGTTCTGCAACTCTGTAGCTAAACGCTGTAAAGCCTCTGGCGATGGGTTTTTGGCAATATCTGAAAGCTGCTTGCTCAGCTCAAATGCTTTCTGCTCGGTGATGCCGAACTTGTCCGCTACGGCTCCAACGGTATTGCCGATGCTGTTCGCAGTAGCCTGGAACGCCTGACCTGCGCCGTATGCCTGCTTAACTGCCTCGGCATAGTTATCGGTGGTAATTTCCAGAGTAGCCAGACGGTCATTAAATCCATCTACCGATGCATAGCCGCCAGAGAACGCCGACAACGCTTTATCACCGAAAGACAGTAGAGAACTTGATGCGTCGCTGATGGCTTTCGGTATTTTGTTGATCGCCTCGTTGTACTCCAGGAGCGCCTGGTTACGCATCAGCGTTGCGACCTCGGCGTTTGTTCTTGCCAGGTTCGCGTACTTATCAGACAGAGCGGCCACGCCATTTTGGGAAATGGTGATCACCTTATCCATCGCTTCGGCTGCATCTTTCAGCGCGTCCATGGCGTTCTTTCCACCATTAAGCGATGTAATCAGCACGCCAGCGATGACAGAGCTCAACGCGATCACTGCGCCAACTACCGCGCCGCCTGGACCAAACGCGCCAGCGAGTTGCGATCCCTGCTGGGCGAATGCTACCAATGCAGACTGCCCGCCCTGGACTTGTACGATAAAGTCCTGCACCTGGTAACCGGCCTGCTGCATGCTGGACTTCCAGCCTTTGTTGCTGCCCATCGAAGTATCAGCAGCACCTTTCATGTCGAAGAGCCGCCCGGTCAACTCGCCGATCTTCTGCTTTTCTTCGTCTGTCGCTTTCGACCCGGCGCGCAACTGTGCAGCCAGGACTGCGGCACTGCGCGCGCCATTCTCTTGCGCCTCGTCCAGCACTGCCAACTGGTTACCCAGCGCCTCGATGATTGATTCCGCGCGATTAAACTCGCTGTTAGCGCCGCCGGTACCGCTGCGGGCCTCCTCCATAGCGCGGGCGATGCCGCTCACGTTGGTATTCAGCTTGCGCAGCTGGTTATCCATGGAGTTGGCATAACCGGCCAGCTCAGTAAACGCGGACCCGGTCTGGGACGCGCTCTGATCGAGGTTATCCATTCCCTTGCCGGACTGCTGGGCTGCGGCATCCAGTTTATCCAGAGCATCAATGGCCTGTTTTCCGCCCTGAAGCAGCGGTTCAACGTCGGCGCTGATTTCATAAACGATGCTACCGGCGTTCTTCTCACCTGCCATGTCATTCTCCGGTTATTGCTTTGCTTTTGCCCTGCGCGCGGCCTGTTTAGCCAGGTATTGGTCAGCGATGCTGTCGTATTCATCGCGAGTGAAGCCTTTCTGGTCCGGGTATTTCGCCGCCAGCAGCATCTGAAATTCGGTCATCGTTAACTGAGAGGCTTCGTCGCGGTTCATGCCGAAGTGGCTACGTGCCGCGCTGATATAGTCGAAGGCTTTAAACTCTGTGGTGCGCTCACCTGTTTCATGCCGTTGCAGTTGGCGAACCTTTGCCTTTCCGACGACGCCGTGCTGCATGAGGTGCTGCGCCAGTACGATAATGTCGTTCTTAGGCATCTGGCCCGGGCGGTAGACGACGCAGTGCCGCCACCCTTTCCACTCCCCGATCATTGGCGTCAGGTCGTCATCGCAGCATGCCTGCAGCACAAGCATGCACGTAGATAACAGCTTCTCAGCGGCGCGATTAAACGAAGAAGACAGCCAATCAGGAAAGCGTCCCAGCGTGCCAGCGCACACCTCAATCAACTGAGCAACGTCATTGCCGTGTATGGTGGCGTACGTCTGTACAATCTCTTCCGGCGTGCCGATCCTGGTCATAGCCTCGAATGAAGGCCTGAGCATGTAGTCTTTCCCGCCTTCGCGGCTGTCGCTGATAGAGAGTTCGCCAATATCGGTTAAAGCGGTCATAGGCCTTCCAGTAAACGGTCATTATCAAGGGCAGCACGCCGCCCTTTGGAATGTCCTTTAGGTAACGGTAACCGTATGCACGGCCACAAAGTTGCCATCTTCAGTGTTGATGATGATCTGCGCGCTGCCGGTGGCAACACGCGTCACGGTAACGGTGTTGCCGGAGGCGGTGGCAGTTGCTTTGGTCGCGTCGGTAGTCGCCACAGTGAAATCTTTGTTGGTAGCGCCGGTTGGTGCGATGTTCACCGTGAAGGTGCTGGTGCCGCCTGCCGTGCCGGTGCTGGTAGCCGGATTTACCGTTACGCCAGTCACTGCTACAGCAGTCAGCTCGTTCACTTCGATGGTGGTTGCATCGCCGACTTTGAACTCGGTCGAGAACGTGACGATGTCGTTGGTACCGCCGTCAGAGCTCAGCGCCGTGATGTTCATGTAACCGACGAATTCGACAGGACCGTAATCCATGCGTACCCAGATGCCGGGCTGGCGCTTGGCCTTCAGCTCGTCAGCGAAATACTTGATGAATTTGCCGACACCGTACTGATCCAGCTTGTCCTTCTTGCGCACTTCACCTTCAAAACTCAGGGTGAAATCACTGTTGGTGATGATGGTCTCGACATAGCCGCCGCCGTCATCCGCATCAGAGGTAACCGAGTTCGGGTTGAAGTCGAAGCCTTTCGACGTACCAGCGGCCAGCGCCATCCACTCCCCTTCGAGTGGCTTGACGTCCGGGCAGCCATCGGCGACTTCCAGCACGACCGCACCACCGAACAGGCGCTCGTTCGAGTTCTGGCAATTAGCCATGTGAAACTCCTCTGTGACGTATAAAAGAAAACCCGCCGCGGCGGGATATTTCGTTCTGGACTGCTATTCGCCATCAGTACAGGCGAACCTGCGTGGGAAGAATATTCGCTCGCCGTCT
>OIES01000325.1_pt1 | contig 24040 bp, 13 predicted proteins | sample 1581811 | NCBI WGS metagenome assembly OIES01 (sample SAMN03281021, study PRJEB24777) | human gut metagenome | isolation source: fecal sample PR177 from 1 month old male Malay infant, vaginal delivered... | reverse complement strand
GTACTTGCAGAACAGGGAATCATGATCAGTTCCAATCAGATCAGCCGTGTATCTGTGGGGACCGTAAAGGAAAATAAGATGTTTATTGGAGTGATGGAGGAATTGCTGGAGAAAGCGGAAGCTTAATAATAACCGTACCCTGCAGATGACAGCGGATTCTTTAAACTTACCAACATCTTACTGGCGGGGATACTGTCGTATTCTGATTTATTAAATAAGGTGTATTTAATGGAAGAAGATGTGCCCAACCAGGTGTCTGCACTTTTTCCCGCGATTTAGTGTTGTTTGGTGTTATTTACCCCATATTCTGCGGACTGGGAGGACTGATATAATTACACTACATGGATTTAATAACATTGGTGCCCCTCATTCGTAAAGAGGCTTTGCTGATAAGACAATTAATTAATGATTTGCTTGCAGCATCTGTTCATTTTGACATATGAACAGGTGCTTTTTGTCCCCATTTTCTCTGGGCATTCCTTTTAGCAGGAGTGGCTCATTTCATTTTGACATGAGGAAGAAAATATGTCCAAAAGCAAACATAATGCAGACCCGGCTCGATACAATGACTATCTGCACATTTTTTGTTGTCAAGGAGCGAAAGACGTTATACAATTAATTGTGGAATCATCCAGATCAAGACTTGAGTCGGAAAGAGTGTAAGAGGAGAGATACCATGTATCTGTTATTTTCAGTTATTTGTCAGCTTTTTGTCTGTATCTGTTACAGCCTTGCCCTCTATGGTCTTGCTGTTATTATTTTAGACCGGAAGCCGGAAAAACGGTGTTATCTTATTTTTTGCATCACATTTACGGTGTTACAGGTGTTTACAAACCTAATTTATGCATCTGTCTGGGAAATGGCAGCGAAATTCACTGAGATATCCAGCTTTGTCTGGAATATCCTCCTCTACAGCGGATATGCTGCTGTTCTGGCTGTCTTATTGATACACACTTATCATACCGAGGCTACCCAGACGGCAGTAGCTGTGGCTATCAGCCATTTTTCCGTGTTTACAATCATCCTGATAGCGGCTGAGTTTATGCTTGCAAGGGTATCCCCAGATGGCCATTTTATCAGCTACATGGTTCTGACCGCAATTCTACCCCATGTCTTGGGGCTGGCAGGGGCCATTCTGATAGCGAAACTGCTAAAACGCCAGGGATTCCACCGGTATTTTAAGGCCTTTTTTGTTAATAAGGGAAGAACTGTGATTACCATAGTTACTGGTATGATACTGATGCATTACCATACACTCATCGGGTTAATACTGCCAGTGGATACCGGTTCAACCTTGGCTACCCTGTATTCAGGGGCGTTTCTTATTCTGCTGCTCTTTGTTCTCCTGTTTGCCGCTGTATATACTGCCGATAAGGAGAAAATAAAAGCCCAGGAAGATATGATTTTGCAGATGCAGACGCATCTGGCGCTTCTGGAAGAACTGCAGCAGGAAGTGAGGTCATTTCGCCATGATTTCACAAACCTTCTGGCGGGGGCCTCCCGGCAGGCGATGGATGGAGACTTAAAAGGTATCCGGGATTTCATGCAGAACACAGGCGCTTATTTCGATGATAAGCTGGGAAATGAAATCCAGCATCTGGAGTGTATTTCCAATATTAAAATATATCCCCTTCAAAGTCTGATTACCACAAAGATTGCAAAGATGCAGGAAGAGGGGGTTGCGTATCTGCTGGAGGTTCCTAATCCGGTCATGGAATCGGGGATGAGAACAGAGGACCTGCTCCGCTGCATAGGGATTCTGATAGACAATGCGCTGGAGGAGGCAGTAAAGAGCGAGGAAAAAAACGTGAAGATAATACTGCTTCAAAGGCCGGGAGAATTGTATACTGCTGTTTCCAATACATGGGCGCAAAAGCCTGATCTGGTGAAAATGCAGGAGAAAGGATATTCCTCCAAGGGAAAGAACAGAGGGACGGGGCTATTCAGCCTGCGGCGGATTACCGCTGAATACCCGAACTGTATGACAAGAATGAGGGTGGAAACTCATATGTTCATTCAGGAACTGAGAATTATAGATTAAAGGAGACGCTATGATACCGATTTATGTGTGTGATGATGAAGTACGGTTTGCAATGCGTCTGAAACAAATGATACAGGCTCAGACAGCCATACATGCATTTGATATGGGGCCGGTTTATATAAGCAGCAATCCACAGGCTCTTCTGAAGGAAATCAGAGAAAAGAAAGAGCGGGCTGTCTATTTCCTGGATGTTGATTTTCCGGGATTTGAAAACGGCTTCGAGCTTGCACTAAAAATCAGGAAATATGATCCCAGGGGATTTATTATCTTCATCACCGCTCACGGGAGTCTGGCTATGGAGACATTCCGATACCGCCTGGAGGCCATGGACTATATCGTGAAAGACGGTGACGCTGTCTTAAAAGAGAGAATTCAAGTCTGTTTAAAAAGTATAGAACAGAGGGCCCGGGATGAGGCAGGAGAAGAAGGCTATTACTATTCTCTGAAGATTTTAGATGAGGTCCGACATATCCCCATGAACAAGATTTTATATTTTGAAGCGGCAGGCATGAACCATCAGATCTGCCTCCATATGGAGGATGAAATGATAGACTTTTACGGCAGCCTGCAAAACCTGCAGGAGGAACTGGGCGGGAGGTTCTGGCGCTGTCATAGAAGGTGCCTGATAAATATTTACCGGGTGAGCCGTATTTTTGTAAAAACAGGAGAAATTGAACTGGACAACCGGGAGAGGTGCATGATGTCACGCAGGGCCAGACTGGATATTCCCGATGAATTAAAAGCCAAACTCTGATGTACCTGTTTTACCGTGTCCTGTTTTTCCGTTCAGGTAACAGAATGGACCGTTTGTGAAAAATCCGAAATGGACACTTTTTCCTGTGCTATATTAAACAGGAAAAATAAAATCAGGAGGAAAGAAATGGACAGGAGAACAATTACACAGGAATACCTTATACTGGCAACAAATGAGAAAGGCAGAATGTCGCTGATAAATGGAACAGAAGCAAAGGCAGGGATTGCGGCGGCCGGAGTGATGGACCTAATACTCGCCAGCGTGATAAAAATCGAGAATAAAAGAGTCGAAGTTGTGGGGGATCTGCCGGAAGAACTGGCTTTTTTACATTCCCTTTATGGATATCTTCAGGAAAAGGGACGCTCTGTGACAAAGGTAATTGAAGATTTCAGCATGTCTTTGACAGACGCCAGGCTCAAACCGCTCATCGCAGATATTGAGAAGTCCCTGATAGAGACAGGTGCAGTCAGAGAAGAAAAGGGTGGCCTGCTGGGAAATAAAAACATTTTTATACCGTCGGAGGAATGGAAAGAGACACTGATTGGCAGCCTGAAAACAGAAGTGATGCAGAAGGAGGCATTCTCGCTTCATGATATAGTGCTTGTAAGCCTGCTGTGGGAAACAAAGAATTTGAAGCAGTATTTTTCAAAACATGAGACCGGCATAATCAGGGAGAAACTGAAAGCAGCCAGGGAGAATCCGGACAGCAGGATTGTAAAAGAGATGATTGGATATGTTGGTGAAGTGATGGCTGCCATGGATGCAGCGGCGGCCACTGTGGCAGTAAATTAATACTTTAATGCAGCCTGTATATCACAAATTTCTAATTGTATCAGAAGAACAAAACTATGAAATGCAAAATGACGAGGGGGTTCTGTGAATAAAAAATTATCTATTTTGGGAATTATAATAGGCATTATGGCTCTTATCATTGGTATTGGTATGAAGATGATAAAACCAGCTGCAATATCATTGGCAGGTGGTGCTGATGGTCCAACAACCGTGTTCCTGGCCGGAAAAGTCGGATCTGATATATCGGGATTTTTATTGGCTATAGGCATTGTTTTATTGGTTATTTCTGTAATTACATTAAAAACAAGAAAATAAAATTCCGCCTCGACAAGAAGTGTCTTGCAAAGAAGCTTGGGACAACGGAACAGTTTTTAAATGGCCGGCTGTTTATGTTAAAAAACAGCCGGTTAGTATATACAGTGTAAAAAACAGACCTAAAAACCAGCCGATTCATCCCATCGCCTAAAGAGACAGGGGGTGAATCGGCTCGAATTTTTGATCTGTTTTCTAAAATAACAGGTTTTCGATCCTGTTATTTTTATGCCTCAAATTCCGCATACCCATACAGGATATTTACACGATCTGTTCTAAGGGAATGTCCTGCATACAATGGTCATTGATATATAAGGTCGGATCCTTCATCAGCTTCCTATCCTGCGCCGGCAGTTTCTTTCTGTTTTTCTGTTTTTTGCTTTAAAATTTTGCTCCACTCCATAATGAGGGATACGGCCTCGGCTGCCTTTCCCTCGTAAAACAGTTGCTGCCGGAAAATGCTAAAATTGCCCGTTTGGGCGGAGATGAATTCCTTATTGTGTTCCAGGAACAGAAGCGGGATGAAGTGGAGGACCTGATTCAAAGATTTCAGCGATATCTTTTAGAACCTCATGATGATAAAGATAAAATCGTATTCAGCTATGAGATATCTGACCAGGAAAGAACTGTGGATGGTCTAATTTCAGCAGCAGATGGAAAAATGTACCAGCGAAAAAGAGAAGAAGGGGGATTTGGTATAATGTTAGGCCTTCCTTTTTTCTCATTTTAATTGTTTACTATCTGTTTAATGATCAATTTCTACTGTTTACCTCTGAAATAGAAGGTTTCAAAGCGTCCTTTGTACAGCGGCTGATATCATCTGCTCTTAGCTTTCACTTTTGTTTAGCTGGTTTCTTTTTTATAGGCATGTGTATATCCATATACCTGATAGTTAAGTGTGATTTAAGTATCAGTTTAGGACTGTCCTTATTTTGCATGATACTTGAACTTTCTGTTAATGTATATTTCAGAAGCCTTATGGCCATTATTAGGAATGTGCCTCTCTTCAGCTTTAACAATAGACTTAGCTCGTTGAAAACGATTCCGGTTTTTTAGGCTTCTTAGCGATGGGAATTATGTTTTAGTGCTTGCGACGTTTAAAAGTTGCCAGTAAGCTAAATGGCGTAGAGATGGTACAGGGATTTCTGTTCAGCAAGTCCCGGCCAAATGATTAATATGAAGAAATGTACTTATGAATTCTGACCTGTGATTGGCATGTATTAATATATCGCATGTAAGCACAGCCTTTTCCATGAGACAGATGAACGATAGAAAAGGCACTTCCCTGTTCCTCTGTTCACGTATTATAAATTAGATAAATAAAAAATGGTGTCTATAAATATGCCTTATTAAATTTATGAATGATATATTATTTTAGATATCTCTGTAAAAAAAAGAAATTGTCTATTTCCTATCCAAATAATTAATTTTTTAAAATTTACATATATATCAATTAATAAATGTCAACTTCTTATAATTCTTCTTATCATCAGTAAAAAAACTCTTTACAAATCTTAGATTACTTAATAATAGCAACGATCTGTTTTTTGAAAAAACAATTCCCAAATATAAAAACATTATACACTATTATGGTTACAAAATGGTTACATTTTCCAATTTTTTCATAATTTAACTTTATTATTTTTTAAAAAATTCCTGCCTATAAGAAGAATTATGAGAAGAGGGATAAATTATGACTAAAGACAAAAAAAGTACAGTACAAAATACTTCTCGCCTTTTTACAGTGACTGTCAATGAATATTGTAATCACTGCATGAAAGGGGTTTTGTATCAGGGGGGCGTGGCCCCTGGAACCAGGTACAGAAGCTTCATGGAAATGATACTTCAGATGGATCTTATTTTTGATCGTATGGCATGCCCAATGCAGACAATGACCGTAAGACGATTCACCGGAACAACTGTTACTGTCCCCAAACTCGAGCCACAAGAAAGGTTTGAAACTGGTAAATTTGCCGCCTTTCAAATCTATGTCAGGTATCGGTATAATGCCAGCTGGCAGGGAGACATTATCTGGCAGAATGGTCTGAACAGCAGACATTTTGAAAGTGTACTCCAGCTGATTCAGTTGATTGATGAGATCCTGACGGGAAAATATACAGTTAGTAAAAAAAATAGGAACCTCCAGAGCCTGTCAAATAGCTGTAGAGTCTTTCGAAAGCGGACTTTTGACAGGAAATGTTCAGAATGCCTCTGTCAATTATATAGAACAGTACAAAGGTGCGATTGGCATGGCCTCTGCAATGGTGCAGCTGATTGAAATCGGCATCAAGGATGATATTCCGGATGGGCAGGTAAAGGAAGATAAAATTATTACGAGGGACGCTTTAAACTGTTATTGGAGTGGAGGTAAAAAGGCCACCTTTCTGGTCAAAGTTCTGTTCCGGGAACATTCAACCTGGCAGGGTGTGATATCCTGGAGAGAAACCGGAGAGAAGCGGACCTTTAGAAGCTTTAAAGAGATGCTGTTGCTGCTGGTATCTGCAACGACAAGTGTTGCTGAAGGAGGACTGCAGAAAAAAATATATTTTACAAAAGATAAAGGGAGGGCCCTGATAAGGGGGTAAGAGAGGAGAGACAATGAGAGGATTAAAAAGGAAGTTTAGAAGAGGAGTGGCAGGATTTCTGGCTTTTACCCTGACTATGACTTCAATTCATATGGTATCATGGGCAGATATGACCGAAACCTTTGACCAAGAGAATGCAACATTTATTATAAGCGGCAGGGAGCTGAGAGATTCAGCCCAAGAGGCAGTTGACAGTGGAAATCTGTTGCTTTTTGAGGACCTTGGAGCAGAGACAAAGAACAGAGAGATTGAAAAAGAGTATCAAAAACTTTTTGACATGGGTAGCGTTTATGAGATTGTTCCGCCATATGAGATGGAAGAGGAAAATTCAGCAGATGGCGCGGAACTCCGTATGTTTATCCGGATTCAGGGGGATACCGAAGACTATCGGCTTACAGGAGATGAAGATATTATTTTTCTGTATATAAATGATTCTACGTCAAGAGTTACATTTCGTTCTGAAATTGATGGATATACGACTCAAAAGGTGACGATTAAGGGAAAAACTTCCCTGATAGATAAGGAAATTTCTGCATTGCCAGAGTTGGGAGCGGATGTGCCAACAGGAAGCCAAAGCCCGGAAGAAACTGAAAAAGGGGATACTTCAGGGAATGAAAATACAGAAGAACCGGAAACCAGTGCAGATGAAAGCGTACAAAATCCGGAAACGGGTAATGAAGCTACAGACGATAACGAAATGGAAAATGGTTTAGAAACCGGTGATGAAATAGAGAATCTTACAGAGGAAGCGGACAAAAAGACCGACTTAGAGGCTGAATCGGATGAAAATGCACAGAATACAGAGTCAGATAAGAGCAGCGAATCCGATAAGACATCAGGCAGCAGTTTCACTGACGTAAGCAGCGAAGAGGAGACTGACGAAAAATCGGACAGTAATTCTTCAGATAGTGATTTCTCGGATCCCAGTTCGTCAGAACAAGATTCTTCAAGTCCCAGTTCGTCAGATTCCGGTACTACAGAATCTGGTTCCTCTATGGCAGCGATTATTTCCCATCATGAGGTTTATCGTTTGATGACGGCCATTGAGGCCACAGAGGAAGCAGGCAGTAAGCCGGAAGAAAAGAAAAAAGGGACAGGGCTCTCTGGTGAAAAACAGGAGAAATCATCTGAAGTTGAGAACGTTTTAAAAGACAGTACAGAACCAGCGGCACAGGAGACAGTTCCGGAGTCAGAAAGGGATAAGAAGAATCCGGAGAAAGAAGGCAGCGAAGATACTTCAAAAGAAGCCGAGGAAAGTAAATCAGAAAAGCTGGATCCCGCCGCACCTGCACCTGCGGAGGGGGAAATTGAATCTCAGCCAGGAACGGTTACTGAGGAAAGCAGGGAGTCTGTAAGCAGTGAGAAAGAGGAGACATTCAATGAGGATTCCGTAACAACCGAGAGCAAAGTGGATCACGCTGCTGCGGAAATCACAGAAAAAGCAAAAGAGGATTCTGGCAGAGATACGGTGTCGGCCGGCGTAAGCGGAAAGACATACGGTCTGGTTGTATTGGACGAATCGTATTATGCCAAGGCGTATGTCACCACCCTTAAAAAGCTGGGGGTCAGCATAGAATCAAAAGAGGGGCATACCCTGCATGTTACCCATGTGCTGGATCTTGACGGGGTACGGTATACGGCTGAGCAAACTGTGAAGGCAGCGGATGAAGATTTTATAAATGAGGAGTACGATGCTGCACGTAATGAGTTCCGCAGAAATGGAATAAAGCTGCGGGCAGGGGAGTACGGTGTGCCAATGGAATCTTTTGCAGAAAATGGCGAGGCTGATATAACTCTGTATTATGAATTAGAGGATGGCTGGAAGGGCGTTTCGTTTAGAAGTTCCCGTTCAGCAGGTACACTGTCCAAAGAATCCCCTCGATTAATTGAGCCGCGCAATGGTGCGTTTGATGTGGCAGTCAGTGGAGTGGAAGGTATCGGGACAATTAGATTTGAGGGAGGTATTATTGACGAAAACAGTGCACCGGTGATTTCAGGATATGATTTTGCTGATGCAAGGGTAAAGAAAGAGGGAGTAGAATACAGCATTGGCTATGCAACAAAATTTGAAGGAGGTATTTATTATACGGAGGCAGTAGAAGACGATACTGCAGTAGAACTGGGACAGGATGATACCATAACATTTTATTATGAAAATTCTGTTGAAAAGTATCAAGTGACATATCATATTACTGGTGACGGCGAAGTGGAAGGGAATAGTAAGGATGGCCCTGATTCCATTAAGAAAGAAGGCGGAACAGCCAATGTCAAGGTTACTACAGCGATTGGCTATGAAGCGGCAGTATCCGTGGAAGGGGCATGGCTTGAGGAAACCACGGAAGATGATAACTTTGGCATGACGAAGATCTATACAATCAGTAAACCGACGAGTGATGTGGTTGTTTCAATTAATTACAAAAAGACAGATACCTTTAAGGTTGATACCTCATGGAAGAACGGAACAGACGGAAGAACGCATCTGCACGGAGCGCCGCTGACAAGTGATAAGGATAGCTTTAAACCCGGGGAAAGCATTATATGGAAGGTGGGAGGAACGCAGGAAGAGGGATATCAATGGCATCTGAACGGTCTTCAAATAAATAACGAAAATGTAAAAATACCTATGACTATTTATCCATTTGCTGAGTTCTCAGAAGAAACAATTCTGCAAAACGGGAAAAATAAAGGTATTAAGGTTACAGTAACTGTGCTAAAAACTGCAGATTTTAATGGGGAGGGTATGGATAGCTGGAATTTAACAACATCAAGTTATAGAATTAAAATTGAAAATGCGAAGACTGATATAAAACTAACCTATGCAAATCTCAGAAATATAACATGGCATGAGATAATGCCGATGGAGATATATGGGGTTGAGGTTGAGTATTATGATGAGACATACAGAAACAATCAGGGAAGCAGAACGTGGGAAGCTGTGGTTGGCAGTGTGCCGATTGGTTTTTACGACAGAAGTGTAATCGAGTTTAGATATAAGAGTTTGCCGGGGTATGGGCAGGCGGAGCTTTGGGATAAGAGCGACGGAGGAAGTTGGGATATTAATAAAGAAACAAAGGAAGACGGATATACATATTTTACTCTTAATAACCCTCTGAGTGACTTTAATGCTCAGGTGCTTCTGTATGTTAAAGCCAATATAATTTCCTACACTGTAAATTATAATTCAAACGGAGGCAATTCAGCGCCTATCGATTCGGAGACGTATGATAATGTCAATAAGAATCTGATTTATATTCCAAATGACCATCCCAATAAAGAGAATGAATTTTTCCTGGGATGGAAATTAGAAGGGAGCGATAAGCTTTTTCAGCCTGGTGATAAACTTAGATTGGAAACCGTTGCGCCTTTTGTAAAAGGCAATACATTTAATTTCATTGCGCAATGGACTACAGAGCCTCAATTAGGTGATTTTGTTGATTGCATCATTGAATACAGACAGCAGCAGGCGGATGGGACTTATCTGTGTGTTGATACAGACACCAAACGAGGAATTCTTGGCAGTAATCTGCTGAAAAAAGACAGTGAGCCGGACAGATACAGCGGATACACTTATAATGCAAAGGAATCTAAGCTATTCAATAAAATAACTGGAAATGATGAGACTGTGTTATGGGTAAGCTATGATAAGAATTTCAGAATAAGCTATGATGGAAATGGGGCCGATGACGGAGTCCCGACTGATAACAGCATATATCATTTAGGGGACAGTGCAGCAGTCAGCAGCCAGAAACCAGTAAGAGACGGTTATCTCTTTAAAGGCTGGACATATGCAGATAGTACTCAGATATACCAGGCAGGAAGCAAAATAACCATTCCATTCGATGATATTACACTGACTGCCCAATGGGAAGAAATTGGAAATGTAAAAGTCAGTGTCCATTATGTCGATAAGGAAACCGGCAAACTTTTGGATGAGGAAGTCATAGGGCCGGGGAAGATAGGAGATGGCTATCAGGTAAAAGACAAGGAATTTGATGGATACCAATATGAAAACGGAACACTTGCCGGGTCAACTGTGGATAAAAACGGCGGTAAGTATCAAGCGGTGAGCGAGACTGTATATGTATATTATATAAGAATACATTATATGGAACTTACTATAACAGCAGAGAGTCTGGAAAGAACGTATAATGGAAAGGTTCAGAGTGTGCCTGAAACGGGATATACTGCAGCCGGTCTAAAAAACGGTCACACAATTACAGGAATTAAGGCCAGCGGTGAAGGTACCTATGTAAACGATAAAGGGTATCTCATTACAATTACCGGAGACATCTGCATTCAGGATGCGTTTAAACACGATGTGACAAAGGCGTATAAAGTTACAACGGTTCCGGGTACCTTAACGATTCTTCCCAAACCTGCAACAATTACAGTAGACGATGCGAGTAAGTTTTATGAAGAAGACGATCCGCTATTTACGGGAAAGGCCGACGGACTTGTGTTGGCTGACGATTTAGGAAACATTACGTATGAAAGAACCGATAAAGGTGAATATGTAAATTTCTATAAGGATACGATTAGGGCTAATTATAGGAGCAATGATAACTATACTGTAACAGAGCACAGAGGCGACTTTGAAATCAAGGTAGCTACGATGCCGGGGGCGTCTTTATCGGCTAAGGGCGGCAGCTGGGAATACGATGGAAAAGCACATTACGCAGCAGCAACTCTTAACAATGCGGATGGATATACCGTATATTACAAAGTAAATGACGGTGACTGGACAGAAAACCCGCCGAGTGTAACAGCAGTATCAGAAGGCATTGTAACGGTGTCTGTAAAAGCAACGAAATATGGCTATGTAGACCTGGAGACTGAGAATGTCACGCTGCAGATAACACCGAAGCCGGTGACAATCACAGTAAAAAATGCAGAAAAGACCTATGGAGAAGACGATCCAACCTTTGAGGGCGCCGTACAGGGACTTGTAAATGATACAGATCTTGGAACGGTTACTTATAAACGATCGAATGATGCCAATAATGTAGGAACATATATTGGAGTCCTGATTGCAGAGTATACGAAAAATAATAATTATACAGTTAATGTAAAACCAGGTGATTTCAAAATTAAACCGGCAAAGGATCCTGATGCGGACTTAAAGATCGCCGGAGGCAGCTGGCCGTATGACGGAAAAGAGCATAAAGTAAAGCTGAATGTCATAGATTCTGCACTGGCTGCACTGAAGAGATATACGATCGAATACAGTACGGACGGAGGCCAGACCTGGTCTGAAAATGTACCGGGAGTGACCAATGTATCCGACGGAACGCTTACCGTTATTGCAAGAGGTACTCGCGAAGGATATGAAACGCTGGAATCGAATGAAGCTACTATTTCAATTACTCCGGCGCCGGTAACGATTGTTGTTGACAATGCAGAAAAGTTCTATAATGACCCGGATCCGGAATTTACAGGAAAGATAAACGGACTTGTAAAAGTAGGAGATCTTGGAACCGTAACCTACAGCAGAACCAATGATGAAAAAGAAGTAGGCGTATATCAGAACGTATTAACTGCAAGCTATACTTCAAACAACAACTATACAGTAACGGTAGAAAACGGCGATTTCGAAATTAAGAACGCATCTCTGGAAGGCGCAGTGCTGACAGCAGTTGGCGGAGAGTGGACTTATGATGGAAATGCACATGCCGCTACAGCTGCATTGGAAAATGCACCCGGCTATACAATCTATTATAAGACCGGAAACGGCGGCTGGACTAAAGAAGCACCGAGTGTGACAAACGTAGCAGAGGGGCTTGTAACAGTATCCGTTAAAGCAGAACGCCATGGATACGAAGTCCTGAAGGCAGAGGATGTAACGCTCCAAATACTGCCGAAGGAAGTTATCATCCAGGTAAAGAATGCAGAGAAGTTCTTTGAAGAGCAGGATCCAAAATTCGAAGGAAGCGTATCAGAGCTGGTAAACCAGGAAGACCTTGGAACGGTAACGTACACCAGAGAGAATACGGAAGAAGCTGTTGGTAAGTACACGCAAGTATTGACAGCAAACTATACTTCAAATGATAACTATGAGGTTACTATTAAAAAGGGCGATTTTGAAATCAAGACAGCGACTTTGGAAGGTGCTTCTCTAAGCGCAGCCGGCGGAAGCTGGCCGTATGATGGAAAAACGCATTACGCCAACGCAGAACTGACAAAAGCGGATAACTACACCATCTATTATCGAGTAGAGAATGGTGAATGGACGACGGAAAAACCAGGTGTCACCAATGTATCAGAAGGCGAATTGACGGTATCTGTGAAGGCAGCGAGAACCGGCTACGTGGATCTTGTGACAGAAGATGTCAAACTTGTCATTACACCAAGAGACGCGACTATCACTGTAAATGATGCAGAAAAATTCTACGACGAAAAAGATCCGTTATTTACAGGGACAGAGACTAATCTGGTAAAGGCGGGAGATCTGGGAACGGTTACTTACCGCAGAACCAATGATGACGAGGAAGTAGGAACCTATGAAGATGTATTGACGGCAGATTATACCGCCAACGACAACTATAAAGTAACTGTAGTAAATGCAGATTTTACGATTAAAGTTGCTTCTATCGCAGGTGCGAAATTAACCGCGGCCGGCGGAAGCTGGATCTACGATGGCGAGGCCCATGCGGCAGCCGGAAGAGTTGAAAATGCAGACGGCTACACCGTATACTACAAAGTCGGAGACGGCGAGTGGACCACAGAGGCCCCGAGTGTAACCAATGTACTGGACGGAATCGTGACAGTATCCGTAAAGGCAACAAGAACGGGTTACGAAGAACTGACGGCTGAGGCGGTTACTCTGGAGATCATTCCGAAAGACGCAGCCATTATCGTAGACGATGCAGAGAAGTTCTTTGATGAAGCAGATCCGAAGTTTACAGGAACCGTGACAGGACTTGTAAAGGAAGGCGATTTAACAGGGCTGACCTACATCAGAACAAATAAAGACGAGGCAGTCGGCATTTATCCGGAAGTACTGGCAGCAGCCTATATTCAAAACGCGAACTACAATGTAACCGAGCACAAGGGAACGTTTGAAATCAAGACAGCGACCATGAAGGATGCCAAAGTGACGGCAGCCGGAGGAAGCTGGGTATACGATGGAGCGGCACATGCGGCGACAGCATCTCTTAAGAACGCAGACGGCTATACCGTATATTACAAGGCTGGAGACGGCGAATGGACCACGACAGCACCGAGCGTCACCAACGTGGCGGAAGGAATCGTAACCGTATCCGTCAAGGCAGCGAAGACCGGGTATACAGATTTAACGGCTGAAGACGTAACCATTCAGATCACAAAGAAGCCGGCAACGATCACGGTAAACAATGCGGAGAAGTTCTTTAACGAGGCAGATCCGGCATTTACCGGAATTGTAAAAGGGCTGGTAGCAGACGGCGATCTCGGAAACGTAACCTATGTGAGAACCAATGACGCAGCAGGTGTGGGAACGTATGAGAAGGTGCTGGATGCAGTTTACACAGACAACACAAACTACGAAGTAACCGTAAAACGCGGCGACTTTAAGATTAAAGAAGCGAAGGACCCGGAGGCAGAGCTTAAGATCGTCGGAGGAAGCTGGGTATATGACGGAGATGAGCACAGAGTAAAGCTGGATGTCATCGATTCCGTTCTGGCAGCACTGAAGAAATACAAGATCGAATACAGTACAGACGGAGGAAATACCTGGTCTGAGACTGTACCGGGAGTTACCAATGTAGCAGATGGAACCGTAACTGTGATTGCAAGAGGTACCCGTGAAGGTTATGAGACCCTGGTATCCAATGAGACAACAATCCAGATCACAGCCAGAACCGCAACGATCCGGGTACATGACACGGAGAAGTTCTTTGATGAACCTGACCCGGCATTCACGGGAACAGAAGAGAACCTGGTAAAAGCAGGGGATCTCGGAACCGTAACCTACAGAAGAACGAACGCAGACGAAGCAGTAGGAACCTATCCGGAAGTACTGACTGCGGACTATACGGCAAACAGCAACTATATTGTAAATGTAGTAAATGGAGACTTCGAGATTAAGACCGCATCTATAGAAGATGCAAGGCTCAACGCCGCCGGCGGAAGCTGGATCTATGACGGAGCAGCCCACGCTGCCTCCGGAAATGTAACGAACGCAGACGGCTACACAGTATACTACAAAGCAGGCGATGGTGAGTGGACCACAGAGGCCCCGAGCGTAACCAACGTACTGGAAGGAACCGTAACCGTATCCGTGAAGGCTGCGAGAAGCGGCTATGCAGATTTAACGACAGAGGATGTAACCCTTAAGATTACACCAAGGGAAGCAGCCATCACAGTGGATCATGCGGAGAAGTACTTTGATGAGCAGGATCCGGAGTTTACCGGAACGGCAGCAAACCTTGTGGCGTCCGGAGATCTTGGAACCATTACCTACAGAAGAACCAACACAGAAGAGGCAGTAGGGACTTATCCGAAGGTACTGACAGCAGATTACGAGTCAAACAGCAACTACATCGTTACCGTAGTAAAGGGAGACTTTACAATCAGGACCGCTTTCATTGAGGACGCGGAACTGGCAGCAGCCGGTGGAAGCTGGACCTACGATGGAGCAGCTCACGCAGCCACAGCTGAACTGAAGAATGCTCCTGGCTATACAATTTATTATAAGGCTGGAAACGGCGAATGGAGTACAGTGGCTCCGGATGTAACCAACGTATCGGAAGGACTTGTAACCGTATCTGTAAAAGCAACGAAAACAGGTTATGAAGACCTGACGACTGACGATGTAACCCTGCAGATCACACCAAAGACAGCAACGATCACGGTAGACAATGCAGAGAAGTTCTTTGATGAACAGGATCCGGCATTTACAGGAACTGTAACAGATCTTGTAAATGAGAGCGATCTTGGAACTGTAAGCTATAAGAGAACAAATGCAGAGGAAGCGGTGGGAATCTATAAAGAAGTCCTGACTGCGGAATTTACAGATAACAGCAACTACAATGTGATTGTTCAGAAGGGTGATTTCCAGATTAAGACAGCAGCTATCACGGGAGCAGCCTTGACAGCGGCCGGAGGAAGCTGGGTATACGATGGAAATGCCCACAGGGCAGAAGCCATTGTCGAAAATGCAGATGGATACACCATTTACTATAAGACAGAAGGCGGCGCCTGGAGCACGGAAGTACCGAGTGTTACAAATGTCTCGGATGGAAAAGTAACCGTATCTGTCATGGCAGTAAAGACCGGCTACGAAGATTTAAATACGGAAGACGTTACACTTGAAATTACGCCAAGAGACGCTACGATTGTTGTCGATGACGCGGAGAAGTTCTTTGATGAAAAAGATCCGGTATTTACAGGAACCAAAAATAATCTGGTTAAAGAAGAGGATTTGGGAACTGTCACCTACCGCAGAACCAACACGGCAGAAGAAGTGAGAACCTATCCCGATGTATTGACTGCAGACTATGTTGCAAACAGCAACTATCACGTGACTGTGGTGAATGGTGACTTTACGATTAAGACCGCCTCGATCAGCGGCGCAGAATTGACTGCAGCAGGCGGAAGCTGGATCTACGATGGCGAGGCCCATGCGGCAGCCGGAAGAGTTGAGAACGCAGACGGCTACACTGTATACTACAAAGTCGGAGACGGCGAGTGGACCACAGAGGCCCCGAGTGTAACCAATGTACTGGACGGAATCGTGACAGTATCCGTAAAGGCAACAAGAACGGGTTACGAAGAACTGACGGCTGAGGCGGTTACTCTGGAGATCATTCCGAAAGACGCAGCCATTATCGTAGACGATGCAGAGAAGTTCTTTGATGAAGCAGATCCGAAGTTTACAGGAACCGTGACAGGACTTGTAAAGGAAGGCGATTTAACAGGGCTGACCTACATCAGAACAAATAAAGACGAGGCAGTCGGCATTTATCCGGAAGTACTGGCAGCAGCCTATATTCAAAACGCGAACTACAATGTAACCGAGCACAAGGGAACGTTTGAAATCAAGACAGCGACCATGAAGGATGCCAAAGTGACGGCAGCCGGAGGAAGCTGGGTATACGATGGAGCGGCACATGCGGCGACAGCATCTCTTAAGAACGCAGACGGCTATACCGTATATTACAAGGCTGGAGACGGCGAATGGACCACGACAGCACCGAGCGTCACCAACGTGGCAGAAGGAATCGTAACCGTATCCGTCAAGGCAGCGAAGACCGGGTATACAGATTTAACGGCTGAAGACGTAACCATTCAGATTACAAAGAAGCCGGCAACGATCACGGTAAACAATGCGGAGAAGTTCTTTAACGAGGCAGATCCGGCATTTACCGGAACCGTAACAAAACTGGTAGCAGACGGTGATCTCGGAACTATAACCTATGTGAGAACCAATGACGCAGCAGGTGTGGGAACGTATGAGAATGTACTGGATGCAGTTTACACAGACAACACAAACTACGAAGTAACCGTAAAACGCGGCGACTTTAAGATTAAAGAAGCGAAGGACCCGGAGGCAGAGCTTAAGATTGTCGGAGGAAGCTGGGTATATGACGGAGATGAGCACAGAGTAAAGCTGGATGTCATCGATTCCGTTCTGGCAGCACTGAAGAAATACAAGATCGAATACAGTACGGACGGAGGAAATACCTGGTCTGAGACTGTACCGGGAGTCACCAATGTAGCAGATGGAACCGTAACTGTGATTGCAAGAGGTACCCGTGAAGGTTATGAGACCCTGGTATCCAATGAGACAACAATCCAGATCACAGCCAGAACCGCAGCGATCCGGGTACATGACGCGGAGAAGTTCTTCGATGAATCTGACCCGGCATTTACGGGAACAGAAGAGAATCTGGTAAAAGCAGGGGATCTCGGAACCGTAACCTACAGAAGAACGAACGCAGACGAGGCAGTAGGAATCTATTCGGAAGTACTGACTGCGGACTACACGGCAAACAGCAACTATATTGTAAACGTAGTAAACGGAGACTTCGAGATTAAGACCGCATCTATAGAAGATGCAAGGCTCAACGCTGTCGGCGGAAGCTGGATCTATGACGGAGCAGCCCACGCAGCAGATGCGGCTCTCACGAATGCACCTGGTTATACCGTATACTACAAAGCAGCAAACGGCGAGTGGACCACAGAGGCCCCGAGCGTCACCAATGTACTGGAAGGAACCGTAACTGTATCCGTGAAGGCTGTGAGAAGCGGCTATGCAGATTTAACGACAGAGGATGTAACCCTTAAGATTACACCAAGGGAAGCAGCGATCACAGTGGATCATGCGGAGAAGTACTTTGATGAGCAGGATCCGGAGTTTACCGGAACGGCAGCAAACCTTGTGGCGTCCGGAGATCTGGGAACCATTACCTACAGAAGAACCAACACAGAAGAGGCAGTAGGAACCTATCCGAAGGTACTGACAGCAGATTATGAGTCAAACAGCAACTACATTGTAACCGTAGTGAAGGGAGACTTTGCCATTAAGACTGCGTTCCTTGAAGACGCAGTGCTGACAGCAGCAGGAGGAAGCTGGACCTATGACGGAGCCGCCCACGAGGCAGCCGCTAAACTTGAGCATGCACCTGGTTACACGATTTATTATAAGGCTGGAAACGGTGAATGGAGTAGCGAAGCACCAAGCGTTACCAATGTAGCAGATGGAACCGTAACGGTATCTGTGAAGGCGACGAAAACCGGTTATGAGGACTTAACGGCTGAAGATGTAACGATTCGCATAACAGCAAGGCCGGCAACCATTGTTGTAGATAACAAATCCAAATCTTATAGTGACATTGACCCATTATTTTCGGGCCAGATTCAGGGATTGATATCCGACGGAGATTTAGGGACTGTAGTTTTCCACCGACTTGACGCGGATAAGAACAAAGAGGCGGTTGGCGCTGACATTACACTGACTGCAAGCTACAGCGATAATTCCAACTATAAGGTAGAGGTGAAGAACGGTAAGCTGGATATCATTGCATTAAACACGAATACCGTTAATGTAACCGGAGAAACTGTAACGTATGATGGAAAGACACATGGACTGAGAGAAGTAACCGCACTGAAGGAAGGCTCCACGATTCTTTACTCCGTGGATAATCAGAACTTTAGTGAGACAGTGCCTGTCTTTACAGAAGCGGGCAGCCACACCGTCTATGTAAAGGCTGTCAATCCGAATTATCACGACACAGCCGTTGTAACAGGTATTGTAATCATTCAAAAGCGTGCATTATCCATTACAGCAGCCAGTGCGGAAAGAAAATACAACGGAACAGAATTAACCGCACCGACCGCATCGATCACAGACGGAACTCTTGCAGACGGCCAGACACTGACGGCAGTTAAAGTGACAGGTTCACAGACCTCAGTGGGCAGCAGCGAGAATATAGCCAGTGATGCAGTCATCATGGCAGATCATGCAGAAGTAACCTCCAACTATAATATCACTTATTTAGCAGGCACTCTTAGAGTAACCTCAGGCAGCAGCGGAGGCGGTGGAGGCGGAGGCGGCAATACTCCGAATCCTGATAAGCCATACGTGCCGGAGGGGCCTGGAAGTGATCCTGGAACAGTAACGATTGAACCGGGCGACGTACCGTTGGCAAACTTACCTGAAAGCAGTCCGGCTGATAACTTAGTGTTGATTGATGACGGCAATGTACCGCTTGCAGGTCTTCCGAAGACCGGTGATCGAGCAGGTGCACACGCAGGATTAGCAGCACTGCTGTCCGGATTCCTGCTGGCGGCATTTACAGCACTGAGCAGCAAGAAGAGGGAAGAAGAGAAGTAAGCTTCAGCAACAGAAAGTGTTTAGCAAAAAGGCGGCGGCCTGGCAGAATGTATGATCTGCCAGGCCGCCGCCTTTTAATAGCGAATGCTTTTTACCAATACATTTCGGTCGTTGCCTTTCCGGTATACGCTTAACATTTCTGTGGCCGTTCTTAAGTTTCCGGTACACATAGTGGTCGCCATAGCGTTGCCGTTGATTTTGCGAAAACTTTCCACCTGTATGGCACATGTGAAAGAAATCAAAGCAGTTACCACAAGATTCATTGTTGCGGATATGAGTCCAATTATAAACAAAACAATTATCTCAAGAAGAATAGTTAGCTGCCTCCAATGAATATTCTGGCGGTTCTGGTGCTTCCTTCTGAACACTTCAGAGTCAATATACGCCCAGGGGCAAAGCTTGGAATCAGATACTGCATAATTTTATCCCATCTGCCTTCAGCGGTGCTTAGTCCAAGCAGGACAACTTTACCTGTCTCTATTTGCAAATACATGGTTCCGGCCGTTATAAGTATAGGCGTCCAGAAAACTTCAAAAATATGTAAATCTGGAAATTATTATTCCACATCAGCTATGTCATTCCCTGATCTGTATTATTCTAATCGTCATGAGCATTGTGAATGCAAAGGGGGGTTAGGAATGAGGGAGCATATCCTGCAGCTCCGCATTTCTCTGGGTCATTTTCCGGAATTCTCCAGGAAGGATACCGGTGCTTTTACGAAAAAGTTCAGAAAAACGACTGGCCTTTGTGTATCCAACGCTTTGCGCCACCTGCCCAATGGGAATATCTGTATGAGCCAGGAGCGTTTCCGCCTGACTCATGCGCCGCTGCTGGATATAATCAGTAAGGGTACAGCCATGGTATTCCTTAAATGTGGTCTGAAGTTTCCGCACACCCATACAGGATATCTTTACAATCTGTTCCAAAGGGATGTCCTGCATACAATGGTCATTGATATATAAGGTCAGATCCTTCATCTGTTTCATATCCTGCGCCGACAGTTTCTTTCTGTTTTCCTGCTTTTGTTTAGAAATTCTGCTCCATTCAACAATGAGGGATACGGCCTCAGCCACCTTTCCCTCATAAAACAGCCGTGCAGATATCCCTTCACCCCGATAGACCATTACCTGTTTTAAAAGCACTGTCATTGCAGGGAAGTCCATGGTTTGCCCCACTGCGGCAAACGCTTCATGTGGATTCGCATATACATCAGGATATTTTTCTTTTAAGTATTCCTCATAGTAGGCCGGCATGATTTCAATCCCGACCGACCGGATAGGGATTTTTTTGTGTATCAAAATTTTATAAGGCTGATATCCGCCGATAAAGCTGTTGACGCTTCCGGCCTCCAGCCTTCTGTACGGAGAAAGCTCTTCGCCGGAAATGGAATCATACTGCATAATGCTCAGACACTCAGGCCACGAAAAATCTAATATGGTATCGTGATGGAAAAAGAAATCGTGAATGGTGACCGCAAATAAGTCCTGTTGGCTGTAGAGCCAGAACGTCCCTTCCCCGGCGCCGCTGTCCAGCTTCCACACAGAGCCAATCTCACAATAAGAATTATTGTCCGGATCAGGACAGAAATTCCTTTTAAAAAACTGTTCCTTATAGTAATCAAATACAGAATTATTCATATCTCTGCTCCTTATGCCAGGATAACGCAAACTTATACCCCAAAAGCGCAAACATTTGCAAAAACTATTGTCAGAAAAGTTATGCTGGAGTATTGTATCAACGTGGTTAGCGATCTCTAACCAAAATAGTACCACAATGAAAGGAATGCGTCAAGAATTCTGTATTCCGAAAAAAGGAGGAGAAACATATGGCAACACAAATGTCTTATACAGACAAAAAAGGCCTTACAATGAAAGACCTTGTAACAATTGGAATTTTTACAGCGCTGTTTTTTGTATTTGAGCTGATCGGCTCCATACCGTTTGCGCCGAATCCCGCTCTTACCTTCTATCAGTCTTATGGAATCGCCCTGCTTTGCGGCCCGGTATTTCTGCTGATGACAGCTAAAGTGCCGAAGCATGGAACCATTGCGATTCTCGGTATTATCAACGGTATTATATGGTTTGTACTCGGGATGCACTGGGGAATGGATTTGGGCTACATCGTTATGGGAATCGCAGCAGATTTTGTGGCCGGTATCGGAGGCTTCAAAAACAAAAAACTGAACATTCTTGCGTATGCGCTGTTCTGCTGCGGGCCAGCCGGAGTCCTGCTGGCATACGCCGCCAATCCCGCTGCATGGGCCAGTACCATGTTAAACAATGGGCTGTCACAGGAATATGTGGACAGGATGGCCGCTTCGATTCCGGCGGCCATGATTCCCGCCGTCTTCCTCGGAACGCTGCTGATTGCGGCAGTCAGCGGCCTGGTTGGCTTAAAGCTCCTGAAAAAACAATTTGAGAAGGCGGGGATTACCGCATGACCGGCGGAAAGGAACGGCGCGGGTTCTGGCTGGATCCGCGCACAAAAATCCTGCTTCTTCTCCTGTGCGTTTTGTCCGCGGCCATGGCGCCTTCTCTGAATTATGAGATGGCACTGGTCGGCCTGGTGGCCTGTTACGGAATCCTTTGCCGGAAAACGCGGTATTCCGTAACGGCAGTGATTTTATATGCTGCGGTCTGCTTCCTGACCAACAGAGTCCTCAGCCTGCATGGAACGCTTCAGGTCATGCTGATCGCCTTTCTGGGGTTGGTACATAAGGTTTACCCCTGCGGGATTCTGTCCGGTATTATTATCTCTAACACAAAAGTCGGAGAGTTCTTATCTGCCATGAACCGCAGCCGCGTTTCAAAAAAAGTAGTGATTCCCGTGGCTGTCATGCTGCGCTATATACCGACCATCCGGGAGGACTGGCAATCGATAAAAGACGCCATGCGGATGCGGGATGTGGCACCTACGCCGAAAAATTTCCTGATCCATCCGGGAATGACAATTGAGTGTATCTACGTACCGCTTATGATGGCGGCCTCCAAAACGGCCGATGAATTGACCGTCGCCTCTGTCACAAGAGGAATTGAAAATCCTGCTCCCCGCACTTCCTACGTAAAAATCGGTTTTAGTATGGCGGATGGCATTGCGGCCGCGGCTTTTCTGGCGATGTTTCTGGCTGGCAAGTTCTGCAAGGGGGTGTTTCTGTGATAGAACTGAAGCATATTAACTTTTCTTATCCGGGGCAGAGCAGCGGCGGCCTGCAAGACATCAACCTGACCATACAGGATGGAGAATGCATCCTGCTGTGCGGCCGCAGCGGCTGCGGAAAGACCACCATTACCCGGCTGATCAACGGGTTAATCCCTAAATTCTATACTGGGGAATTAAGCGGAACCGTTCTTGTGGATGGCCAGAACATCTCCGATCAGCCAATGTATCAAATATCAGAGCGTATCGGTTCCGTGTTCCAGAATCCGCGCACGCAGTTTTTTAATACAGACAGCGACAGCGAGATTGCATTCGGACTGGAGAATGAGGGCATTCCTCCAGAGGTGCTTCGACAGCGCGTGGAAACCGCTTCCCGGGATCTGGGATTAGACCATCTGCGAGGCTGTTCTCTTCACCGAATGTCCGGGGGAGAAAAACAGAAAATAGCTTTTGCTTCCGTCTATGCCATGAATCCGGATATCTATTTGCTGGATGAACCATCGTCCAATCTGGATATGGACGCGATTCAGGAGCTGAAAGAACACTTAAAGCTGGTCAGGAAACAGGGGAAGACCATACTGATCGCGGAACACCGCCTGTATTATCTGATGGATGTCGCTGACCGCGTGGTCTATCTGGACCAGGGGGAAATAAAGGGCGTTTACACCCCCGGGATATTTCAGCGCATTCCGCCTTTGGAGCGAGAACGCATGGGGCTCCGGGCTGTTGATTTAAGGAAGGTTCATCCCCGGACAAGAGAAGGCCTGCGGCCGGAACCGGTATTTTCCATCCGTAACGCAGGGCTGTATTACAAGAAAAAAGCGGTAGTGGAACACATCAGCCTTTCGGCAGGCGCGGGAGAAGTGATAGGAATTGTCGGCCGCAACGGATCGGGTAAGACTACATTTTCCAGGGCTCTGTGCGGACTGCACCGGCAGGTGAGCGGACAGTTTATCTGGCAGGAACGGTCACAGGAGCAAAAAGACAGGCTGAAGCGCTCGTATATGGTTATGCAGGATGTGAATTTTCAACTGTTTGCAGACAGTGTGGCCGCCGAGTGTTCCTTTGGAATCCGAAATGCCGATCCGGAGCTGGTACAGGCGGCCATGGAGAAGCTTGGGCTGTTTCCCTGCCGGGACCGTCATCCAAATACCCTTTCCGGAGGCCAGAAGCAGCGTGTGGCCGTTGCAGTCAGCATGATCTGCGGGAAGGAGCTGCTGGTGTTCGACGAACCCACCAGCGGGCTTGATTATGACAGTATGACACAGGTGGCAGGTCTGATAAAGGAACTGGCCGCTATGGGAAAGATGATATTTGTCGTGACTCATGATTATGAATTTGTGTGCCGCACCTGTACCAGAGTTTTTCATATCGACCACGGGGAGCCGTGCGATGATATTTTCGTATCACTGGAAACAGAAAAGCTGCTGCGGGAGATATTTTCCGTGCAGCTGCAAGGTTAAGAAAGCATTCTGGTGATATGTCAAGAGGAATTAAAAAAAGATTTTGATGTGTTTTCGTAAAAAAGGGCGCACTTCACCATCGCTCATTCATTTCTTTAAAAAAATGAGCGCTATTCGGTCTTGGTA
>OIES01000321.1_pt1 | contig 24180 bp, 18 predicted proteins | sample 1581811 | NCBI WGS metagenome assembly OIES01 (sample SAMN03281021, study PRJEB24777) | human gut metagenome | isolation source: fecal sample PR177 from 1 month old male Malay infant, vaginal delivered... | reverse complement strand
AACTCATCTCATTTTTTGGCGATAGCACCGTTTTGCTGCCCAGCGCAGCGGCGCTGTTTATTGTCCTGATGCTGCGTAAAACGTCGCGGTTGCTGGCGTGGCAGTGGAGTTTGCTGTTCGGCATCACTGGCGCTATCGTCTGCGCCTCCAAACTGGCCTTTATGGGCTGGGGTCTGGGCATTCGTGAGCTGGATTACACCGGCTTCAGTGGCCACTCCGCGCTCTCCGCGGCCTTCTGGCCTATCTTCCTGTGGCTGCTTAGCGCCCGTTTTTCGGCGGGTGTGCAAAAAGCAGCGGTCGCCGCCGGCTATATTCTGGCCGCTGTGGTGGGGTATTCACGGCTGGTCATTCATGCGCATTCCGTCTCGGAAGTGATCGCTGGCCTGCTGCTCGGTGCTGCTGGCAGCGCTTTGTTCCTGCTGCTGCAAAAACGTACCACCCATTCGGAAAGCGTGAGTATTTCCTGGGGCGGCGTCGCGTGCCTGGTGATGGTCCCCCTTATCCTGTTGCATAGCGGCAATAAAGCGCCGACTCAGTCCCTGCTGGGGCAAATCGCCACTGCAATTGGACCGCTGGATAAACCCTTTACTCGAACTGATCTACATAAGCAGGTCTGGTAATCGCCATTTGTTTTACAGGGGAAATTAAGTTTTCGCCGGTTAATTAGACAAATAAGAAAATAATCTACTATATGCCAGGCAATTGATAATTCATATTTATGAAATAATGAAGTGCTACTACATTGCTATTGCATATTTGCCTGGATATAGCAGGTATGAGACGTTTCTTAAATGCACTGAGAAAGGACCTGGAGCACGTATGCTGAATATTCTGATACCAGGAAACTATTAGAAATTGTAGTTGACTTAGACGCCATCATCTGATTTTTGAATGTCGCGACCTTTCCGTAAAATATCTTGTTTTACAGATGGTTAGCTTCATGCTTGATAGTGTGGCAACAACGTGACACTGTTTGGCCGTTTAACGTAGTGAATAATCTTAAGCGTTGATCCGCTTATTTTCGCCAATAAAAGGGCAAGCAGCATTAATTGGCAGATATTCGGCAGCAAGACTCCCAATTGTGACCGAAATCCCGTAGACTTAACGCCGCAAAAAATAAAGGCCTGACCAATTTATCACCCACAGGCCGATTAAATACGCCGTTCAGGTAGTCAGTGCGCTGGTAGCTGTTAAGCCAGGGGCGGTAGCGTCGCTGAAACCGCCTGCTGCAACACAAAACACTTTCTTTGAACGGCTATAAAAATCGACACTCTCTGGGTGATTAACGCGATGAGATATCTATGATGCTTATCAGATATCCTCAAAAACGGGTCAGGAGCGGCTGCTGATATCACCTGTAAACCAACTTTCCCGTCTCATCGATAGCCTGTACGGTAAAATTCGCCTACATTGTGAGCTGGGTGGATGTTATAAGGGTTACAAGCAGCTTAGGGTAACTGTACTTGCCTCGCCGGTGTTGCACAGTGAAGTCAGCTGGTGCCGCGAGCGCTTTCTATCTTGGTATTCCCCTCATTCTCATTGAGATACGACAGCGGGGCTGAAAATGGATCTTGTACAATGATAAAAATTGCGCGCATTGCCGTGACGTTGGGTTTGCTTTCCTCACTGGGAGCCCAGGCTTACGCGGCCGGGTTAGTAGTAAATGATAATGATCTGCGTAACGACCTTGCCTGGCTTTCCGATCGCGGGGTCATCCATCTGAGCCTGTCGACCTGGCCACTGAGCCAGGAAGAGATCGCCCGGGCGCTAAAAAAGGCCAAACCTTCCTATTCTTCTGAGCAAGTGGTGCTGGCTCGTATCAATCAGCGACTGTCAGCGTTAAAAGCCGATTTCCGGGTCACCGGCTACACCTCAACCGACCAACCTGGCACTCCGCAGGGGTTTGGTCAGACGCAGTCGGCAGATAACTCGTTAGGCCTGGCGTTTAACAACAGCGGCGAATGGTGGGATATCCACCTCCAGGGCAATGTCGAAGGGGGAGAGCGGATCAGCAACGGATCGCGCTTCAACGCCAACGGCGCCTATGGCGCAGTGAAGTTCTGGAACCAGTGGCTCTCCTTTGGTCAGGTTCCGCAGTGGTGGGGGCCGGGCTATGAAGGCAGCCTGATCCGCGGGGATGCCATGCGGCCGATGACCGGTTTCCTGATGCAGCGAGCCGAGCAGGCGGCGCCGGAAACCTGGTGGCTGCGCTGGGTAGGCCCGTGGCAGTATCAGATCTCTGCTAGTCAGATGAATCAATATACGGCTGTGCCTCATGCCAAAATTATCGGCGGACGTTTTACCTTCACGCCGTTCCAGTCATTAGAATTAGGTGCGTCGCGTATTATGCAGTGGGGCGGGGAAGGACGCCCTGAATCACTCAGCAACTTCTGGGACGGTTTAACTGGCAAGGATAATACTGCCGCGAATGATCCCAATGAACCGGGCAATCAACTGGCCGGTTTTGACTTTAAGTTCAAACTCGAGCCGACCCTAGGCTGGCCGGTAAGCTTCTACGGACAGATGATCGGCGAGGATGAGTCAGGTTTCCTGCCTTCAGCAAATATGTTCCTCGGCGGGATTGAAGGGCACCACGGCTGGGGTAAGGATGCGGTAAACTGGTACGTGGAAGCACATGACACGCGCACCAATATGAGCCGAACCAATTACAGCTATACCCATCATATTTATAAGGATGGCTACTATCAGCAGGGTTATCCGCTGGGTGATGCGATGGGCGGGGATGGTCAACTCGTTGCCGGTAAGGTCGAGCTTATTACGGAGGATAACCAGCGCTGGAGTACGCGCCTGGTTTACGCCAAAGTTAACCCGGAGAATCAGTCGATCAACAAAGCATTCCCTCATGCTGATACCTTGAAGGGGGTCCAGCTGGGTTGGAGCGGAGATGTTTATCAGTCGGTCCGTCTGAATACCTCACTGTGGTACACCAACGCTAACAATAGCGACAGCGATGACGTTGGGGCTAGCGCAGGGATAGAGATACCGTTTAGTTTATAAGGCTGAATGCTGAAAACAGGGGAGAGAGGGTGGTAGCGCTGCTGGACGCAGTCAGCTTTTATCTCTCCACAAGCCGGCAGGGAAGCAACGGCTATGACAGCTGCTCAGGAATTGGCAAATCTTGATTTACTGATAATGTGACATTATGAAGAAAAAAATTGTTAGATTTTCGGCATTAGCGTTGGCAATTGGGTTTTTATCGGGTTGCACAATCATCCCTGGTCAGGGGTTAAACAGTCTGCGTAAAAACGTAGTAGAGCTTCCAGACAGCGACTACGATCTGGATAAACTGGTTAATGTCTACCCGATGACGCCGGGTCTGATCGACCAACTCCGTCCGGAGACTGTACTCGCTCGTCCAAACCCACAGCTAGATAATTTACTACGCAGTTATGAATATCGCATTGGTGTGGGCGATGTATTGATGGTTACTGTTTGGGATCATCCGGAGCTGACAACGCCTGCAGGGCAGTACCGTAGCGCCAGTGACACCGGTAACTGGGTGAACTCAGATGGCACCATTTTCTATCCTTATATCGGGAAGGTGCAGGTGGCGGGTAAAACCTTAAGCCAGGTACGACAGGATATTGCCAGTAGATTAACCACTTATATAGAAAGTCCACAAGTAGATGTAAGCATAGCCTCTTTTAGATCGCAAAAAACATATGTAACAGGTGAGGTGGTCAAATCTGGCCAACAACCAATTACGAACATTCCTTTGACTGTTATGGATGCCATTAACGCAGCTGGAGGATTGGCTCCAGATGCCGATTGGAGGAATGTTGTTCTAACGCATAATGGCAAAGATACTAAAATATCATTATATGCTCTGATGCAAAAAGGTGATTTGACTCAAAACCATTTACTATACCCAGGTGATATTTTATTTGTACCGCGCAATGATGATCTTAAAGTTTTTGTCATGGGTGAAGTAGGAAAGCAAAGTACAATGAAGATGGATCGCAGTGGTATGACATTAGCTGAAGCTATAGGTAATGCTGAAGGGATGTCACAAGCATTTAGTGATGCCACCGGGGTGTTTGTTGTTAGACAGTTGAAGAATGATAAAACAGGAAAAATAGCAAATATTTACCAACTTAATGCTCAAGACGCATCTGCTATGGTTTTAGGTACTGAATTTCAACTGGAGCCATACGATATTGTTTATGTGACATCAGCCCCGGTAGTACGTTGGAATAGAGTAATCTCGCAGTTAGTCCCAACCATTACTGGTGTACATGATATGACCGAAGCTGGTCGTTACATTCGTCAATGGAGTAATTAAGAAATCATGTTCAAATCAATATTGGTTGTATGCACTGGAAATATATGTCGTTCCCCAATTGGGGAACATTTTTTAAAACAAGGCTTGCCAAATAAGATAGTAACTTCTGCAGGAACATCAGCCTTAGTAGGTCATGCTGCAGATTCGAATGCTGTGAAAGTTGCAAACATGCATGGTATTTCACTTGATAATCATAACGCGAGGCAGTTTACTGCCTCTTTGGCACGAGAATATGACCTGATTTTAGTTATGGAAAAATCACATATCGAAGATATTGGTAGGATATCACCGGAATCTCGTGGTAAAACAATGCTGTTTGGCTATTGGATTGGTCAAAAAGAAATTCCTGATCCATATCGGAAGAGCGAGGAAGCTTTTTTTTCGGTATATCAATTAATTGAACAGGCTGGTCAGCGTTGGATTGAAAAGCTGAATGCTTAATTATTTGGGAAACAACAATGTCTTCAGTAAAAAATAATGTAACTAAAGAATCCGATGAGTTAGATTTAGGCCGGTTACTGGGTGAGTTAATTGATCACCGCAAACTTATAATATCCATAACTACTTTGTTTACTGTAATATCATTAGTGTATGCAATATTTGCAACGCCGATATATCAAGCTGATGCTTTAATACAGGTTGAACAGAAACAAGCCAATGCTATTTTGAGCAATCTTAGTCAAATTTTACCAGATAGCCAACCGCAATCTGCTCCGGAAATAGCTCTTTTACGATCAAGAATGATTATTGGTAAAACAGTCGATGATTTAAATTTGCAAACTACTGTTGAGCAGAAGTACTTTCCCATTTTTGGTAAGGGTTGGAATAGATTAATCGGTAATGAACCAGGTAAATTATATATTTCAAGGCTTTATGTTTCTGGTAACAATAATGATAAAGTAGAACTTGAACTGGAAGTTTTAGATGATAAGCACTACCTTATCACAAAAGATGAGCAACAAATAAAAGGTATGGTTGGAGAGTTAGTTGATGCAGGTAATTTATCAATAAAGGTTGACAGCATCGACTCTCAACCTGGAACTAAATTTAGAATTCATTATGTAAGTCGGCTTAAAGCTATTACAGATTTACAAGAGATATTAGCTGTGTCCGATCAAGGGAAAGATACAGGAATTCTGATGTTATCTTTGACCGGTGATGATTCAGAAAGAATTGAAAAAATACTTGATAGTATAAGTGGGAATTATTTAGCACAAAATATTTCTAGACAAGCAGCTCAAGATGCAAAAAGTTTAGAGTTTTTGAATCAGCAATTACCTAAAGTTCGCGAAGACTTAGACGTATCTGAGGATAAATTAAATCAATATCGTAGGAAAAGTGATTCTGTTGATTTATCTCTAGAGGCTAAATCTGTATTAGATCAAATTGTCAATGTAGATAATCAGCTTAACGAACTAACATTTAGAGAGTCGGAAATATCGCAGTTATATACAAAAGAACATCCGACCTACAAGGCACTGATGGAGAAACGAAAAACATTACAAGATGAAAAGATAAAACTTAATAAACGTGTTTCTGCTATGCCTGAAACACAACAGGAGATTCTTAGGTTAAGCCGTGATGTTGAGTCTGGAAGAGCTGTATATATGCAGCTATTAAACCGACAACAAGAATTAAACATTGCGAAATCTAGTGCAATAGGCAATGTTCGTATTATTGATAACGCGATTACACTTCCAAAGCCTGTAGCGCCAAAAAAAGTTTTAGTTGTTTTAGTCGGGATAATACTTGGGGCTATGGTATCCATTTCTCTTGTGTTGGTTAGAGTATTTTTAAGGCGTGGAATTGAGTCTCCGGAACAATTAGAAGAGCTCGGTATTAATGTATATGCGAGTATTCCAGTATCGGAAACTTTTACTAAACAAAATACAGGAAATAAATTAAAGGCTAGAAATTTTGGCACATCACCAACAGGATTCTTGGCTTTAGAAAACCCTGCAGATTTGGCGATCGAAGCGATACGTGGCTTACGGACTAGCTTACATTTTGCTATGATGGAAGCGCGGAATAACATCTTGATGATTTCTGGTGCAAGTCCAAATGCGGGTAAAACCTTTGTCAGTTCAAACCTTGCCGCTGTAATTTCACAAACGGGCAAGAAAGTTTTGTTTATTGATACTGATATGAGAAAGGGCTATACACATAAACTTTTTGGCATCAATAATGATAATGGCCTTTCAGATTTATTATCAGGAAAAATAAAAGTATCAGAAGCTCTGAAGAAACTATCAAAGCTGAACTTTGATTATATTTCTAGAGGAATGTCACCACCAAATCCGGCAGAGTTACTGATGCATAAGAACTTCAATGAGTTGATGAATTGGGCGTCCAGTAATTATGATATTGTTATCCTTGACACTCCTCCTATTTTGGCTGTAACTGATGCTGCGATTATAGGTGGTTATGTTGGAACTACATTACTAGTGGCAAGATTTGAGTTAAATACTCCAAAAGAAATAGAGGTTAGTGTTAAAAGATTCGAACAAAGCGGTGTTCAAATTAAAGGTTGTATCCTCAATGGAATACAGAAAAAAGCTAGTAGTTATTACGGGTATGGATATAGTCATTACGGCTATTCATATACAAACGGAAAACATTGATTATAGTTCGGGCCCAATGGGCCCGATTCCCGATTGAAGAATAGTAATTAACTATTAATTTAAATAATATCACTGATGGGTTATCCTGATTAGAGGGATTTATGATGCTCCTAAACAAAAGTTATCTTGTTAGCATCGCACTGGCTATGTCTGATTTTCTTAGTTTTATAATTTCATTATACATTACAGTATGGATATTTTCAGTTGGAAATATAGGTGATGATTTTAATTCATTTGTTTCTCATTTAGACGGCTGGATTGCGTTGCATTGGTTATTGGCAATTTGCTGTGTAACTTGGTACTCAATACGTCTCCGACATTATTTTTACCGTAAAACTTTTTGGTTCGAATTAAAAGAAATATTACGTACGTTAGTGATATTCGCTATTATTGAAATAGCTGTTATGGCTTTTACGACATGGGACTTTTCAAAATATATATGGCTATCTACATGGTTGCTTATATTATTGCTACTTCCTGTTTCAAGAATGGTTACAAAAGTATTTTTGGACAGGTTAGGCTATTGGAAACGCGAAACTTGGATTATTGGTAGTGGGCCTAATGCTTGTGAAGCTTTCAGGGCTATTAGCAGTGAAAGAAATTTAGGATTAAATATTGTTGGCTTTATCGAAAGCCAAGGGGGTGTTTCAGCAGGAGAAACAATCGACAATATACTTGTTATGCCAAGTGATTTAAATTGGTTAAGCAAGGTTGATAGGAAGACGCAATTTATTGTTGCTGTTGAGTCACATCAAGGTGATATACGAAATACTTGGCTCAGAAAATTCATGATACAGGGCTATCGCTATGTGTCAGTAATACCAACTCTACGTGGAATGCCTTTAGATAGTACAGATATGTCATTTATTTTTAGCCATGAAGTTATGATTTTTCGGGTTCAACAAAATTTGGCAAAGTATTCTTCACGGTTGATAAAAAGACTCTTTGACTTGACTGGTTCGATTATTATTATCGCTTTATTATCTCCTTTACTATTTTATATTAGTATTAAGGTAAAAAAAGATGGTGGACCGGCAATTTATGGCCACGAACGTATCGGAAAAGATGGCAAACCATTTAAATGTTTGAAGTTTAGATCAATGGTAATAAACTCAAAAGAAGTATTAGATGAATTATTAAGAACGGATCCCGAGGCAAAAAAAGAATGGGATGCTACGTTTAAGCTTAAAAAGGATCCGCGTATAACCAAGATAGGTACATTTCTTCGACGTACGAGCTTGGACGAGTTACCACAACTCTTCAATGTATTAAAAGGTGAAATGAGTTTAGTTGGACCTAGACCTATAATTACAGCAGAGCTTGAGCGATATAATGACGAGGTTGATTACTATCTTTTAAGCAAGCCAGGTATGACAGGCCTTTGGCAAGTTAGCGGTCGGAGTGATGTTGATTATGAGACGAGAGTGTATTTAGATGCATGGTACGTAAAAAATTGGTCTATGTGGAATGATATTGCCATCCTTTTCAAGACAATTAGTGTAGTATTGAAAAAAGACGGTGCATATTGAAAACATCAAGTTTATTATTTATGATAAGTCTGATATAGATGAAATATTTTATTGCAATTCCAACTTACAATGCGGGCAATATTTGGCAAGAAGTTGTCTCGAATATCAAAAAATATGCCCCTGATAATATTTATGTTCATGTAATAGACTCTGGGAGTACAGATCAAACGGTAGAGATAGCGAGAGAGGCAGGTTTTAATGTTGTTACTATTACAAGCCAAGAATTTAATCATGGAGGTACAAGGAATCAAGCTGTTTTTAGCTGTATAGGTTCATATGATATTGTTATCTTTCTTACGCAAGATGCGGTACCCCAACAGTATTTTATAGAAAATATCATTTCTGTATTTAAAGATAATAATGTTGCTTGTGCTTATGGCAGGCAACTACCACACACAGATGCAAATCCATTAGCGAAGCATGCAAGGGAATTTAATTATTCTGCTAAAAGCTATATTTGCGGAAAAAAAGACATTCCGCGAATGGGTTTAAAGACTGTATTCATGTCAAATTCATTTTCAGCCTATAGATTGTCATATTTCCAACAATTGAATGGTTTTCCATCGGAGACTATTTTATGTGAGGACATGTTTTTTACTGCAAAAGCTATATTAGCTGATTATCAAGCAGCTTATGTTGCAAATGCAATGGTACGCCATTCTCATAACTATTCGGCAACTGAGGAGTTTAAACGCTACTTTGACATTGGTGTTTTCCATACTGATGAGTCTTGGATCCAAAAGGAATTTTCAGGGGCTGGTGGTGAAGGGAAAAAATATATAATTTCGGAGATTAATTTTTTATTGAGAGAAGCACCACTTTGGATACCTGTTGCCTTCATAAATAATGCCATGAAATTTTTAGGATATAAATTTGGCAAGATGTATAAGTTATTTCCTCTTAAAATTGTAAAAAAACTTAGTATGCATAAAAAATACTGGAAAAATAATTAAATCCACTGATATCTTTTAATTTAATTAATTAAAGGCAATGCAAATAAAATTCTTTTCAATGAGATTTTAATTTGACACACTTCATTTAATGTCTACTCAGGGCATTGTATAAGATGAAAAATTGTACTTTAGTTAATTCATGGCTTATTAAGCTGGAGAAAGAATGAGTTTTTTAAAAAATGTATCATGGATGGGTTCTGGTACAATAATAAGTGTTTGCATATCTGCTCTTTCAGTTCCTATTCTTTTGAAGGCCTTTAATATCACAGAGGTGTCCTACTTTCTTTGGCTTTGGACACTAATTGGAATTATGAATCTAGCTGACATGGGGGTTAGTAGAGGAGTCAGTAAATATATTAGTGCGTTTCATAAAAAAAAAATAATATTAAAGTATGCTTTTTTTTACGTGTTAATTATATTTACACTTGTAGTAGCAATAAGTTTTATTCTACTTTTCCTTACCAAATATGAACCATGGTTAAAATTGCCGGACTTTGTTAAAATTAGTTCATTGTTAATTGTTTTTTTTGGCTTTCTTTCATTTCCTCTTGCTGGTTTTGTCGAAGGTAGTGGTGGGTTTCAATACATTTCTATAGCCAAAAACCTTTGTACAATTTTTTCATATTCACTCCCGATTTTATACTTGAAATTAGGATTTGATATTGAAAAAACTATATATTTGTCAGTTGTGTTATCTCGACTACTCTTATGTCTCCTGCTTTCTTTCTTTACTTGTTTTCATGTGAAAAAGATTGACGGAGATGAGGGCGATGTTAAATTTAAAAATTTTTATTCTTTCTGTCTTTCCGTTGGGGTTGCTAGTTCCTTAGGTATCATTTTTTTATATTGGGATAGGTTCCTGGCAGTTTCCGTCCTTTCCCATAATCTTTCAGTTTATTATATTGCTTTTTCAGAACTGGTCATAAAGGGTTACGCAATACCGGGAATAATTGTTGGAGTAGTTTTTCAATACTTTAGTTCTGGAAAATATAAAAAAAATTATGTAAAACTAGCAATTTTGATGAGACCCAGAACGGCGGTAATGTTCTCCTGTGGTATTTCTATAATAGCTGTTTTTATATACTATCTTCTGCATAATAAGTTTAATGATATATTGTTTCATAATATTAATGTGGGTGATTTATCAGTAGCTATGTATATTATAGTTTTTTTCTCAGTGTTGAATTGTTTCAGCATGGTAATTACAACGATAGGACAGGCTTTAGATAATCATAAGAAAATATTGTATTATCAGATTTTCATGTTGCCTTTCTTCACCACATTTTCATATTTAACTGCAATCCAAGGATATTTCACACTATCGTTAGTGATATGGTTCTTTCGTATACCAGTGGTATTATATTTAACATTAACTGTAAATTATTCTAAAATAGCGTATAAGGACGATTTGTAAAATGAAAGTATTAATTATTAACCAACATACAAATAATTTTGGTGATGATGCTGCGGGAGTTGCTCTGGTTTCAACGCTATTAAAATCCAAGCATTGTGTGGATGTGACTTATATTTGGAATAAAAATGGAACGAAAATCCCCATTGAAGACGCAGCGCTTACTCATTATGCAGAAAAGAATCTTAGCCGTGCTAATTTACTAAAACAATTATTTGCCTTTATTTTCGGCAACGATAGTTATTTTCATCTTATTAAAAAACTATCCATGAATGCTGATTATGTACTGGTATCTCCTGGCGGAGCTAATATAGGTATTTATAAAGACTGGGCGTATTTGGTAAATGTAATAATTGCGCGTAAATATAATAAAAATGTGGTTTTTCATTTAAATACTATTAGTAAGAGTAATAGTATATTATTTAATTTAATAGCAAAATGCGTATTGAAAAAATGTGTTATGTTCGTTAGGGAAAAGGCATCTTATGATTTGCTTAGATCGCAAGGTATTGTCTCGACGCTTGGAGTTGATACAGCTTTTCTTTTAGATAAACGTTCGAAAAGCGAGCGATATGAAGGAAAAAAAATTCTTACATTCGTTCCTACTGAACTAAGCAATTGGCATGTTCATTTCAAAAATATTAATGATCACGATTTATTAGCAAATAAAATAGTACCTTCAATTTCCAAATTTGCAAAAAATGACGGTTATATAGTTAAAATTCTCCCTCATTTATATGCATCAGAAGCAGAGGGGAAATTTCTTCATTCATTAAAAGAACAATTTAATGCGCATAACGTAGAATGTTTTATTGATACAGAAGTGACAGATTTCTACAAATACGATCAAAGCGTAACCGATTCGTCTTTGGTTGTTAGCATGAGATATCATGGTGTGGTTCTATCAGTTAAAAACAATATACCAGTAATCAGTCTTTCATATGAGAATAAAATGAAAGAATGTTGTCGTTACTCTGGCATATTATCACAAAATATTGATTTGTTAAATTTTGATATTGAAAGATTTAACGAATTATTAAATTCAATAAATGAAAATACTAATCAAGTCGATAATGGATTCTTAAAAAAAATGGCATCCTCCGTGGTAGACTTTATCACTGTTTATAGTAGGTAAGGTATTTATTCATGAAGATCATAAATAATCTTTATTTTGTTGTTTTATTTTCATTTGTAATATCATTCGCCTTGTTTCTTCTAAAATTATCAGGGATTTATCCTGATACGAGTTTCGGTTTTTTTTTGTTTTTCTTATCCTTCTTATTGGCTTTATTTATCTTTGGCCTATTTATGTCCGGAAGTTTTCGTAAATGGTTCGCCTTAGCTAGAGTTAGTGTCGAAAGAAATTCTGAGGTGTATAGTTTCAAATATTGGCCGATAATTACTATCCTAATTTTTTTGGTTATTGAAATTATTTATAATAGAAAGATACCTATTCTTGAAATGTTAAGAGGTAATCAATACGACTATAGAGATTTCACATTTCCTGGGTTGCATGTATTTTTTACATCATTAACAACTTTTTACTGTATAAAATCATTTTTTAATTATATTGCATTTAAAGAAAAAAAGGCTCTATATGTTTCGATTATTTGTATATTGATTTTTGCCACGTTAATGTACAGAAGTAATATTATGTTTTGCATATTGAACATGGTTTTCTTATTCATTTTGTTTAAAAGAGTAAACATTAAAAGGATTTTTAAAGTAGTTTTCTTTGTTCTGTGTTTAATGTATGTATTTGGTGTGGCAGGGGATTTAAGGAGTAAAGCTCAAACAGGTGATAGCGATTTCAGTATCACTAATATTATGAATGCAACACAAGCATCTTCTAGTTTTGAGAACAATAGCTTTTTATCGCCTTTCTATTGGGCTTATTTATATATTAGCTCTCCAGTTGCGAACTTTCAGAAAACTGTAAATGTTTATACTACTCATAATGAGACTGATGGTATATCAAAGTTTGCCATTTATGAAATATTACCCGATATAATTGGTAAAAGGGTCGCAGCACTGGCTGGTTATGATGAGGATTATTCACCTCTTGCTAGAGTTATTGATTTTTTAACGGTAGGAACGATTTTTGCGGATTCATTTGTTTTTGTTGGGTGGTTTGGACCTATCATCTTAATGATGTTATTTATAATTACGCCAATTGCATTTTTGTCTGCTTGTCCCAAAAATTATATATTTTTTGTTCAGTTTTCTATATGTACTATTTTATTAATACTTTGTACATTCTCGAATATGTTAGTTTACTCGACATTATCGCTACAACTTTTCTACCCCTTATTATATAGGAAATTTAGATTCTCCTAATTAGTGGATGCACTCAAATGAGATTGAATCAAAATAAAGTTGCTATACTATTATCAACTTATAATGGTGAGAAGTATATTTGTGAACAACTGGATAGTTTACTTGCATCAACTGTACCCGCTGATATTTATATCAGAGATGACGGTTCTCAAGATTCTACACTAGAAATAATTGCTGAGTATACTTCCAAACATATCAATATCGAGTTAATTCCAGGTGATAATATTGGTGTTGTAGGAAGTTTTTTTAATCTAATTAGTTATGTTAATGATAAGGATTATGATTTTTATTGCTTCTGCGATCAAGATGACTTTTGGGAAAATAAAAAAATTAGTGCTGCCATTGACAAAATTAGTTATAGCCATACATGCGTTATGTATTGTTCAATATTAAAAGTTGTCGATGAGGATTTATGCTTTAAATTCAATTCTGTATACCCAAATAAAGAAATTGGCTTTTCTAATGCACTTGTAGAAAATATTGTTACTGGTTGTACCGTTGTCTTAAATAAAGCCGCTTTTGCTGAGATAAAATATAACCTACCGGATCCAAGAAAAATAGTAATGCATGATTGGTGGTTTTATTTGGTGATGTCAGTAAAAGGAAAAATTATTTATGACTCTGATTCATTTATTAAATATAGACAGCATGGACATAATGTTGAGGGTATGAAAACCCCAATAAAACGAATCATTTCAAAGTTCATAAAAGGTAGAAATAATAAGTATCCCAGACTTACCACGCAACTAAAAACATTTGATAATTTGTACGTCCAATGTTTCTCTGCTGAACAAGAAAAAAAAATACATTTACTTATTTCCGTGTTAGAGAAAAGAAGATATTTTTCATTCCTTTCTCTTCTAATCAGAGGCAAGATCTATAGAAACACTTTAAGTGATAATATGTCTTTGCTCTATTCATTCATTACAGGCCGAATTTAATATGAAAGTTAAAAAAAACATCGATCATGTTCTTGCATTTTATCTCCCACAATTTCATCCTATTAAAGAGAATAATGAATGGTGGGGAGAAGGATTTACTGAATGGACTAACGTTACTAAAAGTAATAAAAGATTCATTGGTCATCGTCAACCGCAATTACCCGCAGACTTGGGGTTTTACGATCTACGCCTTTCCGAATCTCGAGAAGCTCAAGCTGAGTTAGCTAAAAAATATGGTGTTACAGGTTTTTGTTATTATCATTATTGGTTTAATGGCAAACAATTACTCGAACGACCATTGCAAGAAGTGCTTGCTTCTAAAAAACCAGATTTCCCATTCTGTATTTGTTGGGCAAACGAAAATTGGACGCGTGCTTGGGATGGAATGGACAAGCAGGTTCTGATTCAACAGGATTATACAACCGACGACTCACAAAAACATTTCGAAGTCTTACTACCATATTTTCAAGATGAAAGATATATTAAAATAGATAATAAACCATTGTTTCTAATTTATCGTTTCGACCATATAAAAGATTCCGGTGAATACTTTGCGCAATGGCGTCTTTTAGCTAAAAAACATGGGTTTAATGATCTTTTTATTTGTGCAGTGAAAAATGGTTTTGTCACTGATGAACCGAAGAGAATTATATCTAATGGTTTTGATGCAGTATTAGATTTTCAGCCTAATCGTAAAAACTTCCCAACAAATACAACTGGCAAGCAAAAAGTTATTCAATTTGCTCAAAAGGTTTTACCATCATCCTTTTATCAGTGGTTGAAAGTTAATGGGAGTGCTGTTAACAAAATATCTTATAAAGGAATAGTCGATGGAATTGTATCTTCAAAATGGTATGATGATTGTACAGTCTTTCCATGTGTTTTCCCAAGTTGGGATAATTCGGCTCGCAGAAAAACACCTACTGTAATTCAGAATGATGACCCTCAAGAATATAAACGATGGCTAAAACATGCAATTAATATCGTCGCAGATAATGATGAAGGAAAACGAATAGTATTTATTAATGCTTGGAATGAGTGGGCGGAGGGATGTCATTTGGAACCTGATACTGAAATGGGGCACTCGTTTTTACAGGCGACTAAAGATGCAATCGGTTCGTTGGATTAGATGATTTTTTGAACATATATTTTAAATTTGTTATTTGTGAATATACCTCCGCTATAATCTGGCGGAGGTGACAATTTTATTTTTTACATCGATAGATATCGATATCACAGAATGTGTGTGATTATTAGTTAGAATATTTTTCGGTTCTGTATTTTTTTTCATTTACCTCAGTGGGATCATTATTATATTGCCAGAAGAGGTTGAAATGAATATCAATAGACGCTTTTTCTTCAAAAGATTATTTTCGGCTTCCGTTTTTTTTGGAATTTTTGGTAAGTCGGCTGCTAATGAGCTTAAGTTGAATGATGAAAATAATTTTATCACATCCGATTCGTTTAAAGATGTTAAAGTTTATATTGGAGATCGCTCGGGTGATATAACTAAACAACATTATATAAGTGCTAAAAAACTTGGGAATAAAAAATCAATAATTAAAATGCCATTTATTTTTGATAAAAATGGTTATTGCCCTGCTCTAAATGGTGTTAGAAGTATTGATATACCCAAAATAATTTCATTGAAAATTTATGATTTAAACGATAATCTTAAATTCTCAAGCTCGAAGTTTAATGTTACTGATAAATTCTTATCAAATTTGTTGGATCCAACAATAAAGAACAATTCAGAGGCTTTATTAAATGCTCCTTATATAATAACAGGCCGAGCAAACATTAGAAACCCGCGTTGGAATGCGCCTGTTTCTGATTTACCTGACCCCGAGGCATCAGTTGCTAATTCAGAAGCTATTAACTTAATGCTTTCAAGTGGAAATAAATATGTCGAGCTTGATGATTCTGTTCGTTACATATCAAATACATTGATACCTCAAGATAGCATTACTATTGTTGGCGCTGGACGATCCGTATCATCTTTAATATGGTGTGGTGGAGACAGGCCAATAATAAGCAGGGGAAATTATCAAGAATCCAATGCAAAAGGAATATCTAATATTAGATTGATTGATTTAAAGATTCAAGATAATGCTCCTTACAGAAATCAGCATTACTCTATAGACTTATCCAATGGCAATAGTTGTGGCTTAGAACGATGCTGGTTAGATGGGAATTCTGGGAGTTCTCCTGGAGATAAATATGGTGTACTTTTGGGTACATCTAAATCCTGTAAAGATCCAAATATGAAATCATTTGTCGCACATTTTAGAGATTCACGACTTTCGAAGGCGACGTTGGTAATGAACACTACTGATTATTATATATCAGGTTGTGAATTATGGGGTGATGACCGTTTGAATGCTGTTGAGTTAGGTGGTGGCGGTACTATAGCAGACGGCACTCAAATAGTTCCAGGCTGTAATTCTGGCATTTTTCTGTTTAACAATTTCGGATATGACATTGATACCCTTAAAATAATTGGTGTTTATTTTGATGGTTCTACAAATAAACATCTTTTTACTGGTTGGGGGATATTAAGTGATAAGGGCGTCGGGTTAGTTAGTGCAGAGATAATAGGTTGTGATTTTTGGCATTTAAATAAAGGTGGGGTTTATTTAAATAGATTTTATTCATCTACTTTACAATCAAATTTTAGGGATTGTGATTCGGATGATACTGGTGAAAGTGATATCATAATAGATGATATTTTTTCCTCCTATATTTATAATAGACATTTTAGAAGTGTTGCGCCAAAATCAAATCTTACAAAAAGAGTTAGTATTGCTTCACCATATGTCTTAAATGGAAAAAAAGGATATCCAATTTCGTCTGTTGGTGGGCAGGTCGCTTTTTCCTCGTCTTATAGTAAAAGTGTTTGTATTAATACTGAATGTTTCGAGTTTCTGGGTGGAAGCGCAAGGACCGTTGATCATTATGCCAATTTTCCATCACCTTATGAATTTGAAGGCAAAGTGATTAATGTTGCCGGAATGCCATATTTTTCTGACGGGAATGTTTTTTCTTCATTGTCTAATGACGCTCATATAGTTAAAGATTTAAATTTTAATTTAAATGAGATGACTCATTCTGGCAATTATATAATTCAAAAGCCAAACCGTGCTATTAATCCTGTATGGGTATCTGATCTGAACTTTCCTATTTATCTTAAGGTAATTAACGCCGATAATACAATTGTTATTCAAAAAATTCAAAGTCTTTCCGATGGCAAGGAATTAATAAGATATAGATCTAATAATCAATGGAATAAATGAAGTGTGGTTATTTAATAGTTGAAACTCATCAAAATAATTTTTGTAAGCATTTTGTGTGTTTCTCGGTGAAACTTGAGTTAAAATGTATAGCTCTTACTTAACTGCCAATAGACGTCATGCAGTGTTCACACTAACAGGAGTAAATAATGTCTAAGCAACAGATCGGAGTTGTCGGTATGGCTGTGATGGGGCGTAACCTAGCGCTGAACATCGAAAGCCGTGGTTATACCGTCTCCGTTTTCAACCGCTCCCGTGAAAAGACCGAAGAAGTGATTGCCGAAAATCCAGGCAAGAAACTGGTCCCTTATTACACAGTACAAGAGTTTGTTGAATCCCTCGAAACACCACGTCGTATCCTGTTGATGGTGAAGGCCGGGGCTGGCACCGACAGCGCCATCGATTCCCTGAAGCCTTACCTCGACAAAGGTGACATAATCATTGATGGCGGTAACACCTTCTTCCAGGACACCATCCGTCGTAACCGTGAACTGTCTGCCGAAGGTTTTAACTTTATCGGTACCGGTGTTTCCGGTGGTGAAGAGGGGGCTCTGAAAGGGCCTTCCATTATGCCTGGTGGCCAGAAAGAAGCTTATGAGCTGGTTGCTCCAATTCTCAAGCAGATTGCTGCGGTTGCAGAAGACGGTGAGCCATGCGTCACCTATATCGGTGCTGACGGTGCTGGCCATTATGTGAAGATGGTTCATAACGGCATCGAGTATGGTGACATGCAGCTGATTGCTGAAGCCTATGCGCTATTGAAAGGCGGTCTGGCACTTTCCAACGAAGAGCTGGCGAAGACATTCACCGAATGGAACGAAGGTGAGCTAAGTAGCTACCTGATCGACATTACCAAAGATATCTTCACTAAGAAAGATGAAGAAGGTAAGTACCTCGTTGATGTCATTCTTGATGAAGCTGCAAACAAAGGTACCGGTAAGTGGACCAGCCAGAGCTCACTGGATCTCGGCGAACCTCTGTCTCTGATCACCGAGTCTGTATTTGCTCGCTATATTTCTTCGCTTAAAGACCAGCGTGTCGCCGCGTCGAAAGTGCTGAGTGGTCCGCAGGCTCAGCCGGCTGGTGATAAAGCTGAATTTATCGAAAAAGTGCGTCGCGCGTTGTACCTCGGTAAAATCGTTTCCTATGCTCAGGGCTTCTCCCAACTGCGTGCTGCTTCTGACGAGTACAACTGGGATCTGAACTACGGCGAGATCGCTAAGATTTTCCGCGCTGGCTGCATCATTCGTGCGCAGTTCCTGCAGAAGATCACCGATGCTTATGCGCAAAACGCTGGCATTGCTAACCTCCTGCTGGCGCCGTACTTCAAACAGATCGCTGATGACTATCAGCAGGCGCTACGTGATGTCGTGGCTTATGCCGTGCAGAATGGTATTCCGGTACCAACGTTCTCAGCCGCAATCGCCTACTATGACAGCTACCGTTCCGCTGTTCTGCCCGCTAACCTGATTCAGGCTCAGCGTGATTACTTTGGTGCGCACACCTATAAGCGCACTGATAAAGAAGGCATTTTCCACACTGAGTGGTTAGATTAATATTTATCTTATTAGGCCTCCAATAATTTATTGGGGGTCTGATGTTAAAGTACATATATAATCAAGTTCTATTCTGACAAATAGCGGAAAATTAAGACTTTCGCTATTTGTTTTTATAGTGTTCCTTCGATATTATCCCCATAAAATTACATCTCAAACATTTTAATATGGAGATGTATGCAATTATTTTCTTTTTGCATGAGTAATCAAAGGTAAATAAAATATGAAGATTCTTGTCACCGGTGGTGCAGGCTTTATCGGCTCTGCTGTGGTTCGTCATATCATTGAAAATACCCGGGATGAAGTCCGCGTGATGGACTGCCTGACTTACGCCGGCAACCTCGAATCCCTGGCGCCGGTGGCCGGGAGCGAACGCTACTCGTTTTCCCAAACCGATATCACGGATGCTGCTGCCGTGGCGGCCCAGTTCAGCGAGTTCCGTCCGGATATTGTGATGCACCTGGCGGCGGAAAGCCATGTGGACCGTTCCATTGATGGCCCGGCCGCCTTCATCCAGACCAACGTGATCGGCACCTTCACTCTGCTGGAGGCGGCCCGTCACTACTGGTCCGGCCTTGGGGAAGCGCAGAAACAGGCCTTCCGTTTCCACCACATCTCCACCGATGAAGTGTACGGCGACCTGCACGGCACCGATGACCTGTTCACCGAAGAAACCCCGTACGCGCCGAGCAGCCCGTACTCCGCTTCCAAAGCGGGCAGCGACCATCTGGTTCGCGCCTGGAACCGCACCTACGGCCTGCCGGTGGTGGTGACTAACTGCTCCAACAACTATGGTCCGTATCACTTCCCCGAAAAATTGATCCCGCTGACCATCCTCAACGCCCTGGCAGGTAAACCGCTGCCGGTGTATGGCAACGGGGAGCAGATCCGTGACTGGCTGTATGTTGAGGACCATGCCCGTGCGCTGTACAAAGTGGCGACCGAAGGCAAGAGCGGCGAGACCTACAACATCGGCGGTCATAACGAGCGTAAAAATATCGATGTGGTGCGCACCATCTGCACCATTCTCGACAAGGTGGTGGCGCAGAAGCCGGGCAACATCACCCACTTTGCTGACCTGATCACTTTTGTCACCGACCGTCCGGGACATGACCTGCGTTATGCCATTGATGCCACGAAAATTCAGCACGATCTGGGCTGGGTACCACAGGAGACGTTCGAGAGCGGGATTGAGAAAACCGTGCACTGGTACCTGAACAACCAGACCTGGTGGCAACGCGTGCTGGACGGCTCCTATGCCGGCGAGCGTCTCGGCCTCAATAACTGATATCTGACTGATTAAGGAATAGATTTATGAAAGGTATTGTTCTGGCCGGCGGCTCCGGCACGCGTTTATATCCCATCACTCAGGGCGTCTCCAAGCAGCTGCTGCCAATCTATGACAAGCCGATGATCTTCTACCCGGTGTCTGTCCTGATGCTGGCGGGGATTCGTGACATCCTGATCATCTCCACCCCGGACGACATGCCTTCCTTCCAGCGCCTGCTGGGTGACGGGTCGCAGTTCGGGGTGAACTTCAGCTACGCTATCCAGCCGTCGCCGGACGGCCTGGCGCAGGCCTTTATCATTGGTGAGAAGTTTATTGGCAACGATGCCTGCGCCCTGGTGCTGGGGGATAATATCTACTTTGGCCAGAGCTTCGGTAAAAAGCTGGAGGCGGCAGCGGCGAAAACCTCCGGTGCCACGGTGTTTGGTTATCAGGTGCTGGATCCGGAGCGCTTCGGGGTGGTGGAGTTTGACGAGAACTTTAAGGCGCTGTCCATCGAGGAGAAACCGCTGAAGCCGAAATCCGACTGGGCGGTGACCGGGCTCTACTTCTACGACAACAACGTGGTGGAGATGGCGAAGGACGTGAAGCCTTCGGAGCGCGGTGAGCTGGAGATCACCACCCTGAACCAGATGTATCTCGAGCAAGGTGACCTGCATGTTGAACTGCTGGGGCGCGGTTTTGCCTGGCTGGACACGGGCACCCACGACAGCCTGATGGACGCATCACAGTTCATTCACACCATTGAGAAGCGCCAGGGGATGAAGGTGGCCTGCCTGGAAGAGATAGCCTACCGTAATCAGTGGCTGTCGGCGGAAGGGGTGGCGGCTCAGGCGGAACGCCTGAAGAAAACCGAGTACGGTGCTTATCTGAAGCGCCTGCTGAACGAGCGTTAATGCCTTCTTCGTCAACGACAGGATACAGAGAATGAAGATTTTACTGATTGGCAAGAATGGCCAGGTGGGCTGGGAGCTGCAGCGTTCCCTGTCCACCCTCGGCGACGTGGTCGCGGTGGACTATTTTGACAAAGAGCTGTGCGGCGACCTGACGAATCTGGAAGGCATCGCGCAGACCGTGCGTACCGTCCGCCCGGACGTGGTGGTGAATGCCGCCGCGCACACGGCCGTGGACAAGGCAGAAAGCGAGCGGGAGCTCTCCGACCTGCTGAACGACAAAGGGGTGGCGGTGCTGGCGGCAGAGTCGGCGAAGCTGGGTGCCCTGATGGTGCACTATTCCACGGACTATGTGTTCGACGGCGCCGGCAGCCATTATCGCCGGGAAGATGAAGCAACCGGCCCGCTGAACGTCTACGGTGAAACCAAACGCGCCGGTGAACTGGCCCTGGAGCAGGGCAACCCGCGTCACCTGATTTTCCGTACCAGCTGGGTGTACGCCACCCGCGGCGCCAACTTCGCCAAAACCATGCTCCGCCTGGCGGGGGAGAAAGAGACCCTCACCATCATTGACGACCAGCACGGGGCGCCCACCGGCGCTGAGCTGCTGGCAGACTGCACGGCGACGGCAATCCGTGAAACGCTGCGTAATCCGGCGCTGGCCGGCACCTATCATCTGGTGGCCAGCGGCGAGACCAGCTGGTGCGACTACGCCCGCTATGTTTTTGAGGTGGCGAGGGCGCACGGTGCAGAGCTGGCGATCCAGGAAGTGAAGGGCATTCCGACGACGGCCTATCCGACGCCGGCGAAGCGTCCGCTCAACTCACGCCTGTCGAATGAAAAATTCCAGCAGGCATTTGGGGTGACTCTCCCGGACTGGCGTCAGGGTGTGGCTCGCGTGGTAACGGAAGTCCTGGGCAAATAAACGGGTGACAAAAGATGAACATTATTAAAACAGATATTCCTGACGTGCTGATTTTTGAACCGCGCGTGTTTGGTGATGCGCGGGGCTTCTTCTTTGAGAGCTTCAGCAGCAAGGTGTTCAATGAGGCGGTGGGCCACCAGGTGGATTTCGTCCAGGACAACCACTCCCAGTCCCAGAAAGGCGTATTGCGCGGGCTGCACTATCAGCTGGATCCGCACGCCCAGGGCAAACTGGTCCGCTGTGTGGAAGGTGAGGTGTTTGACGTGGCGGTGGATATCCGTCGTTCATCGTCCACCTTTGGCAAATGGGTGGGCGCGGTGCTCAGCGCAGAGAATAAACGTCAGCTGTGGATCCCGGAAGGGTTCGCCCACGGGTTTATGGCGCTGAGCGATACGGTGCAGTTTGTCTACAAGGCGACGAACTACTACGCGCCGCAGTCAGAACGGAGCATCATCTGGAACGATCCGGAGATAGGGATTGACTGGCCGGCGCTGAACGATTGCGCGCTCTCGCTGTCGGAGAAAGATCTGCAGGCGCATACTCTGGCCACCGCAGAAGTATATAAATAATTAGGATGTTTTTTCCTAAAATGGCGGGTTCCGGATGGAGCTCGTCATTTTTATTGATTAATCAGTTGGGTACCCGGCTGACTTGACTTACCTTCCTTCTCAGCGTAAAACCGCCACCAGTATTATTGAAATTCGTGGCTATCCGCCATTACTCAGTTAACTGATTAAAGTGTAATCGAATGAAAATAGCTATTGCTGGTACCGGTTATGTGGGTTTATCGAACGGTGTCCTGATTGCGCAAAACCACGAAGTGGTTGCCCTGGATATCGTACAGGCCAAAGTGGATATGCTTAACCAGAAGATCTCTCCGATTGTGGATAAAGAGATTCAGGAATATCTGGCAGAAAAACCGTTAAATTTCCGTGCCACCACGGATAAGCACGACGCCTATCGTAATGCCGACTACGTGATCATTGCGACGCCGACCGATTATGATCCCAAAACCAACTACTTCAACACCTCTACAGTGGAAGCGGTTATTCGCGATGTTACAGAGATTAACCCGAACGCGGTGATGATCATTAAATCGACCATCCCGGTGGGGTTCACCCGCGACATCAAAGCACGTTTAGGGATTGATAATGTGATTTTCTCTCCTGAGTTCCTGCGTGAAGGCCGTGCGCTGTACGACAACCTGCATCCGTCGCGTATTGTCATCGGTGAGCGCTCTGCGCGTGCCGAACGTTTCGCAGACCTGCTGAAGGAAGGCGCGATCAAGCAGGATATCCCGACTCTGTTTACCGACTCCACCGAGGCGGAAGCGATCAAACTGTTCGCTAACACCTATCTGGCGCTGCGTGTTGCCTATTTCAACGAGCTCGACAGCTATGCTGAAAGCCAGGGGCTGAACAGCAAGCAGATTATCGAAGGGGTATGCCTGGATCCGCGTATCGGCAACCACTATAACAACCCGTCCTTTGGCTATGGCGGCTACTGCCTGCCGAAAGATACCAAGCAGTTGCTGGCGAACTACGAATCGGTCCCGAACAATATCATCGCGGCTATCGTAGATGCTAACCGTACCCGTAAAGACTTTATCGCGGATTCTATTCTTGCCCGTAAGCCGAAAGTGGTGGGTGTGTATCGCCTGATCATGAAGAGTGGTTCGGACAACTTCCGTGCCTCTTCTATTCAGGGCATTATGAAGCGCATCAAGGCAAAAGGTATTCCGGTTATTATCTATGAACCGGTGATGCAGGAAGATGAGTTCTTTAACTCCCGCGTAGTGCGCGACCTGGATGCCTTCAAACAAGAGGCGGATGTGATTATCTCTAACCGTATGGCGGAAGAGCTGGCGGATGTGGCGGACAAGGTATACACCCGCGATCTGTTTGGTAACGATTAATCCTGCCTGTCTGACACTGGCGGCTCCTCGCCGCCAGTATGCTTCTTTATCTCCCCGCTATATCCCTCACTGCATGTATTTCTCGCGCATCCAGATTAACCTCAATAAATTGTGATGGACATTACGATCCTGCTTAAAAGCCGTTGCGGGTTGAAAACAGGTCCGATAAGTTAAACTTACCTTGTGAAGAGCTACCGTCACTGTGATGTAGATGCCGG
>OIES01000317.1_pt1 | contig 24379 bp, 21 predicted proteins | sample 1581811 | NCBI WGS metagenome assembly OIES01 (sample SAMN03281021, study PRJEB24777) | human gut metagenome | isolation source: fecal sample PR177 from 1 month old male Malay infant, vaginal delivered... | reverse complement strand
GTATTAAATAGTATATTTTTTGTCATGAGCATTTTGTTCCTTCTTTGGGTGTAGAAGCATATTTTAGAAAAGGAGGAAATGCAGATGGTCACAATAAGTATATGTATGATTGTTAAAAATGAGGAATCTGTTCTGGAAAGGTGCTTATCTACAGTAAGAGGAATTGCAGATGAACTCATCATCGTAGATACCGGTTCAACGGATGAAACAAAAGAGATTGCAAAGAAATTTACGGAGCAGGTGTATGATTTTGAATGGTGCGATGATTTTTCGAAAGCCAGAAATTATTCTTTTTCAAAAGCTTCATGCGATTATTGTATGTGGCTGGATGCAGATGATGTACTGTTACCGGAGGATCAGGAAAAGCTTTTGGAGCTGAAGAAAAACCTGAATCCAAGTGTTTCTGTTGTAATGATGAAATATAATACAGCTTTTGATGAGGATGGGAATCCCATTTTCACCTATTACAGAGAAAGGCTGCTGCGCCGTTGTGATTCCTTTCAATGGAAAGGAGCTATTCATGAGGCTATATCTCCATCAGGAATGATTGAATATAGCGATATTGCAGTTTCCCACAAAAAGCTAAAAGTAGCAGACCCTATGAGAAATCTGAGGATTTTTCAAAATATGGTTCATAATGGCGTAGCTTTAGTACCTAGGGAACAATTTTACTATGGGAGGGAACTCTATTACCATGGAAAATATGAAGAGTCTTACAGACAATTCGAAGAATTTTTAAATGGAAAACAGGGGTGGATAGAAAATAATATTTCGGCCTGCCAGTTTATGGGGTATTGTGACTATAAACTGGATCGTCCGGAAGAAGCGCTGTCTTGTTATTTCAGGAGTTTTGAATATGATGAGCCAAGGGCGGAAGTGTGCTGCGATATTGGCAAGCATTTTCTGGATTTAAAGCAATATCAGCTGGCAGTTTACTGGTATAAGCTGGCGCTGTCTTGTAAGAGGGTTGATGATAAAGGAACATTTGTACAAACAGATTGTTATGATTTTATCCCGTTTATTCAGCTGTGTGTATGCTTCTATGCACTTGGCGATTTTGAAAAGGCGGTGATGTATAATGAATCTGCAGGAAAGGTGAGACCTAATCATCCCTCTTACTTAAGCAACAAAGAGTTTTTTGCAAAATAATATTTGTATCAGAGTGGAGGAAGAACAAAATGTCGAATGATTATGGATGCAATTTTGGCTGCCACGATAATGATGGCAGCAATGAACAGCCTAACGAAATGGAGGCATGTGATACGATCAGGTTAACCTGTAAGCCTCACTGCTGTGGATCCAGCGGGATTACGGGACCTACCGGTCCTACAGGCCCAACAGGAGCCACGGGATCTACCGGTCCCACAGGGGCAACAGGCGCGACGGGAGCACCCGGGGTTGCAGGTCCGACTGGAGCCACAGGAGCCACGGGAAATACCGGGGCTAACGGAGTAACAGGTCCGACCGGAGTGACCGGGGCAACGGGAGCAAATGGGGCGACAGGACCTACAGGGGCTATGGGAGCTACAGGAGCAGCCGGAGCAGCTGGACCGACGGGAGCCACAGGAGCCACGGGAAATACGGGAGCGAATGGAGCGACAGGTCCGACCGGGGCCACAGGAAATACGGGAATCGATGGAGCGACAGGTCCAACGGGAGCCACAGGAGCTACGGGAGCAGCTGGGGCAACAGGTCCCACTCCACCTTGTATTTATGCCAAACCTAACAAACCCCTTTGTTTATAGGCAAATGCAAAACTACATAGAAAGAAAGGAACTCTATAACCACACTAATTGCCTAAGCAAAGGACAAGGAGTACAAAAATGTATTCTTCATCTAATTCCAGACGTTCATAAATGAGCGTCTATTTTTTTACCAGAAACTGAAAGGAGTTTACATAAATGAAGAAAATATTTAAGCGATTGCTTACAGCCACTATGACACTGGCAACGCTCTTTACCTCAATTCCTGTCACACAGGTATATGCTTCACCAAACAGCGTTGTCCGTTTGGAAAAGCACCCACAATATGGCTATCAGTTTGACAGCAGTTATCCAGCCCCATTCTCAAACTCCACAGCCTATAAGGATTGGTGGACATACCATATGAATGTCAATGGCAGTGGTGTGGAAAAGATTGTGTACTGTATTCAGTACCATATTCCCTGTAATACGGGTGACAGATACGAAAATCAAGATACGCACCCAGATATAAGTCCAGCACAGCAAAAGTTATTACAGCGTGCCTTAATCTTTGGATATAACGAGAATACAGGCAATTTATATGGTGGTAACTGGCTGGATAATGCTATGGCAACACAAACTATGGCCTGGATTATCACAGGAGGTCAATATGGTACATCATGGGAAACAAAGATTGCAGACAACTTATTGCAGGACAATCCGACCGCAAGAGGTATCTACAATAAAATCCGTTCTAACATGGAAAGTTACAGCACGATTCCCAGTTTTACCGCTTCCAGTGCTTCCAAGGCAAAAGATTATGAAATGAAGTACAACATGGATACAGGAAACTTTGAATTGACCTTAGAGGACAGCAAAAACGTATTAAAGTATTTTGATTTCTCTGCTTCTGGTGTCAAAATCCAAAGAAACGGCAAAAAGCTGATATTATCTGCACCAGGGAAAAAGCAGTTTGATACCATTACACTGAAAGCTGACAAGAACCTGCCAAAAGACGTGTTGCCTACTTTAATTTCTGGTACGCCCGAATTCTGGTACAATCCCACACAGCAGAATTTTACTTCCCTAAATATAGATAGTGCAAGAGAGCCAGTACCGGCATACTTCAAACTGCATACAGAGAAAATCGGACATATCAAATTAAAGAAAACGTCCGAAGACGGCAACGTGAGCGGTTTACGTTTTCACATCACAGGAAACGGCATTGACCGTATTTACACAACAGACAAAGACGGGAACATTCCTATCAAAAATCTTGTTACTGGTGAGTATAGGATTTCAGAGGTTGACACACCGAATAAATATGTTCAGCCACAGACACAAACTATCTATGTGAAACCTGCTGAAACGATAACCGTTGATTTCAGCAACATCTTAAAAAAATTCAACATCAGCATTACAAAATCGGACGTGGAAACAGGAAGCACCCCACAGGGTGACGCTACACTGGATGGTGCGGAATATGACATATACGACAGCCAGGGCAATCTAGCAGACCATATGAAAGCAAACGGGCAGACTGCCACAAGCAAGTTACTGCCCTTGGATACATATAGGATTTTTGAAACTGTACCACCTGCCGGCTACACCTTGAACCCACAGCCTATCACCGTTACTGGTGACTTTGAGGGACAGACCGTAGAAATCGGACGGGCTGACACTGCTATCACAGATATGGTTATCAAAGGTCAAGTCGCTGTCACAAAGTTTGCAGATAAGCCATTGACAGGAAACAGTGAGGACGGCGGTATCAAACAGCCTTTAGAGGGTATCGAGTTTACGCTCACACTAAAAAGTACAGGTGAAGAAGCCTGTAAGATTACCACAGATGCAGACGGTTACGCTATCACACCATTGCTTCCCTACGGCACATATCGTATCGAGGAAACAGTCGGTGCAGAGGGTTACAGAAAGATAAAGCCTTTTGATATCAGGATTGACAGCAACGGCAAGATTTATAAGTATATTCTGGAAAACACGGTCTATGAAACAGATGTAAAAATCGTGAAGAAAGACGCTGAAACAGGCAAGGTCATTCCCCTTGCTGGTACACAGTTCAAAATCAAGGACAGTTCGGGTAACTGGGTAACGCAAAGCTACAATTATCCAAATCCAACTACGATCGACACATTTTCAACTGCTGATGATGGAACGCTGGTTCTTCCACAGGCACTGCCTGCGAATGATTATGAATTGTATGAAGTAAAAGCGCCCTATGGCTACACAGTTTCAAAAGACCCTATCCCCTTTTCGGTATCTGCAAGTGAGCCATCAACCATGCTGGAAGTCGTGAGCAACAACAAACCTGTAAAAGGAAAAGCCACCATTGAGAAACAGGGTGAACGATTTATCGGTTCAGATTTTATTGGCACGGAATACGGTGTCTTATACCAACCTGTCTATCATTTACAGAATTTAAGTGGTGTTGTATTTGATATTGTGGCAGTCGAAGACATCACTACACCAGACGGCACTATCCGTTATAAGAAAAATGAAGTTGTAGATACGATTACTACAGGTGAGAACGGAAAAGCGACTTCCGAAGTCTTGTATCTGGGGAAATATCAGGCAGTAGAGAAGAACACGCTGGACGGCTTTGTGTTATCTGGTGAAAAATACCCGTTTGAACTTTCCTATAAAGACCAGGACACAGAAATCGTCACAACGTCCATGACACTTGAAAATACCAGACAGAAAGCAAACGTAGCGCTATTCAAAGAATACGAAACGGTAAGCGGGCAAAAGTACAACCCATTGTCTGATATCAGATTCGGACTATATGCCCGTGAAGATATCATGACCGCAAGCGGTGATATCGGAATTGAAAAGGGTTCACTCATGGAAGTGATTACGGTTGATGAATCAGGAAATGGAGTAATTGCTACTGACCTGCCAGCAGGAAGCTATATGATAAAAGAGATTATAGCTGGCAATGGTTATCTGCTTTCAGGGGAACCTTACAACTTCGATTTTCACTATATGGGACAGGAAATCCCTATTATCAATATTCATGTGAATGACGGTAAGCCTATCTTGAATATGCTAATGCGTGGAAACCTTGAAATCATCAAAACGAGTGAGGATAAAAAAATTGAGGGTATCAGCTTCAAAGTAACTGGCACAACGGAAGTCGGCACGCCTTATGAAGAAATCTTCAAGACGGGTAAGGACGGAAAGATCTTGATCAAAGACCTGTTGATAGGCACATATGAAGTATCAGAAGTGACGGACGATTTAACAGTCGGCTATATTATACCAGAAAATCAGACGGTTATCGTAAAGTATGGTGATACAACACAGGTAGAAATGAAAAATAAGCTCATTTACGGCGGTTTCCAATTATTAAAAACGGATGAAGATAAGAAACCTTTAGCGGGTGTGAAATTCGGTCTATATAAGGCAGACGGCGCATTGGTGACAGAGTTTGTGACAGATAAAGACGGTACATACTCCAAAACAGATTTATTATATGGTGATTACTTTCTGAAAGAGTTGAAAACTGTAAAAGGCTATGAATTTGATAAGGAAATGGTCTATGCGTTCAGTGTATCAGAAGACGGTGAAAGGATAGTGATTACAGCCGTAAACAAGAAGATACCAGAACAGCCGGCAAGACCCGTCAAGCGGGATATACCCAAAACGGGTGATGCAAGCAATACTAAGGCATTATTTGCGCTTTTAGGAATGTCCGCACTGTCTTTCGCTGGTATTGCACTGGTTCAGTATCGCAAAAAGAAAAAGGCAAATTAAAAGGCGGTGAAAAATGAGCGGTATACGTTCCCCACCCTAATAGAAAGAAGACGCAGAACCCATTTCAAACTGTTTCTTTTCTGTCAATCGTCCTTTTGATTGATAGAAAAAAACAGTACACAAGGGGGAATGGGGGATTGTAGCTCCCCCATAGAAACAACAACTGACAAAGAAAGAGAAGAGGAAAAAACAGATGGAATTAAAATATGTAGTACCAAACATGGAAAAAACATTCGGCAATTTGGAATATGCAGGAGAAAGCGAGGTCGTACAGCGTCGGATCAACGGACGTATAACGGCAGTGTCCCGAAGCTATAACCTTTACAGTGATGTGCAGAGGGCAGATGATATTATCGTGGTGCTTCCTGCTGAAACTGGGGAAAAGCATTTCCATCCGGAACAGAAAGTGAAGCTGATTAACCCACGCATTACGGCAGAGGGCTATAAGATTGGCACAAGAGGGTTTACAAACTATATCCTGCTGGCAGATGATATGTTACCGGCAGAGAATAAATAAGGAGGGCTAAAACATATGAGATTAGCAAACGGTATCGTGATTGAAAAGGAAAAAACATTCGGGCAGTTGAAGTTTTCAGCATTAAGACGTGAGGTACATATCCAGAATGAGGACGGCACAGTCAGCGAAGAAATCAAAGAACGTACCTACGACCTCAAATGCCGGGGACAGGGGCGTATGATACAGGTGTCCATTCCTGCCACTGTTCCGTTAAAAGAATATGACTACAACGCAGAGGTGGAACTTGTCAATCCTGTTGCGGACACGGTAGCAAACGCCACCTTTCAGGGAGCAGACGTAGACTGGTTCATTAAGGCAGACGATATTGTCTTGAAAAGAAGACCTGCACAACCAGCAGGAAACCCACAGAACCAGCAGGTAAAAAAAGATATGCCTAGCGGGAAGTAGGCGCTATGACCTGTAAAGAAATATCTTTATCAATCGAAGAGATTCCCAAAGAACAGGCGGTTTCATTTATCCGTACCTATCACTATTCCAAAGTGATACCCCGGCTATGCCGTCACTTTTTGGGAATATACCAGCAGAGAACATTATTAGGTGTCGTGGAATTAGGATGGGGTACACAGCCTTTACAGACATTACACAAGATATTCCCGTCACATCAGCTTGTTACGACAGATTATCTGGAAATCGGCAAAATGTGTTTCCTCCCGGAAATGAACCATACACAGTATTTTGGCAGTCTTGCCCTCTCATGCCTGATCAAATGGCTGAAAGAGCATACAGACTGCCTTTTCTTATATACATTGGCAGACGGCATAGAGGGAAAATGCGGGTATGTCTATCAGGCTTCCAACTTTTATTATTGCGGGAGTTTCAAGACAAGCGTATACCGTGATAGCCAGACATTAGAAAAGATACATCCCAGAAGTGCCAGAATCCTGCTGGAAGAAAATGCACTCCATGACGGTGTAAAAAAACGCCACTGGCTGACGCATAGTTACTGCGAACACAAAGGGATAGAGAAAATAAACGGACTGATGTTCCGCTATATCTATCCTTTGACGCAGGAAGCAAGGCGTATCCTGAAAAAATACCCGGCATATGCACGACATGGCTACCCTAAGGACAACAGCCTGTATTTTGAAAGGCGTATCGAGAACAGGAAGTACGAAAAAATCTTACAGCCACGGTTCAATAAACATGTATGCCAGCACAATGCGCAACACTATAACGATTAGCAGGAGGTCTTATGTCTATTCTGAAATACAGGGGTAAGCGTATCAGAGCCAGTGACAAGACGCTTGTGTACCGCTTCTGTGTCGGGATGCTTTTGTTCCTGTTCGTGGCGGTCATACTGCTTTTGAACATGGGACAGCTTATATGTGCGGACTGGAACACATTTAGCCTAATCAGCAATGACGGGCTGACATTCTCGCTTTCCCCTTATAACTATATCACCATTTTTGTAGCGACTGGTATCTGTATACTGGTCGCTTTTCTGTATCTTCGTTACTGCTTCGACCATCTCAAACGGCTCATACACCGCCAAAAACTGGCACGTATGGTCTTAGAAAACGGCTGGTATGAATCGGTGACAACACAGGGAAACAGCTTTTTCACTGATCTGCAATCCAGTAAGCCAAAAGAGAAAATCACCTGCTTTCCCAAACTGTATTACCGCATGGAAAAGGGATTGCTCTATATCCAGTGTGAAATCACGCTGGGAAAGTATCAAGACCAGCTCATGCAGTTGGAAGATAAGCTGGAAAGCGGTCTGTACTGTGAACTGACCGACAAACTGTTGTATGACGGCTATGTGGAATATACCCTGCTCTATGACATGATAGCGAATCGTATTTCCATAGAGGAAGTACAGGCAGAAGACGGGGGTTTGTGCTTGATGAAAAATCTCGTTTGGGAATATGACGCTCTTCCCCACGCCCTTATCTGCGGTGGAACCGGTGGTGGTAAGACCTATTTTATCCTTACCATCATTGAAGCCCTGTTACGGACAAACGCTGTCCTGTATATTCTCGACCCGAAAAACAGCGACCTTGCGGACTTGGGAACGGTCATGGATAAGGTCTACTACAAAAAGGAAGAAATGATAGCTTGTGTCAATGCGTTCTATGACGGCATGGTGGCAAGAAGTGAAGCTATGAAGCTCATGACGAACTACAAGACAGGAAAGAACTATGCCTATCTGGGACTTGCTCCGCATTTCCTTATCTTTGACGAATACGTGGCGTTCATGGAATGCCTAACCACAAAGGAAAGTATCGCCGTACTTAGCCAGCTAAAGAAAATCGTCATGCTGGGACGGCAGGCAGGATATTTCCTTATTTTGGCTTGCCAGCGTCCAGATGCAAAGTATTTCAGTGACGGTATAAGGGACAACTTCAACTTCCGTGTGGCTCTTGGGCGAATGTCTGAACTTGGCTACGGCATGATGTTTGGTTCAGATGTGAAGAAAAAGTTTTTCCAGAAGCGTATCAAGGGGCGGGGCTACTGTGACGTTGGCACAAGCGTCATATCCGAATTTTACACGCCACTTGTGCCTAAAGAACATGATTTTTTACAGATTATCGGCACACTTATAAATACAAAAGCGGTAGCAAAGCAAACAAAAACAGAAGCACAAGAACATGTGCCAAAGGAGATGAAAACAAATGAAATATGAAAAAATTGATATTTATGATGAAAGTACCAGACAGCATTTCCGTTGTCTTTGCTTTCATTATGAACAGTTTGTATATGACTGCGATTACATGACACAATCAAGGATTGCAGGATTTAACCTTAATCCAAAAGATAGGTATGATGATAAGGTAAATACCGTTCTTAGAGAAGTAATAAATGGAGAGCGTAATTTACCATCTCGTTTTCTATTAAGACTGGAAAATAGATTTACTATCTGCAACTGTAGGATTGACTACGTTTTTGAATTGATGGATAAGGAATTTCTCAAAAGCAATGCAGAGGGTCGTGTCCTAACACCTGAAGAAATCAAGTTCTGCCTTAGTGCAGATATTGACTGTATTTTATCTTATATAGGAATGAATAGGTAAGACCGCACCAAAAACGGGGCTTTGTGGTCTTAAACCGCAAAGTGTCTGTTTTTGAGTGCAGGGCTTGCCCTGCACATGATAGCCCCTCGGTATCTAACAGAGGGGCACAAAATACCAGAAAACAGTATCAAGAAATACGGAAATCTCCGCAAGGTACAAGGGTTTTCATACAATTTTTATGGGTGTGATGTCAGCAGTGAAATGTCACATATTCACGATTGGAGGAATAAAAACTGAAAGAAATCGACTGGATAACAGAATTTAAGGATAAGCGGTCAGCCTATGGCGTATCGCAGAACAGGCTTGCTTTAATTGCCGGCATAAGCCGTGAACATATCAGCCGTATCGAAAACGGGAAAATCAAGCTGTCAAAGGAAATCAAGGAACAGCTTATCGTAGCACTGGAAAAATGCAATCCAGACAATCCGCTGGAAATGCTGTTCGACTATGTGCGGATAAGGTTTCCCACAATGGATGTCAAGCACGTCATACAGGACATTCTAAAGCTCAACATGGACTTCATGCTCCATGAGGACTTCGGCTATTACAGCTACACCGAGCATTACTATATCGGAGATATCTTCGTGCTGACTTCACAGGACGAGGAAAAAGGCGTGTTGCTGGAACTGAAAGGCAAAGGCTGTCGGCAGATGGAAAGCTACCTGCTGGCACAGGAAAGAAGCTGGTATGATTTCCTTATGGACGCATTAGTGGACGGCGGTGTAATGAAACGCCTTGACCTTGCAATCAATGACAAAGCAGGAATACTTGACATTCCAGAGCTGATTCAGAAATGCAATAATGAGGAATGTGTTTCCGTGTTCCGTTCCTACAAGTCTTATGCTTCGGGTGAGCTGATAAAGAGCCATGAGCAGGACAAGACAGGTATGGGGCATACGCTGTATATCGGTTCTCTGAAATCAGAAGTCTACTTCTGCATTTACGAAAAGGCACAGGAACAGTACGCAAAGCTGGGTATTCCGCTTTCTGAGACACCTGTGAAGAACCGTTTTGAAATCCGATTGAAAAATGAACGTGCCTATTATGCCGTGCGTGATCTGCTGACTTACTATGACGCAGAACGGACAGCATTTGACATTATCAACCGTTATATGCGATTCGTGGATAAAGAGGACGAAAAAAAACGCAGTGAATGGCAGGTCAATGACCGCTGGGCGTGGTTTATCGGTGCTGACTGTGGGCGTTTGAAACTTACGACCAAACCAGAACCATATACGCTGGAACGAACGCTTCGCTGGATAGCAAGACAGGTCGCACCGACCTTAAAAATGGCAAAGAAGATTGACCGACTCAACGGTACAAGAATGATTGAGCATCTGATACGGGAAGCAAAGCTCACAGAAAAACACGAAAAAATCATAGAACAGCAGACGGCTTCCAGTGAGGAGCTGACAGAAACATAAAGGAGGGATTTTAAAGATGTGGGAACTGATAAAGGATTTACTGCTGGTATCACTTGGCATGGGGCTTGGTATCGTGCTTATGTGTATCGTGCAAGTCGGAAGTCTGGCAGACAGACATATGGAAAAAATAAACAAGGAGGACTAATACATGAATTTTGGTCAGAATCTATGTGCGACTCGTTCCTTAGTGAAAAGCTAAGGCACTAATAAAAGGACGAAAATAGTTTGACTATTAGGAGAACTGATAATCTGACAGGTGGAATGATGAAGTAACGCTCTGAAACGCCTGCCCTAAGCCTCCGACAAGCATTGTATGGGGAAACTCTAAATGTTTGAAGCTCGGTAAAGTCGGCTGAAAGATACCGTAATAATAAGTACATATGCTTGTTATCGAAAACTGTCCAGAGGTGGATAGCGTATCCTACAGGTCGGGGGTCTATAAAATATCTATGGTTAGAATGTTCCAAAGGAACTGACGAAACGGCGAATGTACGGGTCTAAATTTGAATCTTGTAGAAATGCAAGGGTACGAGAAATCGTAGCCAGTGTGGCAAAGTAAGAATATAGGTTATGAAATGCCATATATCGTTACAGGCGGTATCAATCTGACAGGCTTATAGCCAGTGACCTACGGATATATATGCAAAGATAAGATTATCGGAACGAGGAAAGGTACTGGGTTTCCCAGATTGGAAATAAACTGACGAAGAACAATAAGCAGTTGAACCAGTGCTGAAAAGCAGAGGGCGAACCGTAGAATCTTCTGTAATGGAAGCCGAGGAATGCTCTCAAGTCATAATTGTAAAGGTAAGTATTATGTAGTCTAAATTAAGGATTACGAGTAGGACAAAAAAAAGCTCACTCAATTCAAACAGAAAGGGGTGATGCCTTATGCCTAAGAAGAAAAATGAAGTATTGTGTATTGAAGATTTAAGGCACGCTGAATACTACGGAATGCAGAATACCTTTGATGAATTATATGCCGAAAGTAAAGCAGGAAAAAAATTCACGAATCTGATAGATATTATTCTGTCCAGAGAAAATATCTTGCTGGCATATCGAAACATCAAGGCAAATGCAGGAAGTAAAACAGCAGGAACAGACAAGGTAACCATTAGTGACATTGGAAAACTGCCAGCAGAAATGGTGGTGGAAAAAGTCCGATTCATTGTGACAGGAAGTCAACATGGATATCGTCCAAAGCCGGTAAGGCGAAAAGATATACCGAAATCAAATGGTAAAACCAGACCGCTTGGTATTCCCTGTATGTGGGATAGGTTGATACAGCAGTGTATCAAACAAATAATGGAACCAATCTGTGAAGCAAAGTTCAGTGAAAACAGTTATGGATTTAGACCTAACAGGTCGGTGGAAAATGCGATAAAAGCAACCTACAACCGTTTGCAAATCAGCCAGTTACATTATGTAATTGAATTTGACATCAAAGGCTTCTTTGATAACGTGAACCATTCTAAACTGGTAAAACAAATATGGGCTATGGGAATACAGGATAAGCACCTTATCTATATCCTAAAACAGATTTTAAAAGCACCAATCAAAATGCCAGATGGTACAATGGTACACCCAGATAAAGGAACACCACAAGGAGGGATTATCTCTCCGCTTCTTGCTAATATCGTGCTGAATGAATTAGACCATTGGGTTGAAAGCCAATGGCAAAATAATCCAGTTACTAAGAAATATGTGGTACATATCAATAAAAGTGGAAGTTCATGTAAAAGCAATGCGTACAAAGAAATGAAAAAGACACAATTAAAAGAAATGTATCTGATTCGTTACGCTGATGATTTTAGAATCTTCTGCCGTAATCAACAAAGTGCAGTAAAAACTAAAATTGCAGTAACACAGTGGCTTGAACAGAGATTAAAACTGGAAGTTTCTCTTGAAAAAACAAGGATTGTCAATGTTAGAAAACGATACTCTGATTTTCTGGGATTCAAAGTAAAAATGCTTTCCAAAAGAAAAAAGCTGGTAGTGAAATCCCATATAAGCGATAAGCAATTTGAAATTCAGAAAGAAAAGCTGATGAAACAAGCAAAGAAGATAGCTTCTCCCTCAACTGGTAAAACAGAATTGGAAGAAACAAGGCTATACAATTCTATGGTTTTAGGAATGCAGAATTATTATCAAATCGCCACAAACGTTAATCTTGATTGTATGAAACTGAACCGTGTCGTAATGACGATATTTACCAGCAGGCTTCAAACAGGAAAACGGGGTAGATTGCGAAAAAAAGGAAGACAACTAACCTCAAAAGAAATGGCAAGATACGGAAAATCAAAAATGCTCCGTTATGTCTCTGGCGAGGGCGAGCCTATCTTCCCTGTTGGATATGTGCAACATAAGAAGCCTATGGCAAAAGTGTATCTTGCCAACTGCTACTCCCCAGAGGGTAGAGAACTGATTCATACGAATTTAAGTATTGATAGAATGCTGATGGTTCAACTGATGAAGTTGCCAATGCAAAACCGAACAATCGAATATGCGGATAATCGTATATCTCGATTTTCAGCACAGCATGGTAAATGCGCAGTAACACTAAAATCATTTGGCACAGCAGAAGATGTTCATTGTCATCACATTACACCTGTGGAACATGGCGGAAAAGATGAATACAAAAACCTGATTCTTGTCAGTGAAGCGGTACACCGTCTAATCCATGCCAAAACAAAGGAAACAATACATAAATATCTAACACTGTTGGAACTCAACAAAATACAGCTTATAAGGCTGAACAAATATAGAGTTTTGGCAGATAACACAGAAATAATCTTCGATTTGAAATAAGAAAATTTTCTAAATAGGTCTACTACATAAATATTTACAGATACAAATACGATGGAACGCGGAGTGCGGTGAAAGTCGCACGCTCCGTGTGAATGGGGGGAAAAGTTCGAGATAGCGTTGCTATCAGAAACTTACCTATCCATATACAACTGGTTTTTATCAAACGCACAGAGCCTTGTGTTAATGGCAATCGTCGTCATTGGCATTTACTTAGGCTTCAAGCGTGAATTTAGCAAGCTAATAGGCTTTCTGGTAGTTGCCTTAATCGCCGTCGGGCTGGTGTTCAACGCTGGGGGTGTCAAGGACGTGCTTTTAGAGCTGTTCAATAAGATTATCGGTGCTTAATATAAAAGGTTTTGCATACCTGCAAAACCAACCTTTCCCCCTAGTGGAGCTGGGCTTAGGGGGAATGAAAGGGGGTAAGGAATGGTACACAAAAAATTCCCAGCAGAGAGAAAGGAAGTGACAGTTTATGCAGGACATGAGAATACAGCTTGAAGCCCTCCATCCTACCGAACAGACAGAACAGCAATCCGCATGGTTTACCCTCCCCATCTATGAGGACGAACTATCGGAAACGATAGGCATTGAAGAAGATTCCGAAGATTATACCGTGAAAGACACTGACCTTCCCTATGATTTTATAAAAGCTGGGGATGAAACGATCACACTGGATGAAATCAACGATATTTATTACATGTTTGAGGATTTACCGTCGGAAATGAAAGACGAGATTGACGCACTCATGGAGGAATACGACTGTCTGGAAGATTTGCACGACCAAAGAGATAACATTTATTTTTATTCAGGCTGTAAAAGTATGGCTGATGTCGCAAAAGAAAGGCTTTTTGAATCGGGTGACTTTAGAAATATCCCCGAATACTTACAAGAACATTTTGACTATGCGTCCTATGGTGAAAGTCTGGAAGAAGATGGAACATGGATCATTACCAACAGTGGCGTATTTGAATTGCCATATTAAAGTTATTACCATATGAAATGCAAGGGCAGTCAGATAAAATACTGACTGCCTTTTCCATTTAAAGAAAGGAGCAGAGCGATTGAAGAAAATTAAATCCTATACGGGTATCTGGAACGTGGAAAAGGTGCTTTACAGTATCAATGATTTTAACCTCCCGTTCCCCATTACCTTTACACAAATGGCGTGGTTCGTACTGACAGAATTTATCATCATCCTGTTTGCCGACCTGCCCCCACTTTCCATGATAGAGGGCGCATTTTTAAAATACTTTGGGATTCCCGTTGCCCTCACATGGTTTATGAGCCAAAAAACATTTGACGGAAAGAAGCCGTACAGCTTCCTAAAGTCTATGATTGCATTTACACTTAGACCCAAAACCACCTATGCAGGAAGAGCCGTGAAACTGCATAGTCAGAACTTCCATGAAACCATCACGGCAGTAAGGAGTGAAACCAATGTACCCGATTAAATATATCGACAACAACCTTGTGTGGAACAAGGACGGGGAAGTCTTCGGCTATTATGAGCTTATCCCCTACAACTACTCGTTCCTGTCAGCAGAGCAGAAATTTATTGTGCATGACAGCTTCCGGCAGTTGATTGCACAGAGCCGTGAGGGAAAGATACACGCCTTGCAGATAGCCACAGAAAGCTCCATAAGGAGTATACAGGAGAAGTCAAAGAAGCTCGTCACGGGAAAGCTCCGTGATGTAGCCATAGAAAAGATAGACCAGCAGACAGACGCACTGGTGGAAATGATAGGCGATAATCAAGTGGATTATCGTTTTTTTATTGGCTTCAAGCTCATGGCAAGTGAGCAGGAGGTCAGCCTTTCCAGTATGAACAAAACCGCTTTTACCAGCTTCAAGGAGTTTCTATTAGAGGTCAACCACACGTTAATGAATGACTTTTTGTCCATGCCGAATGATGAAGTCCAGCGGTACATGAAAATGGAGAAACTGCTGGAAAACAAAATCTCACGTCGTTTCAAGGTGCGCCGTCTGGACAAGAACGATTTCGGCTATCTGATAGAGCATTTATACGGCAGGGATGGCGTGGCGTATGAGGAATACGACTACACCTTACCAAAAAAGAAGCTCAAAAAAGAAACGCTCATAAAGCGGTATGACCTTATCCGTCCGACAAGGTGCTTGATTGAGGAAAGCCAGCGTTACTTGCGACTGGAACATGAGGACACCGAAAGCTATGTGACCTATTTTACGGTCAACGCCATTGTGGGAGAACTTGACTTCCCATCCTCGGAAATTTTCTATTTCCAGCAACAGCAATTCACATTCCCTATCGACACCAGCATGAACGTGGGAATCGTGGGAAATAAGAAAGCATTAACCACGGTCAGAAACAAGAAAAAGGAATTAAAGGATTTAGACAACCACGCCTATCAAGCCGGAAGCGAAACCAGCAGTAACGTGGTGGACGCACTGGACAGTGTGGATGAATTAGAAACCGACCTCGACCAGAGCAAGGAAAGTATGTACAAGCTGTCCTACGTTATCCGTGTATCAGCTCCTGACCTTGACGAACTGAAACGGCGTGTAGATGAAGTCAAGGACTTTTACGACGACCTTAATGTCAAGCTGGTACGTCCGGCTGGGGATATGCTGGGCTTGCACAGTGAATTTCTTCCCGCCAGCAAACGCTATATCAATGATTATGTCCAGTATGTAAAATCTGACTTTTTAGCAGGTCTGGGCTTTGGGGCTACCCAGCAGTTAGGGGAAAGCTCCGGTATCTATATCGGTTATTCCGTGGACACAGGGCGCAACGTGTACCTGCAACCCGCCCTTGCCAGTCAAGGCATTAAGGGAACGGTCACAAATGCGTTAGCGTCTGCCTTTGTCGGTTCTCTGGGCGGTGGCAAGTCTTTCTGTAACAACCTGCTTGTGTATTATGCCGTACTGTTTGGAGGACAGGCAGTCATACTTGACCCAAAATCAGAGCGTGGGAACTGGAAAGAAACACTTCCAGAAATCGCCCATGAAATCAATATCGTAAATCTGACAAGTGACAGGGAAAACGCCGGACTGCTCGACCCGTTCGTGATTATGGCAAATGAAAAGGACGCGGAAAGCCTTGCAATCGACATTCTGACTTTCCTCACTGGTATATCTTCACGGGATGGTGAAAAATTCCCCGTCCTTAGAAAAGCGATCCGTTCCGTGACACAGAGCGATACAAGGGGGCTACTGCTCGTCATTGACGAACTGCGGAAAGAGGACACGGCAATCTCACGCAATATTGCCGACCATATCGAAAGTTTCACTGATTATGATTTTGCACATTTATTGTTTTCCAGTGGTAACGTGGAACACGCCATCAGCCTTGAAAAACAGCTCAACATCATACAGGTGGCAGACCTTGTGTTACCGGACAAAGACACGACATTTGAGGAATATACGACCATAGAATTACTGTCCGTGTCCATGCTGATTGTCATTAGTACCTTTGCCCTCGACTTCATCCACTCTGACCGCTCCATTTTTAAAATCGTTGATTTAGACGAAGCATGGGCGTTTCTGAATGTGGCACAGGGCGAAACCCTGTCTAACAAGCTGGTGCGTGCCGGACGTGCCATGAACGCTGGTGTTTATTTCGTTACGCAAGCGTCGGGGGATGTGGCAAAGGAAAGCCTTAAAAACAATATCGGTCTGAAATTTGCATTTAGAAGCACGGATATAGGAGAAATCAAACAGACCCTAGAATTTTTCGGTATCGACAAGGAGGACGAGAACAACCAGAAGAGGTTGCGGGATTTGGAAAACGGGCAATGTCTGTTACAGGATTTATACGGACGTGTGGGCGTGGTGCAGATACATCCCGTGTTTGCGGAACTGCTGACCGCCTTTGACACCAGACCGCCTATTACGAGAAATGAGGTGGTGTGATGGACTTCAAGAAAGCAGGAAAAAAACTGCTCCACGTCTTAAAAATCCTCCTGCTTGTTTCCGTTATCCTTCTTGCTCTGCTCTCCCTTTTGGGAACGGTGGCACATGCAGCGGGCTTGGTGGACGATACCATCAATGCGGAAAACCTGTATTCAAAATACCCGCTTTCCAACTATCAGCTAGACTTTTACGTGGATAATTCGTGGAGCTGGCTACCTTGGAATTGGGCAAGCGGTATCGGAAAATCCGTGCAATACGGGCTGTATGCCATCACAAATTTTGTTTGGACAATCAGCCTGTATCTTAGCAATGCCACAGGCTATGTGGTACAGCAAGCCTACAAGCTAGATTTTATCAATGACATGGCAGACAGTATCGGGAAAAGCATACAGACCCTTGCAGGTGTCAGTCAAAACGGGTTTGGAAGCTCCGGCTTCTATGTCGGCTCACTGCTCCTTATCATCCTTGTGGTGGGTATCTATGTTGCCTATACGGGGCTTATCAAGCGGGAAACCAGCAAGGCGTTGCAAGCTGTTATCAACTTTCTTGTGGTCTTTCTGGTGTCGGCTTCCTTTATCGCCTTTGCGCCGGACTACATTAAAAAGGTCAATGATTTTTCCAGTGACATCAGCACGGCTTCACTGGATTTGGGAACAAACATCATGCTTGCGGATTCCGACAGTAAAGGCAAGGACAGTGTGGACTTGATACGGGATAACCTCTTTGCGATACAGGTCAGGCAACCGTGGCTGTTATTGCAGTATGGCAATTCCAGCATAGAAGAAATCGGGGCTGACCGTGTGGAAGCTCTGGAATCCGTCAGCCCGTCCGACAATGACGGGGAAACCAGAGAGGAAGTCGTGAAGTCGGAAATCGAGGATAAAGACAATGACAACATGACGATACCGCAAGTTATCAACCGTTTAGGCATGGTGTTCTTCCTGCTTATCTTCAACTTGGGGATAACGGTTTTCGTATTCCTGCTTACCGCCATGATGATATTTTCACAGATTCTATTCATTATCTTTGCCATGTTCCTGCCAATCAGTTTTTTACTCTCCATGATACCCAGCTATGAAAGCATGGCAAAACAGGCAATCGTCAAGCTGTTTAACACCATAATGACCCGTGCCGGAATCACGCTCATTGTGACCGTGGCATTTTCCATCTCCAGCATGTTCTATAACCTGTCCGGCGACTACCCGTTTTTTATGATTGCGTTCTTGCAGATCGTGACCTTTGCGGGAATCTATATGAAGCTGGGCGACCTTATGAGTATGTTCTCACTGAACGCTGGGGATAGCCAGAACATGGGGCGAAGAATCTTCCGGCGACCTTATATGTTCATGCGACAACGTGGCAGACGTATGGAAAGACGGCTTGCACGGGCGGTCGGCAACGGCAGTGTGGCAAGTGCGGTTACAAGCTCTATGCTGTCAAAGGACAAGCCAGCCCGTACCGCTTCCAGCCAGAAGCAGACCCGAAGCAATCCGTCTTTTGTTTCCGCTAGTGCCGGCAGTCGTGCAGGTGCGAAAGCGGGTGCAGTCATGGACGTAAAAAACCGTGTGAAAGACAATGCACAGGCTATAAAAGAGAACATCAAGGATGTGCCGATACAGGTGGGCTATGCAGTCCATTCAGCCAAAGAAACGGCAAAGGAAAATGTCAAGGACTTCAAGCGTGGCATGGTACAGGAACAGGAAACAAGGCAGACCGGACGTGCCGAAAAGCGAAACCAGCACAGGCAGAGTGTCGCTGACAAGCGCATGGCATTGCAGAAAGCACAGGAAGCAAAGCAGACACAGCACAAAGCGGATGAATCAGCGACAAAGCCCACAGGCACAGGAGCTACCCGCCCCCATGAGCGACCAGCAACCGCACAGCCGAAGAAACCGGAACAGCCACAATCATCAGACCGGAAACGTCCTGCGGTTGCCACGGAACAAGCCCGCACCGCCACAGGAAAAGAACCAAAGGTTAAGACCCGACCTGCCACAGCTTCTAAAACACCAGAGCCAAAGCAGACCATCCGGCAGGACACGGACAGACAGGCGGGAAAATCCCCTGTCAGCAGACCGCCGGAAAGCAGACAGACCATTTCCACAGAAAGAACCGTCAAGAACCAGCAGACAAGGCAGGTTTCTAAAAGCCAGAGGACAGGTCAGAAGAAAACCATAACCCATAAAAAGAAAGGGCGTAAGAAATGAGGATAAAGCATATCGCCATTATTGGCAGTATCTTTCCCGTCCTCTTTGCCCTTGTTCTGTTCTTTGGGGTACTGATTAGTGCGGACGACGACGACGGGGGTGGTGATTCTTCTTACACTATCACAGGCATGAACCTGTCAGCGGAAGTTCTCGCCCATCAGCCCACGGTAGAAAAATACGCAAAGGAATACGGTATTTCAGAGTATGTCAGCTATCTTCTAGCGATTATGCAGGTGGAAAGTGGAGGAACGGCGGTTGACGTTATGCAAAGCTCGGAAAGTCTGGGCTTGCCACCTAATACGCTGGGTACAGAGGAATCTATCAAGCAAGGCTGTAAATACTTTGCTTCCCTCCTGTCCTCTGCGGAAAGTAAAGGGTGTGACATCAACGCCGTGATACAGAGTTATAACTATGGCGGGGGCTATCTTGATTATGTAGCGGGAAACGGAAAAAAGCACAGCTTCAACCTTGCGGAGAACTTTTCCCGTGAGAAATCCGGCGGTGTCAAAGTGACCTATACCAATCCGATAGCCGTTGCCCGCAATGGTGGCTGGCGTTACAACTACGGCAATATGTTCTATGTGGAGCTTGTCAGCCAGTACCTTACCGTGACACAGTTTGACGACAAGACGGCACAGGCAGTCATGGAGGAAGCCTTAAAGTATCAAGGCTGGAAGTATGTCTATGGCGGGAGTAATCCAAACACCAGCTTTGATTGTAGCGGTCTGGTGCAGTGGTGTTATGGCAAGGCTGGTATCAGCTTACCCCGTGTGGCACAAGACCAGTACGACGTGACCCAACACATCCCGCTTTCACAGGCAAAGGCTGGGGATTTGGTATTCTTCCATTCCACCTATAACGCTGGAAGCTATGTGACCCATATCGGCATTTATGTAGGCAATAACCGGATGTACCATGCAGGAGATCCGATTGGCTATGCAGACCTTACAAGCGCCTACTGGCAACAGCACCTAATCGGTGCAGGACGTATCAAACAATAGAAAGGAATTGAAATCATGTTCAAGAAAAAAGAGAACGAGAAAAAAGCAATCAAGCAGAAAAAACCACAGACAAGGAAAGTCGGCACGTATAAGAAAACAGTCCTAGCCTTATGGCTGGTGCTGATTGGAAGTGTCAGTTTTGGCGTGTATAAGAATTTTACAGCAATCGACCAGCACACGACCCATGAAAAGGTAATCATAGAGCTACGGCTCAATGACACCAACGGGATAGAAAATTTCGTAAAGAACTTTGCAAGGACTTATTATACATGGGATAACAGCAAGGAAAGCATAGAGAAGCGCACGGCTTCCATAAGCCAGTACATGACAAAGGCATTGCAGGATTTGAATGTGGACACGGTGCGGTCAGACATCCCGACCAGTTCTACAGTCAGTGACGTGCTTATCTGGAATGTGGAGCAGTCCGGCACAGACGAATTTACCGTTACCTATGAAGTAGACCAGCAGATCAAGGAGGGCGACCAGACAAAAGCGGTCAGTGCGACTTATACCGTAACTGTCCATGTGGACGCTGACGGAAAGCTGGTTATCGTAAAGAACCCGACCCTTGCACCAGCACCGGAAAAATCCGGCTATGAACCAAAAGCACCGGAAGCAGACGGGAATGTGGACGCTGATACCATGACGGACGCTAACGCTTTTCTGGAAACATTCTTCAAGCTCTACCCTACGGCTACGGAAAAGGAGCTTGCCTACTATGTAACTGGCAATGCACTTGAACCGATAAACGGCGACTACCTGTTTTCAGAATTGGTAAACCCTATCTTCACACAGGATGAGGAAAATGTGAAAGTGAGCTTGTCTGTGAAGTTCATTGACAATCAGACAAAGGCTACACAGATTTCACAATATGAACTGTCTTTAAGTAAAGAAGAAAACTGGAAAATAGAAAATGATATGATGTACTAAAAAGCATAATGATGTTCATTCAGACAAGAATCATACCCGTTCAGACAACAAACATTGATATATCACTCAATAATATGCTACATTTTAGAAAATATAACTTTAAATAGTCAATCGAGTACCACGAGGGACTATTCTTTTTCAGCTTATGTTATATTCAATAATAAGGGGGTGGTAAAGATGATGATTCTGTTTCAATCAGAAAGGAGCGTGATATCTTCTGTTTTTCATATCAGATTGTATTGAATTAGATTTGCCGAAAAAACAATAATGAAAGGAGTATCAACAATGAAAACGAACAAACTTAGAATTCACTTAAAGAAATTTACATGCATGGCTCTTATGGCTGGACTTGTATTCTCATCAACGACAACAGCATTTGCTTCTGAAAAAACAGTATACAGTGATGATGAGCTTGATTTTGAATTACTTGCAGATGGTGTTTCAGCAACACAACAACTATCAGAAGAATATGCGAAATTGGGAATTGATTTGAACGACTTATTACGTCTGTCCTATAGAGAAGACTTTAACCAAGAAGCAATTGCATATGTAAATAAGAAAAATTTGGATTTACCTGTCTCATATAACGAATCAGTAGGAAGAACTTTAGAAGCAGACCATTTAGCATATGCTGGCAAAATGGCAAAATGGAGTATGTCTATAAATCCCAAAGTAACTGATATAAATAAAGAAACTGTTTACATGTATTTATCGCATTATGTGGATGTACAGTCCCCTTTAGATATATCGAATGGAATCGATAACAATTCTAATATGAGTAATGTATGGGCAAAATTTATTGTTCCATATGATAGAGAGACTTATGATGTATATTTAGCTAAAGGAAAAGCTAGACAGGCTTTTACAGCGATAGCCAACAGCCTTACTTATTTTACGGGAAAAAGGCAATTACTAAAGGATACGAAGGACGCTGTTTTAGGTATTCAACCAGTAGTAGCAACAAAAACTGCTTATTTGACTGGTCAAGCAGGTCTTACAGTAGTTGATGGCATGAATTTGTTTAAGACATATAAAGAATGTTATGACAATGGTAAAAATGTAGAAGAAACTATAGACGCAGTAAAGGAAATGGTAAGTCCAAAACAAGGAATTTCAAATGAAACAATAGCTTTACAGTTTGTTTCCCTCATGCTATCACCAACTCCATTAACATTAGATGTTATCATGATGAACTTCTATATTGAATTAGGAACAAATTTGATGGATAGAGCAAATTATCTTAGTATGAGAATGTACTTTAATTTCAGAATGTATGACAGAATGAATTACAAATATTCTTTAGGGATGTGATAGACAAAAAAATAAACTACAGCAATAAGGATTATTAAAATGATTGAATTAAAAGAATATAAATATGATGTTTGTATAGGTTACCTTATAGTGATATGGATGGCATTAAATCTTTATACTATTAATATCATAGATATTTTTATAAATCAGCAACCGTTTCCTCCTAGTACGTCAACATATCATTTATCAGCGCTTTTTTTACCATCTACTTGTACATTACTATACGGTGGTATGATTATTTATTTAGTAACTAAAAAAAACATCAATAAATGGTTATCACTAATGATGATCATATCCGTGTTCATTTTACTGCGGTATTTGGCAAAATGGAAGCCTAATTATATTGAATATCAAATAGAAGAAACAGATTTAAAACTTCTTTGTTATATGTTTATTGAGAAATATCTGTTTTTTACACAATTATTGATTGTTGTAATCTGGTTTATTATGGATTTCAAGAAAATACGAACATATCAATATTTTAGTACGCAAAAATTATTTTGCTGTTATATATTTATTCTTATATCTGTATTACTCATATATATAGTAGTTGATGTGTTATATAGTGCTAATGTTTTGCCAAGGTTCTATACATTAAAAATATAAAGAAAATTAAAAGGAGTGTCATGTGTATGATAAAAAATAATAAAATTAAAAAAATAACCAGTATGTTACTTTTAAGTGGACTGTTAGTAACAGTACCTACTTCTGTTCAGGCTTCTGATTCTACAACATCCACAGAAAATATTGATTATGAGTTGCTTGCGGACGCTGTATCAGAAAGAACCTATCTTGATGAAGAACTCAATAAGATTGGTCTTTCAGTAGATAAAATTTTTGAACTACCAAAAATGGATGAACAATTTTATAACGAAACAACTGCATTGACACAAGGCATATGGGAAGATTCATCATCCTATGAGCTTGAACCAACTGTCCAGACATTAGAGGCACAGCGCCTTGCTTATGCCGGTAAAATGGCTCGTTGGAGTAAATCAAAGAATCCAACGGTGAATGAGCAACAGGAAGTCGTCTATATGTATTTATCCCACTATGTAGATGTGCCAAGACCTTTGGCTGCTTCAAATGGGATTAGTAATAATTCAACAGGTCTTCTAGCCCAGTATATAAAAAACAGGGACAGAGAAGCTTATGACCTTTATTTATCAAGAGGAACCAGTATACAAGCCGCTAAAAATATTAAAAATTTGATAAGTTTTGGTGCAAGTGCTCCAGGCGATGTTAAAGATTCTATAAATTGGTTAAGGGGAGAGAAACGAAAAGTTGAATTAATCGGGCATGGCGGTGAACTATTACTTGATTATCTTGATGGTAAAGATGCATTCGATACAATACAAAAATCTATGCAAGCAGGAAAAAGCCCTGAGGATATCATAGATTCTGTAAGAGAGAGATTACAACCAAAATACGGTGAAATGTCTGAAGAGATAGCTAGGGGTTTTAGTGGGATCGTATTTTCTATTGCGGCTGGTAATTTAACACCTCAAGGAGCTATTATTACAGCCACGGGAATCGCATTTGATTTATCAATGAACATATATGATACCTTGACTTTTATTGGAATGCGCATTGATTTCAGTGCCAGATATTCAGGAAGATTTGATTATTATATGACAGGGAAATATTAATATGATATGAAAAAATATTCAATATTAGATTGGATGTTAATGGGGATATTCGATATTATAGTGATAAGTGCTTTTGCAAAGATAAACGTTGTCTCATATTTTATGGATTTGCAAGATAAGATTTCTAACGTTATATACACTCGTTCATACATAACGCCA
>OIES01000315.1_pt1 | contig 24467 bp, 18 predicted proteins | sample 1581811 | NCBI WGS metagenome assembly OIES01 (sample SAMN03281021, study PRJEB24777) | human gut metagenome | isolation source: fecal sample PR177 from 1 month old male Malay infant, vaginal delivered... | reverse complement strand
TACCTTTCTCATAGCAAGTCTCCTCATTCTGTCTTATAGTCATGAGGGATAAGTATACCACATCATGCATTAGGCTGGGACATAATTACGTGTGGTATATAAGGACATTATCATAAATCAGTCATAAGAGCGGCATACTGCCAGAAAGCTGGACTTGACATTTAAATCTGCTTCTGCTATTATAAACATACCGACGGTATGTATGCAAAAGGAGGGGAGATTATGGCGCGTAATAAGTATCCGGAGGAGACCGTTCAGAAAATCCTGGATGTGTCCCGCACATTGTTCCGGGAGAAGGGGTATGAGCATACGACGATCCAGGATATTGTAAGTGCACTGGGAATGTCGAAGGGAGCGGTCTACCACCACTTTAAGTCAAAGGAAGAGATTATGGACCGGCTGACCGATGTCTACTACGACGAGGCCGGGTGGTTTATGGATATTCGGCTGGACCCAGCCTTAAATGGCCTGGAAAAGCTGAAGGAGATCTTTTATTATCTGTTTACGGATAAGAAAAAATTTGAGCTGGATAAGCTGATGCCGTATACCAACAGGGATAATCCGAGGCTCCGTACCCTGATTCTGGATTCTACCATACATGATTCTGCGCCGTTTATCGCAGATCTGATCGAGGAGGGAATCCGGGATGGCTCCATTCATGTCACACGGCCCAAGGAATTGTCTGAGATGATGATGATTCTGATGAATGTGTGGGTGGGCATGTATGCGGAAAACAGAGAGGATTTTCTTGTAAAGGTCGATTATTACCAGGAATTCTGTGAGAAGATGGGCCTTCCTGTTATCGATGACCGCATAAAAGAAGCTTTCATCTGCTATTTTGATGAGGTAATAAAAGAACAGCCAGGGTGGGCGTAATCCCGCCCTTCTTTTTTACAATTATACATACCAACCGTCGGTATTAAAAATAAGGAGAATACAAAAATATGAATTCACGCCTGTTTCAACGAGACTTTACAATTATGATTCTGGGACAGATTATTTCACTGTTCGGCAATGCGATTCTGCGTTTTTCACTGTCACTGCATGTCCTGGAGGTTACGGGATCGGCTGCGGTGTTTGGTACGATTCTGGCCGTATCCATGATTCCTACGGTTCTGTTGTCACCGTTCGGCGGTGTTTTGGCGGACCGTCTTCCGAAGCAGAAGATCATGACGATTCTGGATTTTGTAACGGCCGGTCTGATTGTGTTTTATGATGCGGTTTATGGGAGTGCGGGGAATCTGGCCGCTGTCACGATCTTTATGATTCTGCTGACTCTGATCCAGGCATTTTACCAGCCGTCTGTTCAGGCCAGCATCCCGCTTCTGGCTTCTAAGGAGCAATTGATGGCGGCTAACGGAATTGTGATGCAGGTCCAGGCGCTTGCAGGCCTTCTGGGGCCGATTCTGGCCGGAATTCTGTACGGGATTGGGGGCGTGAAGCCCATACTCGCGGCCAGCGCGGTCTGCTTTTTCTTATCGGCGGTGATGGAGCTGTATCTGCGCATTCCTCACGAGAAGAGAGAGGCCGATGGATCACCGGTGCGTATGGCGCTTCTCGATATAAAGGGAGCCGTCATTTACTTAATCCGGGAAAATACCTGTCTTTTTAAGCTGCTCATCGTGGTTGCAGGAATCAATCTCTTCTTATCCGCTCTCTTTATCATAGGTCTGCCGTATCTGGTTAAAATATATTTAGGAATGTCTGCACAGGCCTATGGATTTGCCGAGGCGGCCATGGGGATGGGCTCGATTCTCGGCGGGCTGGTATCCGGTTTGGCAGGGAAGAAGATTCCATTTAAGCATTCCCACTATTTCCTGCTGGGGACGCCGCTGCTTTTGATACCGGTGATTCTGATTCTGCTGTTTCAGGCTCCGGGGAAGATGATTTATGCAGTTCTTCTTTTTTCTGTTATGATCGGAATGGGCTTTGCTGCGTTATTTACCATTGCGGCGCAGACCTTTATTCAGAAGAGCACGCCGGTTCATATGCTGGGGAAAGTCGGCGCGTTCGTATCCACCATCTGCGTCTGTGCGCTGCCCATCGGCCAGGCGATGTACGGCGGACTCTTTGAACTGTTTTCCAGCAGTCCATGGGTGGTGGTTTTGGTTGGAACCGTGATCAGCATGATGCTGGCGTACGCGGCCAAGAGGACATTACGGAACGCAGAGGCGTAAATACCGCTGTTTTATGTGAAATCTCTGTGAAAATGTAGAATTTATCTGGCCGTTTTGTTACAATAATAATCAGAAAATGGCTTACAGTTCAGGAGGTTATCATGGAACAGTTGAAGATATTAGTAGTAGATGACGAGGCCAGAATGAGAAAGCTGGTAAAGGATTTCTTGAGTGTTAAGGGATTTACAGTGCTCGAGGCTTCCAACGGTGAAGAGGCGGTGGATCTGTTTTTCGAGCAGAAGGATATTGCACTGATTATTCTGGATGTGATGATGCCGAAGATGGATGGCTGGGAGACATGCAGAACGATCAGAAAATATTCCCAGGTGCCGATTATTATGCTGACGGCCAGAAGCGAGGAGCGCGACGAGCTGCAGGGCTTCAACCTGGGTGTGGACGAATACATTTCCAAGCCGTTCAGCCCGAAGATTCTGGTGGCGCGCGTGGAAGCGATCTTACGAAGAAGCAACGCCGTCTCTTCCGACTTAATCGAGATCGGAGGAATCCGTATCGATAAAGCGGCGCATCAGGTTACGATCGACGGTCAGAACATTGATTTGAGCTATAAGGAATTTGAGCTTCTGACGTATTTTGTAGAGAACCAGGGAATTGCCCTTTCGAGAGAGAAGATTCTTAATAATGTGTGGAATTACGATTACTTCGGAGATGCGAGGACGATCGATACCCATGTAAAGAAGCTCCGGAGCAAGATGGGAGAGAAAGGGGACTATATAAGGACCATCTGGGGAATGGGCTATAAATTCGAGGTGACTGAATGAGACATTCCATAAAAGCCCGGTTTGCCATGGTATTCGTAGGGCTGATGGCATTCGTGCTGATTGCTACCTGGTGTGTGAACAACTGGTTTCTGGAAAGCTTTTATACCATGGACAAGGTAGCCACACTGGAAAAGGCATACAACGGAATCGACCGGATCGTTACGGAAACCGAAAAAAAGGGCACCGATATATTCGAGTATTTTAAGAGCACCTATGATCCGAATCGTGAAAATGAAGGGCCGGTCCAGCAGATGTTCCGGGTCCTCGGTGAAAAATATAATATGAACATCGTGCTGATGGACAGCGCCACCGATCAGGTTCTGATCTCCAATACGGGGGAGCGCGACTACTTGTCCAGCCGGGTTCAGGGGTATATCTTTGGCAAGGACATGCCCAAGGTCAGTATTTTAAAGACCCACGACAATTATTTTATCCAGAAGACGTATGACAAGCGCTCCGATTCTTATTATCTGGAGAGCTGGGGGTATTTTTCGGATAATGCGACCATCTTTCTGATGTCCACGCCGCTGGCCAGTATCCGGGAGAGTGTGGATCTGGCCAACCGTTTCCTGGCATACGTGGGAATCGCGGCGCTGTTTGTGGGAAGTGTGTTTATTTACTTTACCACGAAAAAGATCACCTCCCCGATTCTCCAGCTTGCGAATCTGTCGGAGAAGATGTCCAATCTGGATTTCGACGCCAAATACACAGGCCAGGCGGAGGATGAGATCGGCGTGCTGGGGAACAGCATGAACCGTCTGTCCGATACGCTGAAGGAGACCATCGGTCAGCTGAGAACGGCCAACACGGAGCTGCAGCAGGACATTGAGGAAAAGATCAAGGTCGATGAGATGCGTAAGGATTTCATAGCCAACGTGTCCCATGAGCTGAAGACGCCGATCGCCCTGATTCAGGGGTACGCGGAAGGCCTGACGGAAGGAATGGCAGAGGACCCGGAGAGCAGGGATTATTACTGTGAAGTCATCATGGATGAGGCCAATAAGATGAATAAGATGGTGCGCCAGCTCCTGACCCTGTCAGCGCTGGAGGCCGGCAACGACGCCCCGGTCATGGACCGGTTTGACTTAACTGACTTAGTCCGCGGAGTAATCACGTCCGCAGGTATTCTGATTCAGCAGAAGGAAGCGGAGGTGCACTTAGAGGACTGCGGTCCGGTTTACGTATGCGCGGATGAGTTTAAGATCGAAGAGGTAGTGACAAACTATTTGAATAATGCGCTGAACCATCTGGCCGGCGAGAAAAAGATCGTCATCACTGTGGAAGACAACGGGGAGGAAGCTCTCGTCACCGTATTTAACACAGGAAATAATATCCCGGATGAGGATATCCCCAATCTGTGGACGAAGTTCTATAAGGTGGATAAGTCTCATACGAGGGAATACGGCGGCAGCGGAATCGGGCTGTCGATCGTGAAGGCGATCATGGACTCACACAGAAAGGCCTGCGGAGTGAGAAATGTGGAAGGCGGAGTGGAGTTCTGGTTTACGCTGGATTGTTATAGGGAACAGGGATAGCCTGATGATTCCCCTCAGAAGCTGGATATACCACGGACAGCGGCCGGATGGCAATGCTGTTATGAAAATCCGGTTTGCTGCTTTCGCGAGAATGAGCGAGGGGGAAATGTAATATGAATACACTTGAAGTGTTGACATTAGTGCTGGTGATATTTACAGCACTGACTTACATAGAGATTCATCAGAATAGAAAATAGCTATCCTCTATTGCACTAGAGGATAGCTGCGTAACTAAAAATTACACCAGATATCTGAAGCGTAATCATCAGACGAAAGACTGTCTTTTTGATTACTTCTAAGTAAAATATACATTGGGGGCTTGTTTTTTTCAAGTCCCTTTTTAAATTATGATTAACATTTATACATTCAGATTTTCTCCGCCTTCACGATAGGCTGACGGTGACAGTCCCAGTTTTTTCTTAAAGCTGGTGCTGAAATAATATTGATTGGCATAGCCGCATTTCTCACTGATTTCTTTCAGTGTAAGCGCTGAGTTTTTCAGACATTGGCAGGCCGCCTCAATCCGGGTGGCGGTAATAGTGTCACTAATGCTGATTTTGGTATTCTTTTTAAACAGGGCGCTTAAATAGGCGGGGCTTACATTCACATATTTGGCGATATCGTGAAGACAGAGATCGCTGTTTTCATAATTTTCTTTGATATAGGCCAGAACAGACTCGCACAACTGGTCGTGATACGTTTTGAGCGATGTGTCCAGTTTATGGCAGGCAGAGACGCAGATGTCATAGAGCCAGGAAAAAAGCTGTTCGCTGGTGCCAAACGCCTCCAGCTTGCTGTAGGTTTTCATAATGCTTTCCTCTATATCGCCTGCATCGATCCCCAACTCATAAAGGAATTTAAGAATTCGTCCAAGGAGAGAGTAAATCCGGATAAAGAGCAGGTTTTTTGTCTGATATTTTTTAAGTAAATCGGAGGAGAATGTCTTCATCCATGTCTCCAGAGCCAGGTAGTCCTTCTGGCAGATCAGGCGGATAAGTTCATCCTCTGAGAGCTCAGAAAAAGGTTCCAGCGACAGATTTTTGCCAAAGGCTTCCCTGGCATCAAAGACATTTTTTTGTGGAAAGAAAAAACGATACTCCAGTGCGTGGCAGGCGCTTTCACAGGACAAATTGATATTCCATAGATCAGATACGACATTGCCAATGCCGATATTGATGGAGATATCGGAATCCTGGTACTTATCCGCGACGTAGGAGGCCATCTTATGTATGGTTTGAAGAACATGGTTTACATTGGAACTGTTCTGACAGAGAATCAGGGTCAGTCCATCAAAGTTTTTAATCATATAGTGGCAGTCAAAAATAACGCAGTATTGATCGATTAGATCCCTTAAATGATACAGGAGCATTTCATACTGGTTTATCCCTGTTTCCGCTTTTAGTTCAGAGGCATTTTCGATATCGAACATGATCACAGCATAGAACTGGTAATCCAGGTCCAGACCAAGATATTCCTTATAGGAGGACAGATGGAACGAAGCTTCCTTTCCGGAATAATGGAGCAGATCGTTAAAAAACTTTTCTACCATCAAGGGGCGGCTCTGTTTTAAAAGCTCCATATTATACTGTTCCTGATCGATGAGTGTAAAGGCGCCACATATTTTTTCTTTCAGATATTCATAGTCGACAGGTTTCTCGATATAATCATATACACCGATGCGTATGGCGCGCTTGGCATAGTCAAAACGGTCGTAGGCACTGATCAGAATGACCTTTACAAACGGGTTGATGGCGATGGCCAGTTTTGCCATGGATATACCGTCTAAATCGGGCATTTCAATATCTGAGATAATCACATCCACCGCCTCTTCTTTCAGCGCTTCTATGGCTGATTTCCCATTGTAACGGATATGAACGATTCTTGCATCCAGTGCATCCCAGTCTATGCTTTTCTCTATTCCGTAGGCAGACAGGCTGTTGTCATCTACAATCATGATTTTTTTCATTCCGACTCCTCCTCCATTTGTAAAAATTCAATTGTAACGCAGGTTCCGCGATAGAGTCCGCTTTCTATCTTCATATGGCCATTACCATACAGTTCACTGGATATGCGGGCGTTTACGTTGCAGATGCCAAAATGTTTTTCGTAATTAACAGTCTTATTCTGCAGATTCTGCTGCAATTCCCATAGTTTATTTTTGTGCATTCCGACGCCGTTGTCTTCAATAGTAATTATGACAGTATCATCTCCATAGGCCGCTGTTATGCGGATGAAGAGGTCGGGAGTCCGCTCAGAAATGCCGTGGAGAATGCTGTTTTCCAGAAACGGCTGAAGGGTAAATTTACAGATCAGAAAGTTCTCGATGCCGTCTTCTAAATTGATTTCCCAGTTTAAGGTATTGTTGTGACATAGTTTTTCCATGTTCATATACAGAGTGGCAATCTCGATTTCATCCCGTATGGCGATCAGTTCTCCGGATTTACGCAGAGTAAGCCGGTAGAACCTGGTTAAGTCAGTAATCATCTGACCGGCCGTGTCAAGCCGTCCAAGAGACTGGCAGGTCTTTATGGAACCCAGGATATTGTAGAGAAAATGCGGGTTGATCTGGGATTGGAGAAGCTGGTATTTTAAGCGCTCTTCGGCCAGCGATAAGTCCAGGATGGAGCTGACGTTCTGCCGGATGGTTTCCTGCATTTGCTCAAAGGTAAGACCTAACTGATCGATCTCGTCATAGAAATCCGGGTCAGTCGGCCGGGGGATGGTCAAGGCTTTGGTTTTCATGACATTCTGACTGAGCCGGAAGTCCTCCATGGATCGGGACAGCACATTGATCCGCCGTGACAAATTTCTGGAAATCAGCAGCACAATCAGAATCGTCAAGGGCAGGGATAAAAGAAGCGTAATGAAAATCGTACGCAGCAGTATTTTCGTTCCGCCGGTGATGTAGGATTTTGGAATACGGGTAATCTGGTACCAGCCGTTGTCTAAGGGGAGAACATAGCTGTAATACTGATCCTGTTCGAAATAAGTTCTCTGGTTCTGCTTAAACTGTGAAAATTCCTGTTCTTCCAGCGTCCGGCCATCAAGCTCCGAAAGAGAAGCTGCCGCAACCTTTCCGTCCCGGGTCAGAAGATAGCTGCTGACCTCCGTACTGGAAAAGGAGGTGGCGAGCATGTCTGAAAATTCAGCGGTATCCATGAGTATGCAGTAGGCGTAATCCAGCCGGTCCGAACCCTGGTTGTGCATGGCCCGACAGCAGACGATGGTATCCGTGGGGCCGCCTTCTGTATTCAGCACGAAAGGAAGCATTACCTGTGGAGAATAGTTCCAGAGGGAGGAGGATCCAAGGCCGTTTAACTGGTCCGCATGAAGTCCAAAATCTCCCATGGAGCTCAGCGGATAAAAGAACAGGCCTTCTTCACTTCCAAACTGCCCATCCTTTAAGAAAATACAGATATGGTAAAAGTTAAATGTAGTTTTATAGAGAGAAATATTGTTGCGTACGGAAGTCAGTGCCTCCAGGTAAGAGGCCAGTTCCTGCTGGCCGATATTTTCCAGTACATACATATTGTATTGAATGGTGTCAGCCACATTTTCTGCCTGACGGATTCGGGCGTTTAACTGTACGTGAAGCTGATCGGCGGCGAGAATAGCAGAGTCCATAATTTTATCCCGGGCGATAGAATACGAAACAGAATAAGAAATACAGCCGATTGCGCTTAGCGGAATCAGAGTGCAGAGCAAAAATGCCAGCAGCAGTTTCGCTTGAAACCGGGAAAATAAGATATGCAGTCTCCTGGATACACGTTTAAGCATGACAGACCCCTCCTGTTAATTTCTTTTTCCTATTATACATAAAGTGAAAGATATAATTCAATAGAACGAAAGAGATTATAAACGAATCAAAAGATATTGTATTTTGATAGATTCGGATTTTTGTTATCCTTTAACTACAAAAACAAATTTAAATAAGGAGGAATCAGATATGAAAAAGAAATTTTTAAGCGCGGTACTGGCAGTAACCATGATTGGCAGTCTCCTCACCGGATGCGGCGGTTCCAAAGGAACGGAAAGCAGCGGCAATACTGGAACCGAAACGATGGAAACGCAGAAGAAGAAAGATGGAGCGTACGACCTCACCCTGTATACAATTAATACGACGGACCCGGACTTCCCGGATTGGCTGGCCAATGTGGAAGCGGCTACAGGACTGAAGATCAATGCCATCGCGGCACCTACGGATTCAGATACGAGGCAGCAGAAGATCACAACCATCCTTTCGACCAGCGACGCCAGTGTGGACATTCTGGAAATCAATGACGAGATGAGTGCTTCCTTTAAGAACTCCGGATGGCTGGAAGGGCTGAATGATACGGTGATGACGGAAGACATTCGCGGTGAGTTTCCGCAGGGGTATGTACGGGATATGATTACGGATAAGAGTGGACAGATTGTCGGCGTACCGGGATATTCGGGATATCTGGCCTTCTGGGTAAATCAGCAGATCATGGATGAGCTGGGAATCACCTCCCTGGATAATAAGGAAGACTTCATGGCATATATGAAGGCGGCGTCAGGAAACGGAAGATACGGATACGGCGGTTCCTGGGAGAAGACGTATGTATTTAATGAGATTGCTCAGTTTGTCAATATGTTTGGCGGTGATTATCTGGACTGGACCAACCCGGCCAATAAAGAAGCAGTTCAGTTTCTCCATGATATGGTAAAGGACGGTTATACACCGATTGATCAGATTGCCGACAAGTACGAGCAGATGAACCCAAAATTCAATGACGGTAAATATGGCTGTCTGTTCATGTGGGGACTGGGTACCGACTATGATAAGGCGGGAATGCTTGGTGATGACAAGATCCATATGGCCATGGTTCCCCAGTTTTCCGACCAGAGATATATTTTTACTGACTCCTGGAGCTACGTGTTAAATAAGGCGTCGAAAAATAAGGAAGCGGCCATCACGTTCCTGAATTACATGGCAAGCGAGGAAGGAATGAAGGCATCCTATGAGGCATTCGACCGGTATCCTGCAAGAAAAGACGTGGCAGAAAAGGTGGTTCCGGATACGAATCCTTCAAAAGAAATGTATTCCAGATATGCAGACGAGTGTGTGGTAAAAGGACGTCCGATGCTTCCGCAGACAATGGAATTCATCTCTGCCATGGGAACCATTTTCCAGACGTATATGAAGGACGAAATAACCGTGGACGAGTTCTGTACAAAGGCTCAGGAGCACGTAAATACCTATAATAAATAGGAAGGAAGTTCGCATGATTTCTAAAAAATCACTTCAATGGATAGCCTGGGTGTTGATTCTGCCTGTGCTCATCATACGTGGATTTACGACGATCTATCCCATACTTAAGACCGTGTTTAACAGCTTTTTTGACATCCGTGTGCTAAGCGGAGTGAATGAGTTCGCGGGTATCAGCAATTACATCAACATCTTTAAGGACGAAAAGGTTATCACCACACTGCAGTTTACCATGATGTTTGTGATAATCTCCATGGCGCTGCATGTCGTCCTGGGCGTGATTCTCGCATTGATTTTGAACATGAAATTCAGGGGACGCCGTTTTTTAAGAACTATCGTTCTGATACCGTGGGCAATGCCGGCGGTAGTTATCGGTATGGCGGCAAAATGGGCATTTAATAATGACTACGGTCTGATCAATGATTTTATCCGGTGGTTTATGCCAAACTTCCAGATGAACTGGCTGATCAATACAGGTACGGCCAGAGCCGCGGTAATTGCCATGGATTTATGGAAAGATCTGCCGTTCTTTGCGATTCTGGTTCTTTCCGGACTTCAGTTTATTTCTAATGATATCTATGAGGCGGCAAAGGTGGATGGTGCTGACGGACTTCAGTCTTTTTTCCGAATTACACTTCCTCTGATTACGAAAAATGTCCTGACACTCTGCATTCCGTTTACTTTATGGCGGCTTACTACATTTGACCTGGTGTACTCCATGACCTCAGGAGGCCCGGGTGAGGATACCTCTCTGATTGCCTATCGTATTACAATGGAAGCATTCACCAACTTAAATGTCGGATATGCGGCTGCACTGGCGGTCCTGCTGTTTGCAGTCATGGCTGTGTTCAGCTGGTTTAACTTAAAGTTCATGAGCAGATATGAGGACTAGGAGGATGGATATGAAGGTAAATTCAGATACGAAATATAAATTATACAGAGGCTGTGTGACTGCCGGAAAATGGATTCTGTGCGCTGTGACCGCTTTTCTGATTCTGTTTCCAGTCTACTGGATCTTTATCTCTTCCATTACTCCTCCGGGAGAACTGTTTAAGACGCCAATCGACTATTTTCCGGATCATCCGACCCTGGACAGCTATGTGTTTTTGATGGAACATGTAGGGCTGCTCTCGAAGATTGGCAATACGGTGATTATCGTGGGAGCGACGCTGATTATCGGAACGGTCCTGTGTGCCATGGCTTCCTACGCGTTTGCCAGATTCCGCTCCAGGGGAATCAGTCTTGCCTTCGCATTTATCATTGCAACCATGCTGATTCCTGAAGTAGTAACGGCCAGGCCACTGTATGAATTTATGCAGAAGGTAAAGCTGTTTGATACGTATCAGGGATTGATTATATTGTATATCAGTTCGGTAATTCCTTTTACAGTGCTGATTTTAAAAAACTTTGTAGGAGAAATACCGGTGTCCCTGGAGGAAGCGGCAGCAATAGACGGCGCATCATTTCCACAAAGACTGTTTTATGTAGTGCTGCCGCTTTTAAAGCCGGCCATTGCGACCGTTTGTATTATTAATTTTATCACCTGTCTGAACAACTTTTTTACACCGCTGTATTATTCCAACGGGATCCAGGTGTTGAGTGTTGCCATTGTGCAGCTTCCTCTTCGTGACAATATGTACGGTGTACCGTGGGATTTGGTCAGTGCGATGGGGTGGATTATCCTGCTTCCAATTATTATTTTCGTAGCAATATTTGAAAAGCAGATTATGGACGGTATTATGGCAGGGGGCGTGAAGGCTTAGCGGCCTGTACGAGAATAGAAAACTATACTATAATAATAAATAGGTCAGCCGCTGAAGCGGTGGAAGGAGAATGAAAGATGCAGTCATATATGAGCGGACTGGGAACACTGCCTCTTGCAAAACATGGAAGAAGCCGGGCGATCAATGCAGAAAATCCACATGGAGAGAAGGGAAAAGGAGGGATGGCGGCCAGCGCGCTGGGGCCATCCAGAAAGGGCTCTCCATGTATTCGCGGCCTGTCTCCGGGGAGCATCACAACTTTAGCTGAGATGGAGGGACCGGGAGTAATCCAGCATATCTGGATAACGGTAACGGACCGTACGGAATTAGATTACTATGTACTCAGAGATCTTGTACTGAGAATGTACTGGGACGGAGAAGACACACCGTCCGTGGAGAGTCCTTTGGGAGACTTTTTCTGCTGTGGATTTGGGAGAGGCTGTACTGTCAATTCACTGCCGGTCGCGGTCAATCCCACGCGGGGCATGAACTGCTATTTTCCCATGCCTTTCCGGAAAAAGGCAAAGATTACCATTGAAAACCAGCATGCTGGAGAGGTGCCGGCATTTTTCTACCAGGTAGATTACTGCCTGACAGATGAGCTGCCGGAGGATATTACTTACTTTCATGCGAGTTGGCGGAGAGAGAAGCTGACAGAGAAACAGAAAGACTATACCATTCTGGATGAGATAAAGGGAAAGGGACATTATGTCGGTACCTACCTGGCTTTAACTACTCTGGAGAGATATTGGTGGGGAGAAGGAGAGGTTAAATTTTATCTGGACGGAGACGAAGAATACCCGACCATATGCGGAACCGGTACGGAAGACTATTTTGGCGGAGCATGGAGCTACGCCAGCCAGGAAGACGGACGCACGGTCGAAAACACATACTGTACGCCGTTCATGGGATATCCATATTACTCTCATCATGACAGCGAGGTACATAACCATTACCACAATGACGACACCATGCCTCAAAGAGGGTTTTATCGGTGGCATATCATGGATCCGGTCCTGTTTGAGGAAGATATACGGGTGACAATCCAGCAGATTGGAACATGCCATAAGGGAAATTTCGAACGTCAGGATGATGTGGCCAGCGTGGCTTACTGGTATCAGAATGAGCCCCATCGGCCATTTAAACCGCTGATGAAGAAAGAGGACAGATGGCCCAGATAACAGGTATTTGCATCGATTCGTCAAGGTGAATCGATAGCCAGGGGTGGATAAGCAATGACAGAAAAAAAAAGGGGAAAGAATCACTTGCTGTGTTGGCTGGCTGTCCTCCTGTCCGCCACGATATTGACGGCCGGCTGCTCTGCGGGGAACGATAAAAAGGGGCAACAGACGGAAGCGGATCCGATTCAGACGGAAGATATGCAGCCGGAGGAAGACATGCAGCAGGGCGGGGAGATAACACTGATGCATGTAGACGCAGGAAAAAGGGAGTTTCAGAATTTTATTTCGGAGGCAGAGGAGGCGCTTCATATGAAAATTCATGTGGTAGACTGTCCAATTAATGCAGATTCCCGCCATGCAAAGATATCGCTGCTGTTGTCCTCCGGAGATACTACTGTAGATGTAATCAGTGTAAACGATGAGATGATCAGCGAATTTAAATACGCGGGTTATCTGGAACCGCTTCAGGACGATGTGATGAGTGAAGAGACCGCATCTTGTTTTCCACAGGATTATTTAAAACAGATGATTATGATAGGAGACCAGATTTATTCTGTCCCTTATACGATGGATATTCTGGTCATGTGGGTGAATGAATGCTTTTTAAAAGAGGCAGGGCTTGATGATGTGTCCACCAGAAAAAGATTCGAACAGTTCCTGGCCTATGACTGGGGAAAGGACAGGTATTCTTACGGCGGAGCGTGGGAGAAAACGTACGTCTATAATGAAATTGGTCAATTTATCAGCCTGTTTGGCGGCGATTATTATGACTGGAGCAACGAAAAGACGAGAGAAGCCGTCACCTTTTTAAAAGACTGTGTGAATCACGGTTACGCGCCGATGGACCAGCTCATGGACCAGTATGAACAGGTTAATCAGAAATTTATGAACGGCAAATACGGTTTGATTGTAACGTACAGCGGCAGTATGAACACATTTGCGGAGGCAGGAGTCTATGGACCGGATCAGATTCATTTAACACCGCTGCCGAAGATTCGGGGAGACACGACATACATTGCAACGTGGCAGTATGTGCTTAACAAGGCCTCGGAACATAAGGAAGCAGCAAAGCGTTTTCTGGCCTATGCGGCGAGCCGGGAGGGGAGTATTCGTTATGCGGAAGCGATGAACCGCATGCCGGCAAGAGAAGATGTGGCGCTGGAAGAGCATTTGAATGTAACCGGATATGAAGACATGAAGCAGTATTTGAGAACCACGCGGCTGCAGGCCAGACCTCTTCCTCAAAATTCGATTGAATATATTTCGAGCATGGGAGCTCTGTTTCAGAAATATGTTACGGGAGAGGTGGAGCTGGAGACCTATTGTGAAAATATGCAGAAACTGGTGGATGACAACCTTATAAGAATGGCAAATAGATAGCAGAAAGGAGTATGCTTTAACATCAAAAGTTGTTTTAGGTACTGTCGAAAGTTGTACTTACTCTTGATCTATGAAAAAATAGATCTGTATAATTGAATAGAGGTCAGAGGATAGCCTGATGTTTCCCCTCAGAAGCTGGTATGCCACGGACAGCGGCCGGATAACAATGCTGTTATGAAAATCCGGTTTGCTGCTTTCGCGAGAATTGGCGAGGGGGAAATGTAATATGAATACACTTGAAGTGTTGACATTCGTGCTGGTGATATTTGCAGCGCTGACTTACATAGAGATTCATCAGAATAGAAAATAGCTATCCTCTAGGGCAATAGAGGATAGCTATGTAACTAAAAATTACACTAGATATCTGAAGCGACATCATCAGACGAATCACAGTCTCTTTGATTACTTCTAAGTAAATTATACACTGGGGGCTTGTTTTTTTCAAGCCCCTTTTTAAATTTAGCTTTCGACAATGTTTCTGGTTGAAGCTTCCGAAACACAAACTTCGCTGGATGCGGCCGTTCAGCTGGGAGTGATCTTCCTGTCCTGAAGTGATCGTTCTGTCCAGGAGTGATCTTCCTGTACTGAAATGATCTTCCTGTCCTGACAAGATAAAGTAAGTGCTGTCATCTTGTTCGCAACGCGTAAAATTTCATTACGGGTTACTGCAGTCTTTCACAAACAGCCGCTGCTGCTTCTCCACCCGCTCCTTCACCTGTTTCAGAAAGCTTTCCGGCCCCAGCACCTTTACCACCGGTCCGAAGGAGAGAATCTGTATCAACAGCTCCGTTTCCACATCTCTGCTGTAATAGATCCGGCAGAGGTACTTACCGGAGTCACCCAGCTTTTCCGTCCGTTTCCTGTAACAGGCGAAATGAAGCATGGTCCGTTCCAGCGCATTGCGCTCATTGGATATTTCCAGGACCACAGGTTCCCGGCAGAGGGAGTGTTCTAAGCAGGCATCAATATCGGGCCGGATCTCCAGGGATTTTCCCGTGTCTTTAATCCGCATGATCCGCGACAGATTCAGGATAGTCAGACGGCTTAAGCTGTCATCCTTCCGAACCCGGACTGCCATGAGACGGAATTTGTCATCCCTGGCAGAGTATTCGAGCCGGCAGGGAAAGTATCGGAATGTAGTTAAGTGGTTTTTCGCCGAAAAGTAATCAATGGCCAGGATCCGGTTCTCTCGGATCCCTTCCAGAATCGCTTGAAAATGTTCCCGGTATGAATCGAGTTCGTACCCGTCCCCGTCGGAATACTGGTCAAAATAAGAAAAGTCCTCCGTATAAAACAACGGCTTAACATTTCTTAATGCAAGATCCAGCTTCCTGCACTCCTCGTCAGTAAAAAACAGGCGAAATCTGGGATCAGCGGAGACTGCTTTCAGCCAGGAAAGCTGGAGCCCGGTCAGCGGCAGCGGCTCCGGTGCCTTTACCCGGGAGTAAAAGAGCGGCTTGCCGGACGGCCCCTCCGGCGATTTGACGAGTAAATTCCATTCCCCGCTCACCAGCTTCGGAACGATGGCGAGGGCACTTTCCTCATAGCCGTATGTATCCGCGATACGGTTTAAGTCGCTTTCTGACAGCCCGTGTTCCGCGGCCTCGTCCAGAATCCGCCGGACAACCAGAAAGTAACAGTTATAGATTTCAGAAAACAGTTCAGATTCCATTATTGTTCACCTCCGATTCTGCCGAGGGTAAGTGAGGGGGACTTTCCGCACATTCCGCTGAACGTAAGTGAGGGGGACTTTCCGCATACATCTTTGCCATGCGTTCCATATCCCGGAAGAATTTCTTTTCAATCATGGAATTGGAGCAGGAGAAGGAGAGAATCCGTCCTGTAAATGTTTTGACCCACGGCATCATTTCGTTGCAGTCAAAACACTCCCGCGTGTAGCTCCAGACGCCGTGATCCAGCCGCGTTATGGTGCCGCCGCGGCCCTCACGTTCCAGGCGGCCGATAATGTGAGCCTCCCGCTCTTCATCCAGCGACAGGGTAAAGGAAATCGACTCCATCCGTGCCGTTCGTTCCGATGGACGCCGGAGAGGAGGGCTTTCCTTTTTCCGGCCGTCGCCAAAGGAAACGCCCCATGTCTTAGTAAGATTTTTTTCCAAATCCTTTTTATGCTGTTCGTAACGGGCTTCCCCGTCCTCCCCCTCTGACTCTAAGCGCACCACCGACAGGAGATAGTCCAGCCTGAAGCTGGAGAAACGTTTTGATTTTGTCTGATGAACGATGACGTAGCGGCGGCCCGTCTGGGTACTCACCAGAATCTTTAAAGGAGTCCCTTCCACCTGTTCGATCCGGCCTGTCTTTGCGCTCTTATTTTCCAGCTGGATTTCTTTTCGTTCCCTCATGGCGCGCAGGAGCTCCAGGAGAATCTCGTCCTCCAGTGTATGAACCAGGAAGTCGTGTTTGAGCCGGAATACGGTATTTTCCTTTTGAAGATTATCCAGTATGGTGCTGCCGACAAATCCGAAGGCGGCGCTTCCCTGATAGAAACTGACCATGTCAAGGAATCTGGGGGAATCGGTCATCTTTTCCAGCCAATCCATGGAACAGAGATTCGAGGTATTTTCCTCACAACTATTCTCACGCTTTCCGTAAAGCAGCCTTCGCCCTTCCTTCTTCGCAGTAAAAATTCCCAAAGACTCGTACTCCACCAGCTTTTTTCGCACAGTCTGGGAGTCAAAGAGGACTCCGTACCGGCACTGGAGCTCGTCTGCCGTCTCATCTGCCGTGTAAAATCCGCCATCTGCGAGAAAATCCAGAATAAAGAAATGCAGCATGATGTCATTGGAGGTAAAGCTCTTCGATTTCCAGGCGGAAAACAGCGGGTTGACGGCGATCCGGTTGCTGTGTGCGATGATGGCTACCGTTTTCTTCCGTTCCTCGTTGTACTCGCTGTGAATGTAGGGAGAAAACCAGCTTTCGATCCTGCGGCGCTCGTTGTCGTAGGTCCGGCCGCTGCCCTCGCTGTAGTCCTCGCGGGTCTTAAAACCATATACGTAAAAATCCCGCACGTAGGTGCGGATCCGGTCGAACCGTTTCACAAGCTCTGAAAATTCTTTCATGGTATCTTCACTTCCTTCTGGACTTCTTCCGCCGCACTGTTGGGCCCTGGGCCTGTTTGAAAATTCACTCCTGCCATCTGCCCTAAGGAATCCGCCAGGCCCCGCCCGGTATCCCTTGTAACATCTGTTAAATTTGATTATACTTCCATTTTTTCCTGCTGTCACCAGGTTCGCACCCTTTTTTAAATGATTCCTCCGGTAAATACTGGTAAGATAAAGTCACAACAGAGAACAAAAACTTAAAAACAGGCAGGAGCCTGGTACATATCTGAAAAGGGGAGTGAAATTATGTTTACGTGGAAAGAAGAGCAGATGAATAAGCCGGTGAGAATCTGGCTGGAAAATATAGAAGAGGTTGAAGAGGGCTGTCTGGAACAGGCGCGCCACTTAGCGCAGCTTCCATTTATCCATAAATGGGCGTGCCTGATGCCAGATACCCATCAGGGAAAAGGAATGCCGATCGGCGGAGTCATTGCTGCGGACGGCGTCATCATTCCAAACGCGGTGGGCGTCGATATCGGCTGCGGGATGAATTTTGTCTCTACCAATATAAAAGCAGAAGACTTAAAACCGGTCATGACTGGCAATGGAACCATGTTCCAGGCCATTACCGGGGAGATTATGAGAAATATCCCTGTCGGCTATAATTCTTATAAGAAGAGACAGGAATCGGAGGTATTGGACCGGTGCCTGGCGCATGCAGCCGATTATGAGAAAAATGAGACGCTGTTTCCGTTAATTGAGGATGCCTTTTACCAGATCGGTACGCTGGGCGGCGGCAACCATTTTATTGAGCTTCAGGAGGATCAGGATGGATATCTGGGGATCATGATTCACTCCGGAAGCCGCCATTTTGGAAAGGAAATCTGCGATTACTTTCACAACAAAGCAAGAGTGCTGAACGCCGCATGGCACAGCGCTGTCCCGGATTCGTATCGTTTGGCGTTCCTTCCTGTAGACAGCGCGGAGGGACAGGACTATATCCTGTGGATGAATCTGGCGCTGGAATACGCGTTTGAAAACAGAAAGCGTATGATGGAGAAAACTCTGGAAATCGTGGCTCAGAAGGTGGAAAAGTATCTGGATACAACCATGGAATTTACCGAGCATATCAACTGCCATCATAATTACGCCTCCCTGGAGACGCATTACGGAAAAGAAGTATGGGTGCACCGGAAGGGCGCGACCAGAGCCGGTAACGGTGAGATGGCCGTGATTCCGGGAGCCATGGGTTCCTACAGCTATGTCGTCATGGGAAAAGGGAATCCGGAGAGCTTCGAGAGCTCGTCCCACGGAGCAGGGAGGGCCTATTCCAGAAAGGCCGCAATGGAGAAATTCTCCTGCGAGGAAGTCATAAATGATTTAAAGGCCCAGGGCGTCGTCCTGGGGAAAATGAAGAAATCCGATGTGGCGGAGGAAAGCCGCTTCGCCTACAAAGACATTGACCATGTGATGGATCAGCAGAAAGATCTGGTCGTCCCGGTCAAAAAGCTGAAGACGGTCGGCGTGGTGAAAGGGTAACCCTTCCTCACGCCGGAAAGAAATTAATCATAGCTGCAGAAATCATGGCGTAAAAGCCAGATGGTGCCGGCTGCTCTGCAGTACGGTATGCCGCAGTGAATTCCATCGGCCGTAAGGGCGGGGAATTATATATGATAGCGCCGAAACGGCAGGCAACTGCCATCGGAGGATGATGTGTCGCGGGTTCGAATCCCGTCTGCCTGACTCAGGCAGTAGCTAAGTTGGTATAGCAATCATTAGACACCTTTTTAGTGTCCCCTAAAAGATGGGGAGAAGGCCGGACTGCCAGACTGCGGATCGTATTTTGGTCCTGTGGCCAGCATGAAAAGAGCCATGCGATGAGGCGGCTACCGCAGGTTTCAAGTTATGCCCTGATCGGCCGAACAGGCGGAAGTGGTGAGTCATATGCCGCAATCCGCTGCCGGTCTGGTCACGGCGAATGAAGAATCTGCCAAAGCACATCCCGCTTTTTTGTGCGGTGGTCCGGTGTTTCAACCCGTGTGAAAAAAGTCCGCCAGCGCGAAATGAAAATGTTCACCAGCGTAAAGTGGATTGAAAATAATAGAAAAGAGGGAAGGTATATGCGTATTAATGTAAATCAGACCCAGTGCGGTTTCGTTATGAAAAATGGCTGTTATGAGAAAATGATATTTGCCGGAACGTACCACTATCCGGCCTGCATGGGATATAAGGTGACTATAGAAGAGATGCGTGGGAGAGTGGGATTTAAGGAAGTCCCCTTAAAGGTTTTAAAAGAAGATGCCGCGTTTATGAGCCGTGTCACGATGGTGGAGGTACCGGAGGGGCAGCTGGGAATCCTGTATATCAACCATGCGGCGAGCGCTGTTGTAACAGACCGCGAGGCCGCTTACTGGAATGTATGGGAACCGTGTGAGCTGCGTTTCATCGACATGAGGGAGCCGGTCATGGACCGGAACGTGGAAAAGAACCTTCTGCGTCTGATCGCCCAGCAGTATTATAAGAAGATTGAGATTCTTCCTGGAGAGATGGGACTGTTGTACCAGGATAATATTCTGACGGATGAGCTGGGACCCGGAACGTATTATTACTGGCTGTACGCCCGGGATGTCTTATGCCGTATTGTGGATTTAAAGATGAAGGAACTGGAGATCAGCGGCCAGGAGATCCTGACGGCTGACCGTGTGGGAATCCGGCTGAATTTAACTGCTACATACAGGATCGCAGATCCGAAGCGGCTGGTGGAGACCATCAAGGGTGTGGAAAATCAGCTTTATACCCGTATCCAACTGATTGTACGCGAGTATGTGGGCCGTTACCGCCTGGATGAGATACTGGAACAGAAGGATGCCATCTCCGGTTTTCTGGCTCAGCGGATGAGGGAAGAGCAGGAGCAGTACTGCGTGGAGGTTCAGACCATCGGAATCAAGGATATCATCCTTCCAGGGGAGATTCGGGACATCATGAACACGGTACTGATCGCGGAAAAGAGGGCGCAGGCCAATGTCATCACGCGGCGCGAGGAGGTTGCCTCCACACGGTCGCTGTTAAACACCGCGAAGCTGATGGATGAGAACAAGACGCTTTACAAGTTAAAGGAATTGGAATGCCTGGAGAGAATCTGTACCCAGGTTGGAAATATATCCGTGGCAGGCAGCGGAACTCTGATTCAGCAGCTCAGAGAACTGATGGGAACGTAATAATACATTAGGAATTTAACTTCATATTGGACGCACCATAAAGGCGGCTGTCCTGCAACCGGGAAAATGATTGCAGGACAGCCGCCTTTACCGGGGATGCGCACTTCGCACTGATACGAGTAGTCTGACTTCGTTCTTGTAACAAATGCACAATACCTTTTGATCAGTATTAACAAAAATACAGAGACGCCGGGAAAAGACTTGTTTTTGCGTTTGAATTATAATATTATAATGTTATAACTTTTGGAAAGGCGGCAGCAGGAAAAATGTATTTGATGTTAGATGTTGGCGGGACAGAGATTAAGGCCGGTGTACTCGATGAACACGGCTCCATTCAGGGCGGGATCCGCCATTTTTCTTCCAATGCGAAGGCGGATCAAGAGGCGGTCCTGGATCATTTTTCCATGATCATAAAGGAGATGGCGGGCCGATGGAAAGGTGCCTCCATCGATGGGATCGGCATGGCGTTTCCGGGTCCGTTCGATTATGAACGGGGAATCAGCCTGATGCAGGGGCTGGATAAATATGATTCTATTTACGGTATTTCTATAGAAGAAGAGATGAAAAAGCGGACAGACTTTCTTCAGGATACAATTTTTTGTTTTCTCCACGATGTGGAGGCGTTTGCGCTGGGGGAAAGCTGGTTCGGAGAAGGCAGGGAGGCGGGGCGGCTTCTGTGCCTCTGCATTGGAACGGGCACCGGGTCCGCATTTATAGAGAATAAAAAGGTGATAAAAGAGAAGACGGAGGGGGTGCCTGATCACGGCTGGATCTATAACCTGCCCTATCGGGATTCCATCATTGATGATTATCTCTCTGTCCGGGGACTTTTAAAAATCAGCAGGGAGATTACGGGAACCGAGCTGAATGGAAAAGAGCTGTATGAGCGGTGTCTGGAACAGGAGGAGAAAGCGCTCCTGGTATATCACAGATTTGGTGAGGAATTAAACCGCTGCATGTGTCCATTTCTGGATGCGTTCCATCCGGACTGTGTCGTGCTCGGAGGGCAGATCTCAAAAAGCTTTCCCTATTTCGGGGAAGTCTTTAAAAAAGAATGTGAAAAACGGAACACGAGGGTCTGCCTGGAACCGGAGACCTCGGCCAGAGCCATGCAGGGACTGTTTGCTGCCATGAGCCATTAGGATAACGGAAGATGAGGAGGGACAGAATATGTTAAATCATGAAAAGGGAGCGCCGCCGCTTTATTCGCAGCTGGAATCCATAATCAAGATGCAGATCGAGCGGGGAGAGTATAACCGGGGGGATTTTCTGCCGACGGAAAAGATGCTGATGGATCAGTATGAGGTCTCAAGAGTGACGGTCAGGCAGGCCATGGCGGCCCTGTCACAGGCCGGATATATCAAATGCTCCAGAGGAATCGGCACAGAGGTGATCTATGAGAAAATCGATGAACATATGAAGAGCGTCATCAGCTTTACGGATGAGATGAAACAGCACAATATCACTATGGAAACCACCTATTGCCGCATGGAGAAAATCATGCCGGGTACAACCGTGGCATCAGCGCTTCAGATTCCTAAAACGGAGATGTGCTACTGCCTGACCAGAGTCCGCAGTGTCCAGGGGAAACCGTTAGTGTATACCATTACGTATCTGAGAGATATCGTGGAGCTTCCTATGGACAGCCAGTATTATATGGAGTCTCTGTACAAATATTTAAGTGAAGTCCATGAAATAAGAATTGTAAAAGGAAGGGACACACTGGAAGCGGCGCTGCCCTCTCCGGAGGTTCAGAAATTCCTGGAAATAGAGGCTCAGATGCCGGTATTTAAGCGGATCCGCCAGACATTTCTGCCGGGAGAAGACTTTCCCGAGCTGCATAACGGCGGAAAGGATGGGCTGGTCTTCGAATACTCCGTCTGCTACTATCCGGGAAACCGTTACAAATATACAGTCGATCTATAGTAATGATTCAGCCGTGCATCATCTTGCTGCCGCACGGCTGAATCGTTACGAAATTACCATAAGAGCACTCTCGGAAACTCCCTTGCGCCCATCTGACGAAAAATCATCTCACAAATCTGAGCACAAGGAGTTTCAGAGAGTACTCCGTGAATAACAGGGAGGCAATATCATGAATATCGCAGGTAAATATAACAATTACGATCCGCATCCGAAAAAGGTGATTCCAGGATTCGAGGATCAGGCGTGGGAAGGTGTCCCAGCTGTCAAGGCGGAGCTGACCCGCAAGGCAGAGGACATTTTGAGCAGGGAAAAAAGAGCGGTTCTCTGTCTGGATTTCTATCCCGGTGTCGCCAAAGAGGAACTGATGGAGCTGGCACTCTCCTTAAATCCAGCAAAAATCATGGATATGGAAGACTATGCAAAATCAGAGGAAGTACTGAACCGCGAGTTTCATGACTTCATCACGGAAGACCGCGTATTCGGAGTGATCTGCCACAAGAAGCTGGCCGATTTCTTTGACGCGGCCAAGCTGGAAGCGGCGGCAGCAGAGCTGGAAGCGCAGAAGGAAGGGCTGGTGGTGATCGCCGGCGTAGGAGCCGGTCTCATAAGCAGAGGCAATATTTACGTTTACTGTGGCATAACGAGATGGGAAATCCAGCTGCGCTACCGGAAGGGAATGCCCAACTGGCACTGCACCAACAGTGACGCTCCTATTTTAACAAAATATAAGCGGGCCTTTTTTATCGAGTGGAGGCTGGCGGACCGTTACAAGAAGGAGCGGTATGATCAGTTTGATTATGTGCTGGAGAGCGAAGAAACCGGTAATCCCAAGCTGATAACAGGCCAGGCTTTTCGCGGCGGCTTAAAAAAGGTCAGCGCAGAGCCGTTTAGAATGGAACCGTATTTCGATCCAGGCGTATGGGGCGGTCACTGGATGCAGGAGAATTTCGGACTGGATCCGGAGAAGGAGAATTTCGCTTGGAGTTTCGACGGAGTACCTGAGGAAAACTGCCTGAATCTTACATATGGCGGCGTAACCGTAAAAATACCAGCCATCGATCTGGTATTGTATCGCCCTCATGAGCTTTTGGGAGAACGGGTTCACGGCCGTTTTGGCGCGGAGTTCCCTATTCGCTTTGACCTGCTGGATACCATGGGAGGCGGTAATCTGTCACTTCAGGTCCATCCGCTGACGGAGTATATTCAGGATTCCTTTGGAATGCACTACACACAGGACGAGAGCTATTACCTTCTTGATGCGGCGGAGGACGAAGAGACTTACGTCTATTTAGGCGTGAAAAATGGGGTAGACCGCGACGCCATGGCCCGTGATCTGAAACGGGCGGAAAAGGGGGAAATTCCATTTCCGGCGGAAGAGTATGTGAACCGGGTACCGGTAAAGAAACACGATCATATTCTGATCCCGGCGGGAACCATCCACTGCTCCGGCAAAAATACCATGGTACTGGAGATCAGCGCCACCCCCTATATCTTTACCTTTAAGCTGTGGGACTGGGGCCGGGTGGGACTCGACGGAATCCCGCGCCCGATTCACGTGGAGCACGGTCTAAAAAATATTCAGTGGGACCGTGACACGGACTGGATATACGATAACATTGTACATCAGGAAACCGTACTGTCCGATGAGCCGGGGAAAATAGTGGAGCGCACCGGACTTCACAACCGGGAATTCATCGATACCTGCCGTTATACGCTGACCGAGGCTGCGTCAGTTGAGACGGACGATTCCGTTCATGTGATGAATCTGGTAGACGGCAGATGCGCCCGCATTGAAAGCATGGACGGCAGTTTTGAGCCATTTGAGATTCATTATGCGGAGACTGCCATTGTGCCGGCTGCCGCAAAGTGCTACCGGATTGTTCCGGAAGACGGAGAGATTAAAATGGTCGTGGCATCAGTACGCCGATAGAGAATAACAAACAGGGACCCGGGCAAAGCAGCAGATTTACTGCTTTGCCCGGGCCTTTGCTGCGATTAAGATGATTGTATTGTGTGTCACTGAGAAATAAATACCATATATTGTGTATTAAAACATAAAATTGAGGGTATAATAAAAAATATCAAAAAAATTCAAAAAACATGTTGACTTTTGTCGGCTGCTTTGATATGATATACCTCGCCGCTGAAAACGGCGGCAAACTTTTCCAAAAATCTTCCAGCTGAACCGCTGAGAAAGTTTTGAAGAAAATGAAAAAAGT
>OIES01000313.1_pt1 | contig 24495 bp, 22 predicted proteins | sample 1581811 | NCBI WGS metagenome assembly OIES01 (sample SAMN03281021, study PRJEB24777) | human gut metagenome | isolation source: fecal sample PR177 from 1 month old male Malay infant, vaginal delivered... | reverse complement strand
CAGCATCCCCCCCCCCCCCCTTCCCTCCCCTCTGTCCAGATAGGCCTCTGGCCGCAGATGCGCCAGCGCGCTGCTGATGGTGGTGCGGCTTACGCTCAGAGCGGCGGCCAGTTCCCGCTCTCCGGGCAGGCGCGTGTTTAACGCCAGCCTGCCATCCAGAATTAACAGGCGTAACGCGTCAGCCAGTTGGCGCCACAGCGGGGTGCGGGAAGAGGCTTGCTGCCAGTGCCCTAACAGGCGTACCAGAGACTGGCTTCCAAAACGACGTGATGACATATGCAGTCCACTATTTGAAAACTGGACATTAATCATAGTGCCATTTTCACCGAAGATGGAACCTGGTTCTTCGGAGAAGAGAAAATGGTACGTCGTCTGGTACAACTTTATGTCGGTTTAGGCCTGTACGGGCTTTCAACCGCGATGTTTATTCGTTCGGATCTGGGTGTCGACCCGTGGGATGTCTTTCACCTTGGCGTCGCCATCCAGACCGGGATGAGCATCGGCACGGTGATTATTTTAACCGGGGCCGCGGTGCTGCTGCTGTGGATCCCGCTGCGTCAGCTGCCGGGGCTGGGCACTATCAGTAATGTGATTTGTATTGGTCTGGCGGCAGATGCGTCAATGGCGCTGATCCCTGAGCTCACCTCGCTGCCCGTGCGCATCACCCTGCTGGTTTCCGGCATTGTGGTTAACGCCCTTGCCACCGGGATGTATATCGGCGCGGGTTTTGGCGCAGGCCCGCGCGACGGTCTGATGACCGGCATACATGCCCGGCTGGGCTGGTCGATCCGCAGCGTGCGTACCGCGATCGAGGTGACCGTGTTGATCGTCGGCTACCTCCTCGGGGGAGCGTTTGGCGTTGGAACCGTACTGTATGCATTAACCATCGGCCCGCTGATCCAGCTCTGTTTGCCGTGGTTTCGTCATGGACCGCGCATTCAGAAAGCCGCGCGGCCGGAGCGGATTGTTTAATTTTGCGAAGCGCTCACAGGCTATGATGGCGTAACTGTGTCAGAATAGAGACTTCTCTTTTTACGACGCCAGAATGTATGAAAGCGATCACTCTTTATGACGTTGCCCGCGTGGCGGGCGTTTCCTATCAGACCGTTTCCCGGGTGATTAACGACGCAGAACACGTTTCTGCCCGTACGCGGGAAAAGGTCCGGCAGGCCATGGCGGCGCTACACTATGTGCCTAACCGTGGCGCGCAGCAGCTGGCCGGGAAACGTACCCGCACGCTGGGGCTGATGACCAGCGATCTGGCGCTGCATGCGCCGTCGCAAATCGCCTCAGCTGTAAAATCCCGGGCAGTGGAGCAGGGGGCTAGCGTACTCATCTCCATGGTGGAGCAACCCGCGCAGTGTCAGGCTGCTTTGCAGGAATTACTGGCGCAGCGCGTGGAGGCGCTGCTGGTGAACGTTCCGCTGGAAGATGCACAGGCAGAAATGCTTCAGGAAATGGCCTCGCCGACCCCGGTTCTTTTTCTCGATGTTTCCCCCACAGCTCGGGTTAACAGCCTTGTTTTCAATGCCGAACAGGGCGCTGGCCTGGGGGCAGAGCATCTGCTTTCGCTGGGGCACCAGCGAATTGCGCTGCTCGCCGGGCCGGAAAGTTCTGTCTCTGCCCGGGCTCGTCTGGCGGGATGGAAAACCACGCTCGCTCAGGCCGGCGTGGAGGCGTTTGCGGTGGCGCAGGGCGACTGGAGCGCGGCCTCGGGCTATGAGAAAGGGCATCAGCTCCTGGCGGGCGCGCAGCTGCCGGAGGCGATCCTCGTCGCTAACGATCAGATGGCGCTTGGCGTTTTACGCGCCTGTGCGGAAAAAGGCGTTGCGGTACCGGGGCAGATCTCGGTTGTCGGGTTTGATGATACGGCTGACAGCGCGTGGTTTTCACCTCCGCTCACCACCGTTCGGCAGGCGTTCCGCGAGGCCGGTGAGCGCAGCGTGGAGTGGCTGATGGCACCTGACCATCACGACGAATGCTGGCAGGAACAACTTCCCGTTACGTTGATAGTACGTCATTCCACCGCGCCGCGCGCCGCACAGCAGGCCGATCGTGAAGATCTGGCGCAACAGCTCAGAACGCTGGCGCTGCTGGCGGAGAAACTGGCGCGCAGCTAGCACTTTTGTGATCGTGTTCGCCTGGTGACGATCAAAGTCTTTACCGCCACCGTTTACCAGGGCATGTTGGCTGAAATTGTGAGCGCTTCGCAAAGAGGTTGATATGTCTTCTACATTGCCGCTGACCCTCAGCGCACTTCTGGCGCGTCGTGACTGGGAAAACCCGGGCGTGACGCAGTGGAATCGTCTGGCTACACACGCGCCTTTTCATAGCTGGCGCGATGAAACCTTCGCCCGCGAGGATAAACTTTCGCTAAGCAAGCGTCTGCTTAACGGCGTCTGGCGATTCAGCTTTTTCCCGGCGCCAGAGCAGGTTCCCGAGGCATGGATAACGGACGATCTGGCTGACGCCGTTGGGATGCCCGTGCCGTCGAACTGGCAGATGGAGGGATTTGACACTCCCATCTATACCAACGTCACCTATCCGATAAATGTGAACCCGCCGTATGTTCCGGCTGAAAACCCAACTGGTTGTTACTCGCTCACATTTGAGATGAATGACGCCTGGCTGTGCAGCGGGCAAACCCGCATTATTTTTGACGGGGTGAATTCAGCTTTTCATCTGTGGTGTAACGGCCAGTGGGTGGGCTATTCGCAGGACAGCCGTCTGCCTGCGGAGTTCGATCTTAGCGCGGTGCTGCGACCGGGGCAGAACCGTCTGGCGGTGATGGTGTTACGCTGGTGCGACGGAAGCTACCTGGAAGATCAGGACATGTGGCGGATGAGCGGCATTTTCCGTGACGTCTCGCTGCTGCACAAGCCGGAAACGCGAATTGCCGATTATCAGATCGTGACCGATCTGAATGCCGAATGCGATCGGGCGATACTCCGGGTTGACGTTGCGCTGGAAGGCTCACGCTACGCCGAATGTGAGGTGGCGTTTACCCTGTGGCGTAACGGCGAAGCCTGCGCGCAAACCACGCAGCAGCCCGGATCGGCCATCGTGGACGAACGTGGCAGTTGGGCAGAACGGCTCACGGTGGCGATCCCCGTGAACGCTCCCGCGCTGTGGAGCGCTGAAACACCGGAATGCTATCGGCTGACAATGTCGCTTCGGGATGCGCAGGGTAACGTGCTGGAGACTGAAGCCTGCGATGTCGGTTTCAGACGCGTCGAAATCAGCAACGGCCTGCTGAAGCTTAACGGCAAACCGCTGCTGATCCGCGGCGTGAACCGTCACGAACATCATCCTGAGAAGGGGCAGGTGATGGATGAGGCGACCATGCGCCGCGACATCGAACTGATGAAGCAGCATAACTTCAACGCCGTGCGCTGCTCGCATTATCCGAACCATCCTCTGTGGTACACGCTTTGCGATCGCTACGGCCTGTACGTGGTCGATGAGGCGAATATTGAAACCCACGGCATGGTGCCGATGAGCCGCCTGGCGGACGATCCGCGCTGGCTGCCTGCCATGAGCGAACGCGTTACGCGTATGGTGCAGCGGGACCGGAATCATCCGTCCATCATCATCTGGTCCCTGGGGAATGAGTCCGGGCATGGGGCGAACCACGATGCGCTGTACCGCTGGCTGAAAACCACCGATCCCACGCGGCCGGTGCAGTACGAAGGCGGCGGCGCCAGTACAGCCGCTACCGATATTGTCTGCCCGATGTACGCCCGCGTCGATCAGGATCAGCCGTTCCCGGCGGTGCCAAAGTGGTCGATTAAAAAGTGGATCGGCATGCCGGACGAAACCCGTCCGTTGATCCTCTGCGAGTATGCCCACGCGATGGGCAACAGCTTTGGCGGCTTTGCCAGCTACTGGCAGGCATTCCGCAGCCATCCCCGGTTACAGGGCGGCTTTGTCTGGGACTGGGTCGATCAGGCGCTGACGAAAAAAGCGGAAGACGGCACGGCATACTGGGCCTACGGCGGCGATTTTGGCGATAAGCCCAACGACCGTCAGTTCTGCCTCAACGGGCTGGTGTTTCCCGATCGCACTCCGCATCCCGCCCTTTACGAGGCGCAGCGTGCCCAGCAGTTCTTTACCTTTACGCTGGTGAGCACCGCTCCGCTGGTCGTCGATATCCAGAGCGATTATCTGTTCCGTCATACTGACAACGAGCATCTGCGATGGTCAGTGGCGCGTGACGGTGCAGTATTGGCTTCCGGCGAAACACCCCTTTCTGTTGCGCCTCAGGAGACGCAGCGCGTTGAGATCCCGCTGCCTGAGCTTGACGCTGAGCCGGGCGAGGTCTGGCTCAACGTGGAGATCGTTCAGCCTCAGGCCACGCCGTGGTCGCCGCCCGGCCACCGTTGTGCCTGGGATCAGTGGCCGCTCCCGGCTCCGCTGTACCTTGCGCCACCGAAAGCAGGCGGAACCCCTCCGCAGCTAACGGTGCAGGACGAAGCGCTGGACATTACTCATCAGCAGCAGCGCTGGCAGTTTAGCCGTCTCACCGGAAACCTGACCCAGTGGTGGAACGAGGGCGCTGAAACGCTCCGTTCCCCGCTAACGGATAACTTCACCCGCGCGCCGCTGGACAATGACATTGGCGTCAGCGAGGCGACCCGCATCGATCCGAACGCGTGGGTGGAACGCTGGAAAGCGGCAGGGATGTATGGGATGTCCGCGCGCCTCCTCCAGTGTGAAGCGGAGCAGCATGCCCGTGAGGTGGTGGTGACCACGCAGCACGTGTGGGAGCATCAGGGTAAAGCGCTGTTTATCAGCTGCAAGCTCTGGCGGATTGATGACCACGGGGTGCTGCACGGTGATGTGCAGGTGACGGTGGCGTCTGACATTCCTGAGCCCGCTCGCGTGGGCCTGAGCGTTATGCTGGCGGATATCCCGGAAACGGTGCGCTGGCTGGGGCTAGGCCCGCTGGAGAACTATCCGGACAGAAAACTGGCGGCGCAGCAGGGGCGCTGGGCGTTATCGCTGGAAGAGATGCAGACGCCGTATATCTTCCCGACGGAGAACGGTTTGCGCTGCGACACCCGCGAGCTGACGTTTGGCTCCCATCAGTTGCAGGGACAGTTCCATTTCTCCCTGAGCCGTTATAGCCAGCGGCAGCTGCATGAGACAACGCATCAGCATTTGCTGCGGGAAGAGGCTGGCTGTTGGTTGAATCTTGATGCGTTTCACATGGGCGTAGGGGGGGACGACTCATGGAGCCCGAGCGTAGCCCCGGCCTTCATTCTGCAAAACCGCCGGCTGCGCTACACGTTTAGCTGGCAGCAGAACGGCTGAGCCGACACGTGCGGCCACTGCCGTGGCCGCAATGCTTATCTCAGGATCCCGCTTACGCCGTGAATGCTCATATAAATTCCGACTACCGCGATCAGTGCCGCTGAGATCCACGGTGCCTTGCGCGAAAAGGCGCTAAAGCCGGGCCAGCGCTTCGCCGCATGTTTCATGCTTAATGCGGCAATTGCGCCAGAGGCGACGAGAGTGAGCGCCAGCCCGATACTGAAACTGAACACCAGCGTGGCGCCGAGCGCGAAATGTTTCAGTTGCAGGCAGATCAGCAGCACCGTAATGGAGGCCGGACAGGGGATAAGCCCACCGGTCAGGCCGAATAGCGCGATTTGCCCGGTGGTGACCTCTTTACCGTTGAAGCGTCGGTTAATGTCCTGGGCGTGTGCGCGCTGGTGGGCATCCTGCCACTCCTCTTCAACCAGAGGAGACGTGTGGTCGTGATGATGCGCGTGGTCGTGATGATCATGATGGTGATGATGATCATCATGGTGGTGATGCGGCTGGCTCTCCTGCCAGGTTCGCCACGCCATCCACAGGGCGATCAACACGATCAGAACCCCGGAAATCAACTGAAACCAGGGCTCAGAAGTATCTGCATCCCATCCCCGACCAAACCATAATCCCGCCATCGCAATGATCCAGACGACCGCCGTATGAGACAGCGTTGCGGACAACCCAAGCAACACAGCCTGTTTCAGCGTACCGCGGATCGCCACAATGAAAGCCGCCATCATTGTTTTTGAATGGCCTGGCTCGAGGCCGTGGAGCGCGCCAAGCAGGATGGCGCTGGGGACAAACAGCCAGGCGTTACCCTGCTGAAGAAGAGAAGAAAAAGCGTTCATTGAACATTCCGGGGTGGAAAACATGCCGAGAATACTACTCCCCCCCAGTAGTATAATACTACCCCCCAGTAGAAAAATACCCAGGGGGAGTAGAGCGTGATATGCTTTTTACGCCACCAAAGAGGAGCTAAGCGATGTCACACACAGTTCGTGATAAAAAGAAGTTATTGACCCGCCTGAAAAAAATTCAGGGGCAAAGCGCTGCGCTGGAAAAAATGCTCAACAGCGATCATGAATGCGCCGAGGTGTTACAGCAGCTGGCGGCGATCAGGGGCGCGGTAAACGGTATGATGATGCAAGTAATTGAGGGACATTTAACCGATCACGTGGTGAAAGAGCCAGAGGAAGCGCAGCGCGAGGCCGATCTCGGGGTCGTGATGCAGGTGATCAAATCGTACCTTAAGTAATGTGCTTCTCCAGATTGTGCCCGGCCCAGAGAATGAAATCCTCTTTAGGCAGCGCCTTGCTGAAATACCAGCCCTGTCCGTACTGCACGCCGTGGCGATGCAACCATTCGATCTGCCCTTCAGTTTCAATGCCTTCTGCGACCATCGCCAGTTTAAGCGATTTGGCCATTTCGATGATGTGGGGAGTCACGTTCTTGTACTCCAGCGCATCCACAAAGGATTTATCAATCTTCAGGGTATCGACATCCAGATCCTGCAAATAGCTCAGGCTGGAGTAACCCGTACCAAAATCATCAATGTAGATAGCGTGCCCGGCGCGGCGAAACGCAGCGATGGCAGGCACGCTGACGGCGGGATCGGCAAAGCCGCGCTCGGTTAATTCAAGGGCGATCTGGCGCGGGTGGACGCCCCATTTGTTGAGCAACTGACTCAGCTGGCGAGGCAGCTCGGGGGACGTTAAATCCGATGGCGCAAGGTTGACAGAAATGTGCAGTTCCGGATGCTGATGCAGCCAGGCGCCTAAATCCTCAAACACCTTATTCACCACCAGCTGCGTCAGCGTTGAAATAAGCCCCGTCTGCTCAGCCAGCGGCACAAAGAGATTGGGCGACAGGTGACTGCCATCTGGCTGCGGCCAGCGCATCAGCGCTTCAGCACCCACCAGTTTTCCACTGCACAGCGCCACGATGGGCTGATAGTAAACCTCGATCTCCCGGTTGTTGATTGCGTCGATCAGGCGGTTACGCGGGGATAACAAACGGCGGAGGATGCGCAGGACAATAAGGGCAGCAGCCAGGCTTAGCAAGATGCCAGCCGGTAGCCAGATGATCAGCTGCTGGTGCCAGGATTCCGCCAGCGGTTTTAACGACGCCCACGCGATCACCGTAAAACCCAGTTCGGGTACAGGTTTCAACACGTACATCGAGCCGTTGTATTGTACGCGCGTAACGTCCTGCTGCTCCTTAACGACAGAAAGAATATACGGGTCGACAATATTGCTTCTGGCAAATATCCGATGGGTTTCACTGCCCACCAGGGCGGCATCCATCGAAATTTCACCAAACGGGACAACATCCACAAGCGAGGCAGGATCAACCATCACCAGATAATGTCCTTTCCCCAGAACGGCCATATAGCGGTGAATGCCGAGGTCGTTTTGCGAGGTGAGCCACGCGCTATACCCGTCTGCGGTGATCCGCATCGGGGGCGGTAAGATCGCCGTATTACTGGATTGTTCAAGGGATGAGCAGAGCGGCTTCAGGTTATCGATATACATCACTTCCTGAATATAGCGCCATGAGAATTCAACCCGACGCATTTCGCGTAAATGCGGGGGAGTGCAGGGTGGGGCGTGGAATGTCTGTAGGTGCGTGAGCGCCTGTTTTGCCTGCGCAACGACTCTGTCGGTACGGATCAGGACGCGCGAGGCATAGCTGTCCAGAGCGTCCACAAATTTATCCTCTGCCTGACGATGCGCCAGCCAGATACTGAGGCACACAGGGACCAGCACAGAGAAGATCAGTATGCCTGTTACCAGGCTGACCAGATGTCGGGTTCGCATGCTGCTTTATCCTTTCCATATGCCCACCTTGGGCCTGGAGTTTGCGCGCCAGAAGAAAAAGTTTTTTATCGCTAAATGATATAGTTATAGCATGTGACAGTCTCAGGCAGGTATCTGAATCAACCTTTCAAAAACAGGCTGTGCGTGACAGGGGTTGTTTTTGCAGCAAAGCTCAGATAGTATTTTGTTATGTTATAACAATACATGAAGGCCAGAGATGAAACCGAATATCCATCCAACCTATCGCACCGTTGTGTTTCACGACACCACGGCTAATGAATACTTTAAAGTCGGCTCAACAATTAAGACAGACCGTGAAATTGAGCTGGAGGGGAAAACGTATCCCTACGTTACCCTTGATGTCTCCTCTAAATCACATCCGTTTTATACCGGGAAGCAGAAGACCTTCTCGACGGATGGCAGCGCGGCACGCTTCCGCAAGCGTTTTGGTGGCTTTCTTGATGCGAAGCGAGGCTAATCATGCAGGTGCTGAACTCATTGCGCAGTGCAAAACAGCGTCACCCGGATTGCCAGATAGTCAAACGCAAGGGACGCTTATACGTGATCTGCAAATCTAACCCGCGCTTTAAGGCGGTGCAGGGACGTAAAAAAAGACGCTAAACGCGCGTCTCTCGCCAGCTTTCCAGGGAGCTTTTCTGTTTGCCATCGGCGGTAAAATTGTCGGTGGCAAGCCAGCTTTCAAACGCGCTCGCCAGCGCTGGCCACTCTTTGTCGAGAATTGAAAACCAGTCGGTGTCCCGGTTTCGGCCTTTAATGACCAGCGCCTGGCGAAAACGCCCTTCAAACTGAAAGCCCAGACGCAGAGCCGCTTTGCGGGAGGGTTCGTTCAGGCTGTTGCACTTCCATTCATAACGCCGGTAGCCCAGGGTATCGAACACGTACCGCATCAGCAGATACTGCGCTTCTGTCGACATGGGCGTGCGACTTAACAGTGACGAGAAGTGAACATGTCCCACTTCCACAACGCCGTTTTTAGGATCGATCCGCATCAGGGACAGCGTCCCGACAGGAGACTGGGTCTGGTTATCGATAACGGTAAAGTGGATGGGATCGGCTAATTCGCTCACGCTCGCCACCCATTCGGCAAACTCCTCTGCGGTGGCATCGGGTTCACGCAGCAGCCACGTCCAGCTTCGGGTATCTCCGGCCAGGGAATACGCAGAGAACAACGCCGGGGCATGCTCCACGCGCAGCGGCTCAAGCCGACAATAGCGACCCTGAAGTATCACCCGGGACGGGTGCGGGCGAGGCTGCCAGTCGAAAAGGCTTTCACCTACAGGTTGTCCAAACTCATTGAATGTATTCATCTTTATTCCCGTCACATTGAAAAGATCTCCAGATTAATGAATTGCTGGTTCCTTAAAAAGAACCACCAGGCTATGTTTTTCTGGTACCACGAGGAGGAATGATGAATATACCGGGTGATGAGCTTTACACTTTGCTCCATGCTGCGCTGAAAAAACGTGGGGAAGAGACGCTCCAGCGTGCGCTCTATCTTGCTTTGCGGGAGGCCATACTGTGCGGAAGGCTCCGGTCCGGCAGCCATTTGCCCGGCTCGCGAACGCTGGCGCAGCAGATCTCGGTGTCCCGAAACACCGTCAATGCGGCGCTGGACCAGCTCACGCTCGAAGGTTATTTGCTGCGTAGCCGCCAGGGTACGCGGGTGGGGCAATTCGCTCCTCGGACGATTACCCGGACATTACCGGACCCGGACGTCAGGCTGACAAAACGTGTCGCCCTGCTGCCCGCGCCTGTGCCGCGCGACACCCCGGTGATGGCGTTTACGCCGGGAACGCCTGCCATCAACTATTTCCCCTTACCGCTGTGGCGGCGGTTGTACGATCGTGTTCTGCGCGAGGAGGGAAGCACCCTGTTAGGGTATGGCGACCCGGCCGGCGAGCCGACGCTGCGGGCCGCCGTTGCCCGCCATCTTGCGCTGTCCCGCGGCATTGACTGCGATGCCAGCCAGATTGTGATAACCGAAGGGGCGCTGGAGGGTGTCAATCTGTGCACGATGTTGTTAAGCGAGCCGGGGGATGTTGCTTGGGTGGAAAATCCCGGCTATAGCGGCGCCAAAAGCGCTTTCGTCAAAACCGGCCTGGCGATGACCGGCATACCGGTGGATGACGAGGGGATGTGCTGGGAAGGGCTGTCTGCGCCTTCACCCACGCTGATTTTTACCTCGCCATCGCATCAGTTCCCTTGCGGAAGCGTGCTCAGCGCGCGGCGGCGTCTGGCGCTGCTGGAACTGGCCCGGCAGCACAGCGCGTGGATCATTGAGGATGATTACGACAGCGAATTTCGTTATACCGGTGAGCCCGTCCCGGCGATGCTCGGAATGGTCAACAATGCGCCCGTTGTGTATCTGGGGACGTTCAGCAAAACGCTGTTTCCATCGCTCCGGATGGGGTTCATGGTGTTACCGCCAGCGCTGGCGAAGGCGGCGCGTCCGGCCATCGGCTCGCTGCTGCGCGGCGGGCATCGCGCTGAACAGCGCACCCTGGCGCTGTTTATTGAGGAAGGCCACTATGCACGACATCTTGCCGCCATGCGCCGCCTTTATCGTAAGCGTTACCGCCAGCTGCGGGAGGTGCTGAGCGCAGAGCTTCATACGCCGCACCGTGTTCTTGCCGGGGAAGGGGGAATGCACCTGACGCTGGCGATTGACGGTATCGACGACCAGCGGCTGGTGGAGCAGGCGAGAGCGTTTCAGCTGGCACCCGCTGCGCTGAGCGGGTATTACCTTGAGACGAAGCAGGGGCAAACCGGTCTGGTTTTAGGTTACGGTAATACCTCTGCTTCGCAGTTTGCGCCGGGTATCCGACGTCTTCAGACGCTCATTACACAGCAGTGGGGCGGGAAAGGGTAAAGACATCATAAAAAGAGAGCTGGCCCTTAGTGATGACCATTTTCTGCAACTTCTCTTTTTGCCCGGCTTCGACGGCCGGCGAGAGCAGGATATTGTCGATCAGCTCCTTCGGCACGTAACGCGTGTTGTACCACTCCCCGTTGTAGCACACGCGGAAATCGAGTACGTCGATATCTTCATACCGGTAACGCGGATTGACGTCGAAAAAGAAAAACGCGTTAAACACCACGAACAGCACAACCAGTAGCCAGACGGAATCGACCAGTGTTTCAGACTTCAGCATGACGATAAGCGTTGCCAGCCAGGCGGCGTACATGGCGACGAACAATCCGGGGTGTTTGCGAATAAAGCTGATGCTAAAGCGCGGGCGATTGTCGCGCTTTTCGCGGGTATTGAGATCGTCGATGGTGGCGGTAAGCAGGCGCTGTATCTCTGTCATTTTTTGCCTTTATGATTGTTAAAAATACAGGTGATCTGCCTATTTTATGAGAGGGGTTTATGCGATGAAAGTAACAGTTATGCCAGGAAAAAGCATAACAGTTACTCAGGATGCGCTTAGATCATTTTAATGATTTTCGCCGGATTCCCGCCCACTACCGCATTGGCCGGCACGTCTTTGGTCACTACCGCGCCGGAAGCGATAACCGCATTATCGCCAATGGTCACGCCTGGATTAATCACCGCGCGTCCGCCGATCCAGACATTATCACCAATGGTGACCGGTTTACCGTACTCCAGCCCGCTGTTACGTTCGGTCGCGTCCAGAGGATGCGTGGCCGTATAAATGTGCACTCCCGGCGCAAGCATACAGTTATCGCCAATGCGGACAGGGCAGACGTCCAGCATGACGCAATCGAAGTTAGCGTAAAAATTGTTGCCCAGATAGATGTTATACCCGTAGTCGCAGCGGAAGCTTGGCTCTATATACGCACCTTCGCTTTGACCCAGCAGGTCAGCTAATAAGGCGCGACGTTCGGCCTTCTCATCGGGTGCGGTATGGTTATAGCGGTGAACAAGATGACGCGCGCGTAAACGGTCAGCCCTCAGCGTGTCATCGCCAGGGCGGTAATATTCACCTGCAATCATCTTCTGTTTTTCTTCACTCATGGGAACCTCTCTGGAATCGTTTTACGCAGCGTAAAGAGGATTAACCAGAAAGGGAACGTTCCCTAAAAGTGGCTGTGACGGGAGTCACAACATTCTTGCGCATAAATACGTTTTATACGGGAACCTGGCGTTTGCATTTGAAGCGTAATTCGAAAGGTAAATTCAGCTTAACAACGGGCGTAATGCCTTTACAGTCTCTCTTCAACGATTAACGAACAAATTTCCATACCGAAGAGGGGATCTTGTCATACAGTTTATTCATGGTCAGCTCAGCAAGACGATGGTCGGCAGCTGAATAAAATACCGCCAGTTCATTATCAGACAGCTCGTATTTATTTTTCTCAATAACTCGTTCAAGGGTGTCAATTGACTGGCAGCGTCGCAGGCGCATCAAATAATCGACTTTTGTTAATGGTTTATCAGACATAAATTCACCTTAGTAATTGTAATAATTTTAACAGGAAAGACTAACCGGATTAGCTCTGCTGACATTAGTGAAGCAGCGAAATAGACGGTTTCCTGATTTACGCCATTTCTGCAAATCCTGTGCGTTAATGCCGTAGCTGCTGAACAACATAAAGGTGTCGTCCAGGTATTCATCAATTTGCTCTATCAACTTATTATCTTCATTGTACTTAATTTTATAATTAAGTGCGAAGGTGGCGATATGCTCGATCAGCTCGTTGAGCTGTAAATTGATAGCAGACGTTGGATCGTTCACCCAGCCATGGTTACTTTCTTCAAGATTGGCAAGGCAGTCATGGTACAAGGATTCGCAGAGAAATTTCAACTGCGCGATATCATGCCTTTTTGGCGAGTACTCGTCCATAGCGCATCCCCTTCTGAGTGATTTTTTACTCACCGAACATCATGTCGGGATGGATACAACTTGCTTAGCCACACGGGAGCTGTGTTCCTGATAACTCTAACTATAAGCCACTCTGATCAAGATTTCACCGCGCTATTACGAAAAATTACAATTAAATCGTTACTGTTCGAGCCTTTACGCAAATCTACCTTTTGCAGCGAACGCGTTAATCAATAAAAAAGACGATTTTTATCGGTTCCTTAGAATTCATTGAGTTAGCGCAAAGTTTCATGTGAAGTCCGAAACCAGATATCTTCAGATATTTTCCATTGCTTAGGAATAGTCCGAATAATTTACGTCACGAAATGATAATAAAAGAATGCTGAGTTCCTGGTGTAAGTTATCGGCCTATTATGATAGGCCTTATTAAAAAGGAGGAAAATAAATAGAAAGGCAATAGGTCTATTTTATGATTTTTTCTGAAAAAGAAAAAGGCCGCAAATGCGGCCTTTTTATCATGTGAAACCGGTATCAGTGATGTTCTACCGAATGATTGTGCTCAACGTCTTCATTCTTACGGCTGAAGCGGCGGCGAACCACCACGAAGAACACCGGTACGAAGAAGATCGCAAGAACGGTCGCGGTTACCATCCCACCCATTACGCCGGTACCTACTGCGTTCTGTGCGCCGGAGCCCGCGCCGGAGCTGATAACCAGCGGCATAACGCCGAGGATAAATGCCAGGGACGTCATCAGGATTGGACGCAAACGCATACGAACGGCTTCCAGCGTTGCTTCAATCAGGCCTTTTCCTTCTTTCTCCATCAGATCCTTGGCGAATTCGACGATCAGGATCGCGTTCTTCGCCGACAAGCCAATGGTTGTCAGCAGGCCCACCTGGAAGTAAACGTCGTTGGTCAGCCCACGGAACGTTGCGGCAAGCAGCGCACCGATAACCCCCAGCGGAACCACCAGCATAACGGAGAATGGAATTGACCAGCTCTCATATAATGCCGCCAGACACAGAAAGACGACGATAAGCGATATCGCATACAGGGCAGGGGCCTGGTTACCGGACAGACGTTCCTGATAGGACATTCCCGTCCAGTCATAGCCGATGCCGGAGGGGAGCTTACTTGCCAGCTCTTCCATCATCGCCATCGCTTCACCGGTACTCTTGCCTGGTGCCGCCTGACCTAAAATTTCCATCGAAGGCAGACCGTTATAGCGTTCCAGACGCGGTGAACCGTACTCCCAGCGTGATGATGAGAAGGCCGAGAATGGCACCATCTGGCCATCGCTGCCGCGCACATACCAGTTACCAATATCATCCGGTAGCATGCGGTATTTCGCTTCTGACATTACGTAAACTTTCTTCACGCGACCACGGTCGATAAAGTCATTCACGTAGCTTCCGCCCCATGCGGCACCCAGCGTGGTATTAATATCGCTGATGGAAACGCCCAGAGCCTGTGCTTTTTCCTGGTCGATATCAATCTTGAACTGCGGGGTATCTTCCAGCCCGTTAGGACGAACGCCAACTAACAGGTCGGGGTGTTTTGCAACCTCGCCGAACAGTTGGTTACGCGCCTGTGTGAGTTTGTCATGACCAAGGTTGGCCTGGTCAATTAACTGGAAGTCAAAACCGGTAGCGGTACCCAGCTCCACAATTGCGGGCAGGTTAAAGGCAAACACCATTGCATCTTTGATCGAGGCAAAGTGCGCGCTTGCGCGTGCCGCAATGGCCGGCACTTTATTTTCCTCGCCAGGACGATCTTCCCAATTTTTGAGGGAAATAAACGCAAGACCGGTGTTTTGACCACGACCCGAGAAGCCAAAGCCGTTTACAGTAAACACAGAATTGACGTTGGCTTTTTCATCCTTCAGGTAATAGTCCGTGACTTCATCAAGGACTTTTTGCGTACGTTCCTGCGTCGCGCCAGCAGGAAGCTGCGCCATGGTCAGGAATACACCCTGGTCTTCATCCGGCAGGAAAGAACTGGGCAGACGAACGAACAGATACGCCATGCCGACCACAATGATCAGATACAGCAGCAGGTAACGACCCGTACTGCGCAGGATGTTACCTACGCTGTCGGTGTAGTGGTGCGTGCTCTTATCGAACATGCGGTTAAACCAGCCGAAGAAGCCTTTTTTGCCTTCGCCATGATCACCTTTGGCCACAGGTTTAAGCATGGTGGCGCAAAGAGCAGGGGTCAGGATCATCGCCACCAGTACAGAAAGCACCATTGCCGAAACGATGGTAATGGAGAACTGGCGATAAATAGCCCCGGTTGATCCCCCAAAGAAAGCCATTGGAATGAATACCGCTGACAACACCATCGCGATACCGACCAGCGCGCCCTGAATCTGTCCCATCGATTTTCGCGTTGCTTCTTTAGGTGGTAATCCCTCTTCAACCATGACGCGTTCGACGTTCTCAACAACCACGATGGCATCATCAACCAGCAGGCCTATCGCGAGAACCATACCAAACATGGTTAACGTGTTTATCGAGAAACCAAATGCGGCAAGTATTGCAAATGTCCCTAACAGAACGACCGGAACGGCGATGGTAGGAATCAGCGTTGCGCGGAAGTTTTGCAGGAACAGGTACATAACAATAAATACCAGTACGATAGCTTCAACCAGAGTCTTAACTACTTCGTTAATCGAGATTTTAACGAAAGGGGTTGTATCGTAAGGGTAAACGACTTTCAAACCGTGCGGGAAGAAAGGCTCCAGTTTTGCAATTGTCGCGCGTACTGCGTTTGCTGTATCCAGCGCGTTTGCGCCTGTTGCCAGTTTGATCCCCAGACCGGATGCGGGCTGCCCATTGAATTTCGCGATGACATCATAGTTCTCGCCACCGAGTTCAATACGGGCGACATCACTCAGGCGAACCCGGGAACCATCCTGATTTACTTTCAGCAAAATTTTGCCGAACTCTTCGGTCGAGGTCAGACGTGTTTGAGCAATGATGGATGCGTTAAGCTGCTGACCTTTTACCGGTGGCGTACCACCGAGCTGACCCGCTGCAACCTGGGCGTTTTGCGCTTTGATTGCCGCAATAACGTCGACCGGCGTTAGCTGGTATTTATTCAGCTCGGTCGGATCCATCCAAATGCGCATAGCATATTGCGCACCGAACAACTGGACATCACCCACGCCGCTGGTACGGCTGACAGGATCTTTAATCGTTGCACCGACATAGTCCGCAATATCTTCCTGCGTCATAGAGCCGTCGGTACTGATCATCCCCATAACCATCAGGAAGCTGCTGGAGGATTTCTCAACACTTACGCCCTGCTGCTGTACTTCTTGCGGAAGTAACGGCATCGCCAGTTGCAGTTTGTTCTGCACCTGGACCTGAGCAATATCTGCATCCGTACCGGAGTCAAAGGTAATCGTAATCTGAACGGTACCTGAAGAGTCACTGGTTGAGGACATATAGAGCAAGTTATCGATACCGTTCATATTTTGTTCGATAACCTGCGTCACGGTATCCTGAACCGTTTTCGCATCAGCACCAGGATAGCTCGCAGAGATCGTGATTGCAGGTGGAGCAATCGTTGGATACTGCGCCACCGGCAATTTGAGGATCGCGAGACCCCCTGCCAGCATGATGATGATGGCGATAACCCATGCAAAGATAGGGCGATCGATAAAAAACTTAGCCATGTCTTAACGGCTCCTGTTTAAGTTAAGACTTTGTTTGCTCTGACTTGCCAGCGTTCGCGGCTTGTTGTTGATTGTCAGAGGTTACTTCCTGCGCTTTGACCTGCACGCCTGGACGTATTTTTTGCAAACCAGAAATAATGACGCGATCACCCGATTTAAGTCCGTCAGTAACGACCCATTTGTCGCCAATGGCCTGACTGGCGACAATCTGGCGGGTTTCCACTTTGTTGTCTGCGCCCACAATCAGCGCTGTCGCATCGCCACGCGGTGTACGGGTGACACCTTGTTGCGGAACCAGCAATGCCGTCGGGTTGGTCCCTTCATCCAGGCGTGCACGGACAAACATCCCCGGCAGCAATGTGTGATCCGGGTTGGGGAAAACAGCGCGTAGCGTAATAGAACCGGTGGTCTGGTCGACCGTCACATCTGAAAACTCAAGCGTACCGGACTGCGGGAACTTGATGCCGTCGCTGGTCACCAGCTCGACTTTCGCCTTGCCGTTTTCCTGTTTCAGCGTGCCGTTAGCCAGTTCTTGCTTCAGACGCAGGAAGTCATTGCTCGATTGCGTGACATCAACATAGATAGGATCGAGTTGCTGAACGGTTGCCAGCGCCGTTGCCTGACCGTTTTGTACCAATGCACCTTCCGTCACGGATGACTTACCAATACGGCCGCTAATCGGAGAAGTGACTTTGGTGTAGGCCAGATTAATGCGCGCCGTTTCAACCGCCGCTTTCGCCGCAGTCACGGCAGCATTGGCTTGTTGCGCATCGGCCAGCGCCTGATCGTAATCTTGTTTACTGATGTATTGAGTGCCCAACAGCTTTTTATAACGGTTAACCGTGACCTGAGCGATGCTGGCGGCAGCCTGGGCTTTCGCCAGGTCACCTTTCGCGCTTTCATAAGATGCTTGATAAGTCGCAGGATCAATCTGATAGAGAGACACACCCGCTTCGATATCGCTGCCTTCCTCGAAATTACGCTTCAGGATGATACCGCTCACCTGAGGGCGAACTTCCGCAATACGGAAAGCACTGGTGCGACCCGGTAGCTCAGTTGTGATCTGCAGAGGTTCGGTTTTGAGCGTCACAACCCCAACTTCTGGCATCTGCTGGCCCCCTTGTTGGGCCTGTTTGTCGTCACATCCTGTAAGCGCTAAGCTGCCTGAGAGCATCAGAACGACCGCCAGAGGCGTAAACCCTCTGTTTTTGTTCATATGTAAACCTCGAGTGTCCGATTTCAAATTGATCAATGGTCAAAAGTCCACAAACCCATTGCTGCGTTTATATTATCGTCGTGCTATGGTACATACATTCACAAATGTATGTAAATCTAACGCCTGTAAATTCACCGACATATGGCACGAAAAACCAAACAACAAGCGCAGGAAACACGTCAACACATCCTGGATGTTGCACTACGTTTGTTCTCGCAACGAGGGGTAGCTTCCACCTCGCTTGCGGAGATTGCACAAGCCGCTGGCGTTACTCGCGGTGCAATCTATTGGCATTTCAAAAACAAGTCGGATTTGTTTAGTGAAATCTGGGAGCTATCAGAATCCAGTATTGGTGAGCTTGAGACTGAGTATCAGGCAAAATTCCCCGACGATCCACTATCAGTATTAAGAGAAATTCTAGTTCATCTTCTTGAAACTACCGTGACTGAAAAACGGCGACGTTTATTGATGGAGATTATATTCCACAAATGTGAATTTGTGGGAGAAATGGTCGTCGTCCAGCAGGCACAACGAAACATTTGTCTTGAGAGCTACGATCGTATCGAACAAACGTTAACACATTGTATTCAGGCAAAAATGCTGCCGGCCAATCTGCTGACCCGTCGTGCGGCGGTGATCATGCGCGCCTACGTATCCGGCATTATGGAGAACTGGCTTTTTGCACCGCAATCCTTTGATCTTAAAAAAGAAGCGCGGGACTATGTTTCGGTGTTGCTGGAAACACTAATGTTGTGTCCCTCACTGCGGGCAAGCGAGCCCTCCTGACGGTCAGTCCAGGAAAATTCCTGGACGATTTCGTTGGCGCTATTCTGTGTGGCGGCGGCGTGATATTCTTGCGCGTTGACTATTTTCGGTCGTCTTTTCGGTTCAGAAACCTTCATTCACATGACTATGTTGCAGCTCTATAAACGTTCACAGCACGTCGTTTTTATCACGGTGGCTGTTTTCATCCTTATGCTCTTTTGCCAGTCATTGGCACTTGCTCGTGCGCCGTCGAACAGCGACCTGCTTTCAAAGGCTGAACTGCAAAGCCAACTGGACACACTCAATAAGCAAAAAGATCTCACGGCGCAGGATAAGTTGGTTCAGCAGGATCTCACTGAGACGATTGCCACGCTTGAAAAAATCGATCGGGTGAAGGACGAGACGACGCAGCTCCGGCAGAAAGTGCTGCAGGCACCAGAAAAAATGCGTCAGGCGACAGAGGACTTAAACGCCCTCGGCGATGTCGATAATGATGATGAAACGCGTAAGGTACTCAACACGCTGTCACTGCGTCAGTTAGAGGTCCGTGTGGCGCAGGTGCTGGATGATTTACAAAACGCGCAAAACGATCTCGCGACCTATAACAGCCAACTGGTGTCGCTGCAAACGCAACCTGAACGCGTACAGAATGCCATGTATAGCGCCTCACAGCAGCTTCAGCAAATTCGTAACCGACTGGATGGCACGAATGTGGGGGAGGCAGAGTTACGCCCTACGCAGCAGGTGTTGTTACAGGCACAACAAACGTTACTGAATGCCCAGATTGATCAACAGCGAAAAAGCCTTGAAGGTAATACGATACTGCAGGATACCCTGCAAAAGCAGCGGGATTACGTCACCGCCAACAGTAACCGGCTTGAGCATCAGTTACAGTTATTGCAGGAAGCGGTCAACAGTAAGCGCCTGACCTTAACCGAAAAAACGGCGCAGGAGGCGATGTCGCCGGATGAAGCCGCCCGCATTCAGGATAACCCGCTGGTGAAACAGGAGCTGGAAATCAACCACCAGCTCAGCCAGCGCCTGATCATGGCGACGGAAAATGGCAACTCATTAATGCAGCAAAACATCAAGGTTAAGAACTGGCTGGACCGGGCGCTGCAATCCGAACGTAATATCAAAGAACAGATTGCGGTGCTGAAAGGCAGTCTGTTGCTGTCGCGTATCCTCTATCAGCAACAGCAAACATTGCCCTCGGCGGATGAACTCTCTGACATGACAAACCGTATCGCGGATCTGCGGCTTGAACAGTTTGAGGTCAACCAGCAGCGTGACGCGCTGTTCCAGAACGATGCATTTGTGGCAAAACTGGAAGAAGGCCACAGCAACGAAGTGAATAGCGAAGTGCACGATGCGCTGTTGCAGGTCGTTGATATGCGCCGAGCGCTGCTGGACCAGCTCAACAAACAGCTCGGTAACCAGTTGATGATGGCCATTAACCTGCAAATTAATCAGCAGCAGTTAATGAGCGTCTCGAAAAACCTTAAAGCGATTCTGACGCAACAAATTTTCTGGGTTAACAGCAACCGTCCAATGGACTGGGACTGGATCAAAGCCTTCCCTAAATCGCTAAAAGATCAGTTCAAATCGATGAAAATCACGGTGAACTGGGAAAAAGCCTGGCCTGCGGTATTTATCGCCTTTCTCGCGGGTCTGCCGCTGTTACTGGTAGCCGGACTGATTCGCTGGCGTCTGAAATGGCTGAAAGGGTATCAACAGAAATTAGCCGCAGCGGTTGGTTCGCTACGTAACGACAGCCAGTTAAACACGCCAAAAGCGATTCTGATCGATCTGATTCGTGCGTTGCCGGTGTGTCTGGTGATACTTGCCGTCGGCCTGATTTTGCTCACCATGCAGTTGAATATCAGTGACCTGCTGTGGGCCTTCAGTAAAAAACTGGCTATCTTCTGGCTGGTCTTTGGCCTGTGCTGGAAAGTGCTCGAAAAAGAGGGCGTGGCGGTTCGCCACTTTGGTATGCCGGCGCATCTGACCAGCCACTGGCGTCGTCAGATTGTCCGCATCAGCCTGGCGCTGCTGCCGCTACACTTTTGGTCGGTGCTTGCAGAACTTTCCCCACTCAATCTGATGGACGATGTGCTGGGGCAGGCGATTATTTTCCTTAACCTGATGCTGATTGCGTTTCTGGTATGGCAGATGTGTCGCGATAGCTGGCGTGACAAAGAGTCACATGGACTGCGGCTGGTGACGATCACTATTTTGTCGATTATCCCGATCGCGCTGATGGTGCTGACGGCAACTGGCTACTTCTACACAACATTGCGTCTGTCGGGCCGCTGGATTGAGACGGTCTATCTGGTCATCATCTGGAACCTGCTCTACCAGACGGTGCTGCGCGGATTAAGCGTTGCGGCGCGGCGGATTGCCTGGCGTCGTGCGCTGGCGCGTCGCCAGAATCTGGTGAAAGAGGGGGCCGAAGGGGCTGAGCCGCAGGAAGAACCCACCATTGCACTGGAACAGGTTAACCAACAGACGCTGCGCATCACGATGCTGCTGATGGTTTCATTTTTCGCAGTGATGTTCTGGGCCATATGGTCAGATTTGATCACCGTGTTCAGCTCTCTCGACAGCATCACGCTTTGGCACTATAACACCGGTGAAGCCGGGGCTGCGGTAGTGAAAAGCGTGACAATGGGCAGCTTGCTTTTCGCTATTATCACCTCAATGGTCGCCTGGGCGTTGATCCGCAACCTGCCGGGTCTGCTGGAAGTGCTGGTGCTATCGCGACTGAAAATGCGCCAGGGCACGTCGTACGCGATTACCACAATCCTCAATTATATCATTATTGCCGTCGGAGCGATGACGGTCTTTGGTTCGCTGGGTGTCTCATGGGATAAACTGCAATGGCTGGCGGCGGCGTTATCGGTGGGGCTCGGTTTTGGCTTACAGGAGATCTTCGGTAACTTTGTCTCGGGTCTGATTATTCTGTTTGAACGCCCGGTGCGGATTGGCGATACGGTCACGATCGGCACCTTCTCCGGGACGGTCAGTAAGATCCGTATTCGCGCCACTACCATCACCGATTTCGATCGCAAAGAGGTGATCATCCCGAACAAGGCGTTTGTAACCGAGCGCTTGATCAACTGGTCGTTGTCCGATACCACCACGCGTCTGGTGATCCGTCTGGGTGTGGCGTACGGTTCTGATCTGGAGAAAGTGAAGAAAGTCCTGCTTAAGGCGGCGATGGAGCATCCGAAAGTGATGCATGATCCTGAGCCGGCGGTGTTCTTCACCACCTTTGGCGCCAGCACGCTGGATCACGAACTGCGTCTGTATGTCCGTGAACTTCGCGATCGCAGCCATACGGTGGATGAGCTAAACCGGGCCATCGATCGCCTGTGCCGTGAAAACAACATTGATATCGCCTTTAACCAGTTGGAAGTGCATCTGCGTAACGAGAAGGGCGATGAGGTGACGGAAGTCAAACGCGAGATTAAAGGCGACGATCCGACGCCGGCGGTTTAATCAAACCCTCGCATGCCTGATGGCGTTTGCGCGTCATCAGGCATAACTCAATCCGTTGTAGGCCGGATAAGGCGCGTGCGCCGCCATCCGGCACAACTCAATCAGGCTTGTCAGCCGTTTGAGCCGCTTTTTTTTCATAGTCGCGCTTAACAATCTCCAGCGCTTTCAATACGGTGTCAGGTTCAACCTGGTTTTCTTCCAGCAGGACAATTAAATCGACGGCCAGTTTGACCTCGTCCGGGGCGTTTTCAAGGGACATTAATTACTCCAGTATTATCGGGTTAGACGCGCCAGAACACGTTCAATATTGTCGAGCGCCTTGCGACAGCGCGCCAGACGACCCTCATAGAGCTCCACTTCGCGTTGCAGTGCCTGTTGTTCGTCCAGACGGGATGCCTGGGTAAGTTGTGCCTGCCGTTGCCGGGTCATTTCAACAAGACGGCGCTCAAACTCCTGATGCTGGATGCGTTTGCGCTGCCAGTTCGCCAGGCCCGGTGACGCGCTGTCCCACTCCCGGAGCGACCAGCTTGCCGTCTCGCGCGCAATGGCTTCCAGTTGTGACGCCAGATGTTCCGCCAGCCAGGCGACCTGAGGTACGTTTTGATTTTCAACCGCCTGGCGCAATGCCAGAAGGTGCGTTTCTGCTTCATCCAGACAGGCCTGTAACAGCGTACTGCGCGTGCGAAAAAGATGGCGATCGAAACGGGCGCTGAGGGTTGCATGCTGTGCCACCGGTGCGCAGCGTTGGCGCAGGAGGGTGAGTTGATCTTCCAGCTTTTGCAGCAGCATGGCGGTTTTCACTGTAACACTCCGATGAAAATGATAACTGTTATGCTAAAGTAGCGTTCTGGTTTGCGACATGCCTTTATTATGCAACGAATCCTGTTAATCATCACGGGCTGGCTGGCGGTTGGATTAGGAACGCTGGGCATCGTATTGCCTGTGCTTCCGACGACGCCGTTCATTTTACTTGCCGCCTGGTGTTTTGCCCGCTCATCGCCGCGTTTCCATGAATGGTTACTGTACCGCTCGTGGTTTGGCAGCTATTTGCGCTACTGGCAAAAATATAAGGCCATGCCCCCCGGTGCGAAGCCGCGAGCCATTGTCATTATCCTCATCACCTTCGGTGTATCACTCTGGTTGACGCCGATGTGGTGGGTGCGGATCCTGTTGCTGGTTATTCTGACCTGTTTGCTGATATTTATGTGGCGAATACCTGCGATTGATGAAAAGCAACAAAAGCACTGAAGCTCAATAATCGCGGTTGCAATTACGGGCCGTAGCCAGTAAATTCGACCGTTTTCGAGCACAGGCGCGCGAGGTCAAATTTATGTTGGCCTTCTTTATACACAATATCCTTCAAGGTGCATCGAGGCGGCAACTGAATGAATCCCTGAGCTTACATAAGTAAGTGACTGGGATGAATGAAGGCAGCAAACAAAGAGGCGGCTTGAAGGATGAAGTGTATACTGCGCCGTGAAGTAACACCGTATGAATCAGGCACACACTTATGACCGCAACTGCACAGCAGCTTGAGTTTCTCAAAAATAGCATTAAAAGCATTCAGGACTACCCGAAACCGGGCATTCTTTTCCGTGATGTCACCAGCTTACTGGAAGACCCGAAGGCTTACGCACTCAGCATCGAGTTACTGGTTGAGCGTTATAAAGATGCGGGCATTACCAAAGTTGTCGGTACTGAAGCGCGCGGCTTTTTGTTTGGCGCGCCGGTCGCGCTGGGTCTGGGCGTTGGCTTTGTGCCGGTGCGTAAACCGCGCAAACTGCCGCGTGAAACCATCGCCGAAAGTTATGAACTGGAATATGGCACCGATCAGCTGGAAATTCACGTTGATGCCATCAAGCCAGGCGACAAAGTGCTGGTGGTTGACGATCTGCTGGCAACCGGCGGCACCATCGAAGCGACCGTGAAGCTGATCCGTCGTCTGGGTGGGGAAGTGACCGATGCGGCGTTCATCATCAATCTGTTTGACCTCGGCGGCGAACAGCGCCTGGCGCAACAGGGCCTCAACTGTTATAGCCTGGTTCCCTTCCCGGGGCACTGATTCAGGCTATCTTATTTGCCATTTTGCCCCCGGTCAGTGCTCGAAATCCTCACGTACTCTCAGTACGCTCCGGTTTTTGCGCGCTGTCCGTTACCAAACTGGCTGCAACGATGACGCCTGAATATCACCTCTCAACCTCGCTGAATTAGTGAGGTTGTGTTAGCATTCCCCCCTATGAATCCACCTTCCAGCGTTTCAGAGCCAGCCAATGAGTTATCAGGTTTTAGCCCGAAAATGGCGCCCACAAACCTTTGCTGACGTTGTCGGCCAGGAACATGTGCTGACCGCACTGGCGAACGGCTTGTCGCTAGGGCGTATTCACCACGCTTATCT
>OIES01000309.1_pt1 | contig 24618 bp, 26 predicted proteins | sample 1581811 | NCBI WGS metagenome assembly OIES01 (sample SAMN03281021, study PRJEB24777) | human gut metagenome | isolation source: fecal sample PR177 from 1 month old male Malay infant, vaginal delivered... | reverse complement strand
GATACTAAATGAAAAATTTTACTCAACAACAGATCTCCTGGAGTTAACAAAAATAAATAATCTGTACAAGGCGCTTAAATTCCAATCGGAATCATGGTTATCGCACTTGGATAGTCAAAAACTATTGGAATAACAATCCCTGGTGGTTTATCATTAAAATAGGAGGACTTATGGATTACGAGAGGGTTAGACGGAAGCTGAACGAAACAATAGGAAAAGGGCTGCTCTTAAAAGCAATCGCCCGAAATACGGGCATAGATGCAAAGGAACTGTCAAAATTCAGAAACACCAAATACTGCCTTAAGCGATCTGAGGCAGAAATATTAGAGAGGTATCTTGATAATGTGGTGATACCACAAACATTTATTTTATGATTATCGAAGAACCATAAACATACCAAATTACATGAATTATAACATGAAAATCAATATGTGTAAACAAAAACTTTAAAAAGTTGGAGGGTAGCGATATATGGTAAACATAGAATTAGACGAAAGCAACTATACCTATTTACTGCAACTGTTGAATAAGAGGTATGCTGAGACAGCTGATCTGAGTGAGAAAATACAACTGAATAATGTATATAAGATACTATCCTTTAAATCCGAAACATGGTTATCACAACTGAATAATTAAATATATTGGAGGAAAATCAAATGGAAAACACAGCAACGGAGAATACACAGGAACTTAGCAGAAAAGATGTAATGAGGATCCTGCTTGATATAATGCCAGATGGTGAAGCAGGGGCAATGTTAGCAGCTTTTTCTTATTTGGACATTCAAAAGTTGTTTAATGAGCCTGAGACACTGGAAAATGTAAAAGGTCAGGTAAATAGTAGTATCATTACATATGAATTATTGCTTAATGCATTAAAGCGTGTACCTTCACTCGTGGATAATAAGGACGAACTGTTGCAGGATTATGCTATTAATCATTATAACGAACTGTCACGGGAGAGCAAACGGGAATTTTGTGTACACATGATGGATCAGTATGATTTTCAGCGAGATCTCTGTGATACAATTTTCGATGAAGTAGAAAAGCAGATTCCAGAGGTAAAGCCCATTCTTGACGTGCTGAATGTGAAGAAAAACTTTCTATCGATGTATGACAATGGTGGTTATCATAAGTACGAGGAAAAATAATCGAACTGGTGGTTGCTTTGGCATTGCGTGAGAAGGGGAACTATGGTATGATTGGAATGTAAGAGGAGGGGTGAATATGGGTAGAAAGATAATATGTTCTGAGTGTAATACAATATTTGATGAAGATGTACTAAAAGCTAAAAGCAGTGAAAATACTTGTCTGGTGTGTGGATCTGATTTGGGTGGAAGTAACACAGTGGGAAAGGCTTTAGATGCAGATAATGTATGCGAAACATTCTATTTTGATTCCATATTTAGGTTTTCAGACGAATCAGAATATAATTCTGTGAATGCATATTGTATAAAGTGCGGAACGAACAATTCATTATCATTAGATAAGTTTGATGAATTAGTAGACAAGGAATATGCATTGTTAAAAGAAGGCATTACAGTCAAGTGCCGAGGGTGTGGTAAAGAGCATACAGATCGAAAGATTCTATATAAGCGAAAAGCCCACTACGCTACAGCAAATATTCCCAAATGCCCTATCTGTCAATCAACAAACTTAAAGAAAATCACCATGGGTTCTAAGTTCTTTGCGGCTGGAACAATAGGTGTTTTCGCATTACCACATACCAGTAAAACATATGAATGTAAAAGTTGTGGATATAAATTCTAAGTTAAAAATCGGAATATGCATTGTAAGAAAATAAAATAAAAAGTCAACAAAGGGCACTCAGAAATGAGTGTCTTTTATTATGCCTAAAAAAGGAGCAGTTAATGGAAAATCAATTTATGATTAAGTTACAAGCAGCACTTAATAAAGCAAAAAGTATTTTAAATATAAAGAAAGACATAAAAGATATAGAGGCAAAATTACCTAAACTTAAAATATTAGGTACACTAGATTCCAAAAAGACACAAAAAGATATAGAGAAATCCCTTAAAACGGTAAAGGCTCAAGTTATTGTAGACGCTGATACTACAAAGGCCAAAAAGAAAATCGATGATTTGGCTAAGAAGAAAAACAAGGTTAAAGTAGAGACTTCTATAGATAATTCTGATTTGGGTAAAGGGCTTAATGAAGCGGAAAAGCAAACAACTTCTTTCTTCGGAAAACTTTCGAATAATCTCGCTGGATTAAATGTTGCGCGTGTAGTATTTCAGCAGATAGCACAAGCGGCAAAAGAGGCTATTGCTAATGTAAAAGAATTGAATGCAGCAAAGACTAATATTCAAATGGCATCAGGTGCAAGCAATTCAGAAATTAATGGAATGATGAAATCTTACAATGGATTAGCGAAAGAAATTAGTTCAACCACTAAGGCTACGGCTGAAAGTGCAAATGAATTTATCCGAATGGGTGAGAGTGCAGAGAGTACAACTACCCTTATACGAAATTCAGAGATGTTAGCTAAGATTGGAATGATTGAATCTGGTAAAGCAGCAGAATATCTTATTTCCGCAATGAAAGGCTATAAAATTTCAGCAGATGATTCTATAAGTATTACCGACAAGCTCGTGTCGGCTGATATGGTAGCAGCGATTTCAGCCAAGGGACTTGCCGAAGCAATGTCAAAATGTGCGAATATTGCTGATTCGAGTGGAACGTCAATGGATAGATTGATAGGATATGTGGCTACAGTTGGTGAAGTTACTCAGAAGTCAATGTCCGAAGTGGGTAATTCGTTCCAGTCTATCTATTCCAGAATGAATAATATTAAGATAAACCGTTGGGTGGATGACGAAAGTGGTGAGTCCCTTTCCGATACGGAAACTGTGTTGGATAAGCTTGGGATCAAGCTACGAGATACAGAAAATACTTATAGAGATTTTGATGATGTTCTTGATGACATTGGAAATAGATGGGATAAATTTACACAAGTAGAAAAGAATGCAATTAGTGTTGCAATAGCGGGGTCTAGGCAGCGCGAAAATTTCGTAGCGCTAATGAGTAATTACGCTACTGCACTAAAAATTTCAGAAGTATCCGCTAATTCGGCAGGCACGGCTTTAGAGAGATACGGAACCTATCAGGACTCTATTGCTGCTAAAACCAATGAGCTAACAACGGCTTTTGAGGCATTATCAACAAATACAATTAGTGAGGACTTATATAAAAGTATTTTAGAAGCAACAACGGGTATTGTAGAATTTGTAGATAAAACGCAATTGTTAAAAGGTACGCTTGCAGGTATGGCCACATTTGGTGCAGCTAAGATATTTACTTCTATGACAGTGGGTATAATTGCTGCGGCAAAGAGTACGGCGCAACTTACGGCGGCTATGGCGTTGTTTAATAACGGAAGAAGCGCTGATAATTTAACGGATATAGGAAAAGCATGTATTGGATTGTCAAATTCACAATTAAAACTTGTCTTATCGACCAAAGGATTAAAGAACGAACAGAGATATCTAATTTTAGCAGGTATGGAATTAAATGAAACACAAATAGCTGAAAAACTTACCACTCTTGGCTTTGCGCAGGCTGAAAATACGGCCGCCACAGCAACTTTTTCATTTGCAGGAGCGCTTAATACTTTAAAGGCAGCTTGGGCTTCAAATCCAATCGGATTAGCTATTATGGCGATCACAACGGCTGTTTCGATAGGAACAACGATGTTTTCAAAATATAAAAGAACTCAGGAAGAAACTGCAGAATCACTTAATTCTTCTAAAGCGGCCTATGATTCACTTACATCGGAAATTGAATCTCTTAAAAGTGAACTAGATTCCTGTGAACAAAAGATCCTTGAAATTAATAAGTTAGATGGTGCGAAGTTTGCAAAAGATGGAGAATTAGAAAAGCTTGAAGCTCAACATAAGCAACTGGAGGCTAATCTTGCTTTAGTTAAAGAATCACAATACCTTGCAGCCAAGGAACTTGCCAATAAGGCAGAAGAAGCTTTTGAAACGCCAGTGGTATCGGAATTTAAAAAACAGAATGCGGAAGATTTTGATGGTTACGATCGTGCTATGGGTGGAAATGTCTCACCTGTTGTAGAACTAGAGTATGCAATCAGCGAGTATAAACGACTCAGTAACGAATTCGATGAAATAAATCAGCAAATTATTAATAAATCAGCAGAGATAAAAATGGCTCGGGCTAACGGTTTAGATACCAGTTGGAAAGAACGTAGTCTTGATTTATTAAAAGATCAAAAAAGCTCTGTTGAACACGACATGGAGGAGGTTCGTAAAAGAGCAAATGAAATGTCTGGCATAGTTGGTAGTGTTGTTGATGCTGATAAAGCTATCTTAGATTTAGGATATGACTTAGGAGATAAGCAAAAAGAGAACTTTACAGAAGCAAAAGATTCTATTCAAGAATATACCGATTTTGTAAACAATATTAAAATTTCTGATTTAAAAGACGAAGAATCTGCACAGCTTGATCTTCTAATAAAGCAATATAATGATTTGAAAGCGGCCAGAGAAAATGCCTCTGTTGCTTTGGAAGGTAATGTTGATCTTAATCATCGTCCAATACGCGTAAACGAAGATAACTCCTTCTCTACCGTTGATTCCAGCACCTTCAATTTTACTGATTTTGGAATTAATAAAAAAGGGGCTTTTAATGTAACTCCCATTCTTCCTAATGGGGAAACTATAAATAATCTTGAAGATTATATTTACGAAAAGCTTGATTCTGGAATAGAATTAGAAGATCTTGATATTTTTATGGGATCATTTGAATCTCTTGATGAAGCAGAAAAACGTGCACAGAAAATTCACGACGAACACCAAAAGGATTACCAAGAAGAAGCCAATCTTCTTTTAAGAATAAATGATCTGGATAAGCAACGTTTAGCAAATCAAGCAGAGGGCAGTGGTATTTCAGTTTTTAGCACACAGGACAAAGATGCTGAAAAAGTAATTGACAATTATCAGAAACAGTTTTCAGCTTTGTCGGCCGCTATGGATAAAGTGAAAAATAAAACGCTTACAGGTTCTGAATTACTCGATTTACAACAGGAATTTCCTTCTTTAGTTGATTCAGCAGGTGATTTGTCATTAGCACTCAACAATTTAGTTGATGATACATTGGCTCAAGTAATAAAATACCTTAATGATTCGGGAGCTCCGGAAGGTCTTATAGATACATTTAAAGGTATTGCTGATGAAGCTAAAAGAACTTCACAATCCATTATATCATTTACCACGATTTTCTCCACGCTACAAACAGATAAACTTGAAGAATATGTTGCATTAATTAAAAGTGGCACAATTGATGAGAAATCGATCTCCTCATACTCCGAGCTGTCCAAAATAATGCAGCAGACGGGAATTTCAGCAAAAGATGCTGTCAGCGCCATGAAGGAATTTTCAGATGGCTTCACACTTTCCAAAGACTTAATCTCCGGTATCCAGGACGGATATAATTTAATCGAATCGGCTAAAAAGAATATTAAGGAATTAAAAGTTATTAGCCTTGATACATTAAATTCTATTACCGCAAAGTATCCACAGCTTCAAGACGAGGTAGCCGCCTATACACAAGGTTTGATCTCTACTGAAGATATGATGTACGCGCTTCAAACCGCGTATGATGTCGATGCTGATAACTTCCGTAATGCAATGTCATCAAAGCTTTCCGGTAATGAAACTTTCTTCTCTACGATCAAAAACAATAATCAAGGATTATTTGATGAGCTGGCAAACGCATATGGTTTGGATGTTAAGAACTGGAAAACAATGGCACAGGCTAAAGCAGAGATCGACCAGGTGCTTATTCAGAATTTATCGTCAGCATGGTCAAAGTACTATGGCACAGTAGTAGATGCGGCAACAGGATTAACTAAGTTGACAGGAAACGCACCGCGTCATGGTTCGTCTCAGGGAGTTGCATTTAGAGATGAGGCACAAGGCGAAGCATATGCAAAGGCACTTGACGCAGTAACGAAAGCAAATGCAATAAAGAACAAATTCGATCAAGCTGCTAATATAGAAATAGAAGTTCCGAATTTTGGAGGAATAGGCGCAAATAAATCTGGTTCTGGCAAAGACAAGAAAGAAAAAGAACCAAAATCAAAAGATTTCGATTGGATCACCCGTCGTCAGGAGCTTCTCCAGAAACTTCATGACAAAGAAATGGAGAACGTCAACGATGAAGCACTCTCGTATCAGACTCGCATTGCTCTTATTGATGACTTAATCGCCAAAGATAATGAGCGGCTTGATTTTAACAAAAAAGCTGAGGCTACTTATAGCGATACTTGGGATAAAGCACAGGCTAAGATATTAGAAGAAGCCGCCAAAAAGAATAAAGATGGTCATGGTATCATCACTAGCATAATGGAAGGTAACGTCGCAAATGATACATTCACCGATGATTTAGCTGATGCCGTAGAGGCCGGTACGGATGCGTTTGATAACTTTACCGCCATGCAAGAAAAATCCGAAGAGATCAATAAAGAGACTATTGAACACTTAAAACAACAGCGAGATCTGAAATTAGCTATTGCACAGGCACAAATTGATATAGTCTCCGCTGAAGCTGATAGTCTCTCCGCAGAAATAAAGTTGATGGAGGCCACTGGTAAAGCGGTCGGCAAAGAGCAATTGAAAAAGCAGATAAGCTTATCAGATGACTTAGTAGATAGCTATTACGATCGAATCAGTGCATTGGAAGATGAAATAAGCGCATTGGACAACGAAGATTCCGCCCAATATCATTCTCTAATGTCCGAGATCTATCAATGTGAAGCAGCCATAGCCGATTGTGCAGTTCAACAGGCCGAATGGAATGACCAGATCAAGCGTCTTCCTATAGAAAAAATCAGTCGTACTCTGGAAATGCTCGGTTTCGTCAAAGAAGATTTACAGAACTTTATTGACCAGCAAAATGCACTCGGTAAGGCAACATCTCTTCAACAGTTCCAGGAGATGGCTAATATTAATATTAAGCAGCTTGAAGAACTCATGAAACAACAGAAGCTTCTAAGTGACCTTTTAGGAGATTATGAATTTGGCTCAACCAAATATCAGGATACGGTATCCGATCTTCAGGATATAGACAATGAAATATCTAGTCTTATCCAGAATCAGTACGATTGGAATAAAGCTATTCTCCAGCTTCCAATTGACCAGTTAAGCAAAGCCGGTGATGTTCTTCAAAATGCCGTAACTGCAATGAGTGATATTTTAGCAGATTACGATTCTGCAATAAGTGCTGTAACGGGAACTCTGGATAAGCAGATCAAGGCAATCAATGACCTGAAAGATGCTACTACCGATGAGTATGAAAGCAAAATTAAGCCTTTACAAGACGAACTGGATGCCCTCCAGAAACAGAATGAAGCCAGAAAGATTCAACTTGATTTGGAGAAGGCTCAATCCGATCTGGACAGAGCTAATGAGCAAAAGACAAATAAAGTAGTAAGAGAAGGGGAAGTGGAATACGAGGCCGATCAGGATGCAGTCCGTGCCGCCCAAAATACAAAAAACGAAGCCGAATACAATAAGACAGTCCACGATCTCCAGACACAGATTTCCGGCTTAGAAGAAGAACGAGACAAACTGCTTGAAGGTTACGACGATCAAATCGAAAAACTCGATGAAATCAAAGACCGCTGGAGTTCTATTGTTGAAGAAATCAAAATAGCTGCCGATGCCTTAAAAGCAAATGATATTATGGGAGCTGGCTGGCAGGATAAGATTCTTTCTGGTAACGACGAGGAAATGCTAAATAGCCTCAAAGATCTTTATACTACAATCTCCGATCAGAAGAACCAGTATGAAGAGCAGATTGCTTCCAATGAGCGTATTGCTGATATGATGAACCAGTTTATGGAATCATGGCAGAATGGCTCAATTACTTACGATCAGGCTATGGCCGGTATTAAAGATTTGGCTAACCAGATGAAGGACGGTTATTCAAGTCTTGAGCATTTAGATGCAATTATGGGACTCAATGGTGCGACTGATTTAGGATCATTGCTGGACAAAATGCAGAATAGTGCAAATGCTTCTGTCAATCAATTTGAAGACTATATGAAGGTTGTCAAAGCTAATTCCGACGCCCTTTCCGAATATAATTCATCTTGGGAAGAGATGCAGCAAAATATAAAAGATCAGATTGCTGCACTGGAAAAGCTGGCAGAAGAAGCGTCTAAGATTGTAAGTACTATTAATAAACACTCCTCTTCAAGTGGTGGTGGGAGCAAAGGCCCAAATACAAATGACAAAAATTTTGTAAACAGTGGCCCCGGCGTAGCATTGGCAAAATCATCTTTTAACGAAAAAGAAATCCCAAAATATCACGAAGGTGGCTTTGTTGAACAAGATCCAGTAGCAGAATTTATTAAATCAATCTCTGCAAAGAAATTGGAAACCAATGAAGTTCCTTCTATTTTGGAATTAGGCGAATATGTTCTGACTCCGGAGCAGCAGCGTATTGTAGAAGCCAATTTTTGTAATCTTACAATGAGCGCTTTCCAACCACCAATTATTAATGTGGTATCATCACCGGTAGTACAGAATCGGAATACAACTCCTGAAGTAAATATAACCATAAAAGATATGAATCTAACCGGAATTAACGATGTTAAGGATTTTGTTCATGATTTCCAACAAAATATCAGCCCAATTATGAATCAGGAATTTTCGAAAATATATAACGGACGCTAAAAAGGAGATTATTTATGAATTATACACCGTTTTATAAAGAACTCGCTGATACAATTTTACTTAGTATCAAGAAAAGTTTGGATACGAAGTCGTATTCAGACAAAACCTTCAAATGCCAAATTACAGGCAAAGCAAAAGATAAATATCAGGTATTATATTGTGGCAATACGTATACGGTCTCCTCTTCTGTTACCTGTGAAATTGGTGATTTAGTAAGAGTATGTGCTCCGTGTAATAACTGGAATGACTTGTTTATTGTTTGTAAAAGCAAATAGAATAAGCGAGAGCGCTCTGAAATATGGGCGCTCTTATAATAAATAATATTTCGTAAAAAAGGGAGTAGTAGATATATTGAGTTTGGACAATAATGAGTTATTGCAGTATGCTGTTTCGCAAGGTATAATTAATTTGGATAATGTGCGAGATAGTATGAAGGAAAAAGAAAAGCAGAAGATATTGGTAAACCATAAGTACAAAATATTTCAAGATAAAGATGGGAGGTGGAAAACGACGTTGCCAGATGAAAGTAAAAAGTCTGGTAGGAAGTTAGTGGCGAAATCGTCAAAAGAAAATTTAGAAGAAGAAATAATTAAATTCTATACTGGAATTGAAGATGAAAAATATATTTCTATTACTATTCCTACTCTAGCAGATTTATATCCTGAATGGTTAATATATAGGAGTACACTAACAAAGTCATCATCGACAATAAAAAGATATAAATCGGTATGGAATACTTGGTATAAGGATAAAGAAATATCTAAAATTCATTTAGATGATTTGGATTATTTGTATTTAAATCAGTGGGCACATTTGATTGTGAAAGAAAATAATCTTGATAAAAAACAGTATTATCTTATTACTTGTATTGTTAAGCAGATGCTCAATTATGCAATCGAAAAAAAATACATAATTGATAATCCATTTGAACGGGTAAGAATGAATAAGAAGATGTTTTTATACAAGGGAAAACCGGACAACAATACACAAGTATTTCTAATTGATGAACAACGAATAGTTGCACAAACAGCTAGATCTAAATTTGAATGTCGGCCATGGTGTGCTACACCTTTGTTAGTACTTTTGAATTTTCAAATAGGGCTTCGGATTGGCGAATTGGTTGCTCTGAAGTGGGAAGATATCAATGGAAACTATATTACGATACGACGAATGGAAACGACAACTTATAAAGTAAGTGAGAACGGGGAGGTAATTCCTGATGGGTATAAGGTTGTTCCATATGTAAAATCTGAGGCAGGCTATAGAGACATATACTTGAATAGTATAGCCCAATCAATATTAGCAGAAATACGTAAGCTTAATTTAAAATACGATTATTATGATGATGGGTATATGTTTATTGCAAGTCGAAGAAAAACACGGGGAACGAGCAGGACTTTTACAAAATACCTTGAATCATTGTGTGAAAGCGCGGGTATCATAAATAAAAGTAACCACAAAATCAGGAAAACTTATATTTCGTCTTTATTCGATTATAAAATTAATATTAATACGATAAGAGAACAGGCTGGCCACGAAGATGAAAAAACTTCTTTAAATAATTATTGTTTTGACCAAAAAGATGTATCTGAGCGAGAAAGGGAGTTGGAAAGAGCAGCGAACGGAAGAATGATTATTTAGAAGTGTAAACAAGTGTAAACAAAATTTTAAAACTAAAAAAGCCCCGAAACACTAGCAAATATGCAGGTTTCAGAGCTTTAAAAGAGTAGCGGAAGGGAGATTTGAACTCTCGACACCACGGGTATGAACCGTGTGCTCTAGCCAACTGAGCTATTCCGCCATATGAAATTGTTTGATAAATAAGTAGTTTATTTATCAGTGGGACCTACAGGGCTCGAACCTGTGACCCTCTGCTTGTAAGGCAGATGCTCTCCCAGCTGAGCTAAGATCCCATGCTTGTCTCGGAACTTTTTGTTTCTGTGTTCCCGACTGCTTTGCTAGTATAATATGAATTGTGTAAATTGTCAACACTTTTTTGGAAATATTTTTAAGAAAATTTTATTATTCATTTTATATGATTTATGATATACTTAAGATTAGCAAATGGTGGAGGGATTCCATGTACTATTTTATCATAAACCCAAACGCGCGATGCGGGCGGGGGAAGAACGTATGGAAAAAACTGGAAAGGATGCTGGAGCGTGAGAACGCCCAGTATCAGGCGTATATAACTGAGAAGCCGGGAGATGCGAAGGTTTTTGCCAGAAAGCTGACAGAAGGGTGCAGGGAACCGCACGTGATCGTTGCAGTCGGCGGGGATGGCACTGTCAACGAGATTTTGGATGGTCTTTCTTTCTGCAGCCCTGTTACCTTAGGTTATATTCCTGCCGGTTCAGGCAATGATTTAGCAAGAAGCTTGAAATTGCCGAGAAAACCGGGACGCTGTCTGAAGAAGATTCTGTCTCCAAAGTACCATAAGCAGCTGGATTACGGAGTGCTTACATATGGCGGAGATGAGATTTCCTGCAGAAGATTTATAGTCAGCGCAGGAATTGGCATGGATGCGGCGGTTTGCCATAACATTCTTTATTCCAGGACAAAGGGATTTTTAAATAAGCTTCATATAGGAAAGCTGACCTATCTTTTGATCGGTGTCAAACAGCTCCTTCTTGCAAAGCCTGCGAAGGGTTATTTGCTGTTGGATGGAGTTCAGAAGGTGGAGTTTAATCATGCCTATTTTATTTCCGCACATATTCACCCATATGAAGGCGGTGGTTTCAAATTTGCGCCGGATGCCAGCTATGACGATGGAAAACTTTCCATTTGTGTAATGAATAACAGAAAAAAGAGAAAACTAATACCGGTGCTTTTAAACTCCATGTTTGGAAGGCAGTCCCATAATAAGGGAACCCGGTTTTATACATGCGGGGAGGCCATGGTTCATGTGGATAAGCCGATGGCGGTTCATGTGGATGGAGAGAGCTGTTTCTGTCAGAATGACATACAGCTGCGATGTATCAAAAAGGCGGTCCGCATGATTGTTTAATAATAAGAAGTGCAGTCAGAATTGTATTTCAGATAAATGATAGAGATTTCAGAAAGGATATAAGACATCATATGAGAATCGGACAGGGATACGATGTACACAAATTGACGGACGGAAGGGATTTGATTCTCGGAGGAGTAAAGGTTCCCTATGAAAAAGGACTTTTAGGCCATTCTGACGCGGACGTGTTAGTTCACGCGGTGATGGACGCCCTGCTCGGCGCGGCGGCGCTGGGAGATATCGGGGAACATTTTCCGGATACGGATCCGGCTTATAAGGGAATATCCAGCGTGGAACTTTTAAAGCGCGTCGGAACGCTTCTGGAAGAGAAGGGGTACGTGATTGAGAACATCGATGCGACAATCATCGCTCAAAGGCCCAAACTTAAGGATTACAGACCGCAGATGGCGGAGAATATCGCTGCTGCCCTTGGAATACCTGCAGACCGTGTCAGCGTAAAGGCAACGACCGAGGAAGGTCTGGGCTTTACGGGCAGCGGGGAAGGAATTTCAGCACAGGCAATTACCTTATTGACGACAGTGGGGGATTACTGTTATGATGATAAAATCATGGACAGCGGCTGTCAGGGCTGTAGTGGTGGCTGCTGCGGGAAATAATCAAACAGGAGGGAACTATGAAAATTTTTAATACATTGACGAGGCAGAAGGAAGAATTTGTGCCGCTGGAACCGGGAAAGGTCAAGATGTATGTCTGCGGACCGACGGTATACAACTTCATTCATATAGGAAATGCAAGGCCGATGATCGTGTTTGACACGGTCAGACGGTATTTTGAATACAAGGGCTACGAGGTGAATTTTGTTTCCAATTTTACCGATGTGGACGATAAGATCATTAAGAAGGCCATTGAAGAGGGCGTGGACGCCGATACCATTTCCAAGCGTTATATCGAAGAATGCAAGAAGGACATGGAAGGGCTGAACGTGAAGCCGGCTACGAAGAATCCGCTTGCTACAGAGGAAATCTGCGGGATGCTGGATATGATCGGCAGTCTGATTGAGAGCGGCCATGCTTACGTGGCGGCCGACGGAACCGTTTATTTCCGTACACAATCATTTGACGGCTATGGAAAGCTGTCCCATAAGAATATCGAGGATCTGCAGTCCGGCTTCCGTGAGATCAAGGTGACGGGAGAGGAAGGCAAAGAGGATCCGACGGATTTTGTTCTCTGGAAGCCAAAAAAAGAGGGGGAACCCTACTGGGAGTCTCCATGGTGCGAGGGACGTCCTGGCTGGCATATCGAGTGTTCCGTCATGTCCAAGAAGTATTTGGGCGACCAGATCGATATCCATGCGGGCGGAGAGGACCTTGTCTTCCCGCATCATGAGAATGAGATTGCTCAGAGCGAGTCGGCTAACGGCAAAGAGTTTGCAAAATACTGGATGCATAATGCATTTTTAAATATTGATAACAGGAAGATGTCGAAATCCCTGGGCAATTTCTTTACTGTCAGGGAAATCAGCGAGAAGTATGATTTATCGGTGCTTCGTTTCTTTATGCTGAGCGCTCACTACAGAAGCCCGCTGAATTTCAGCGCGGAGCTGATGGAGTCTTCCAAGAATGGATTAGAGCGAATTCTGACTGCGGTTCAAAAGCTTAAGGATCTGGAAAGCAGCGCGGCAGGCGATTCGTTTAAAGAAGGCGAGAGCAGGGAAGCTGTTGACGAGCTGGTTGCAAAGTATGAGGCAGCCATGGATGACGATTTTAACACCGCAGATGGTATTTCTGCTGTCTTTGAACTCGTCAAGCTGAGCAATTCCACAGCAGGGCCAGACAGTTCCAGGGCTTACGTAGTATATTTGAAAGAGACCATCGAAAAGCTGTGCGACGTGCTGGGCATTGTCACCGAGAAAAAGGAAGAGATACTGGATTCTGAGATCGAAGAGATGATCGCAGCGAGACAGCAGGCGAGAAAGGATAAGAATTTCGCGCTGGCCGATGAGATTCGCGGACAGCTTCTTTTAAAGGGAATCGTTCTGGAAGACACCAGAGAAGGTGTAAAATGGAAGAGGGCGTAAGAGAAGAGGTAGGATTCCAGACCTTTTGCAATGAGGCGCTGAGGCTGAAGGAGATGGATCCGAGGACGTATTCTCCGCTGGCGCTGGCCTATATCGGAGATGCCGTCTATGAACTGATTGTCCGCACCATGGTGATCAATCATGGCAGCATACAGGTGAATAAGATGCATAAGAAGAGTGCGTCGCTGGTCAATGCAGGCACTCAGGCAGAGATGATACGGCTCATTTTGGAAGAGCTTACCGAAGAGGAGACGGCGGTCTACAAACGCGGACGCAACGCCAAGTCGGTGACGACGGCGAAGCATGCGACCGTGGTGGACTACAGAACGGCTACGGGCTTTGAGGCGCTTTGCGGCTACCTCTATCTGACAGGCCGTCTGGAGCGGCTGGTCACACTGATCAGCCATGGATTTGAGAAAATAGGAGAACTGGAATGACGGAAGAATTTACAATAGAAGGAAGAAACGCTGTGCTGGAGGCATACCGCGCGGGAAAGACCATCGATAAGCTTTATGTGCAGGATGGCGTAAAGGACGGTCCTATCCAGTCCATTATAAGAGAGGCAAAGAAGCAGGATACGATCGTGAATTTCGTTTCCAGGGAACGTTTGAATCAGATGTCGGAGGAAGGCCATCACCAGGGAGTGATCGCACATGCTGCGGCTTATGAATATGCTGAAGTAGAAGATATCTTGAAGGCGGCTGAGGAAAAAGGGGAACCACCGTTTATTTTCCTGCTGGATGGAATTGAGGATCCCCATAATCTGGGCGCGATCATCCGTACGGCCAACTTAGCGGGAGCCCATGGAGTGATTATTCCGAAAAGGCGCGCTTCCGGCCTTACGGCGGTAGTGGCAAAGACCTCGGCGGGAGCCCTCAACTATACGCCGGTGGCGAAGGTGACAAACCTGGCGGCTACGATTGAAGAATTGAAGGAAAAGGGACTTTGGTTCGTCTGTGCGGATATGAACGGCGAACTGATGTACCGGCTGAATTTAAAAGGGCCTGTCGGTCTGGTGATCGGCGGCGAAGGAGACGGCGTGGGAAGACTCGTCAGGGAAAAATGCGACATGGTTGCATCGATTCCCATGAAGGGCGATATCGACTCACTGAACGCTTCCGTGGCCGCGGGTGTGCTCGCTTACGAGATCGTCAGACAGCGTCTGGGCTAGTGCCGCCCGGCACCAGGGCCTGTTTCTATGTGAGATGGAGATGAGGAAAGATGAAGAAGAATAGAATTGTGGTTCTGACCGCCTGCACGGCGCTTATGGTGTCGGTGAGCGGCTGCCAGAGCCAGAAGGCATCTGTGGCTGAATCGCAGACGATTGCCGCAGAGAGTACGGCTGCGCTGGCAGAAGAACCGGAGAGCCTGGCTGTCGTGACTGTCGAAGAGGAAGCGGTTCCGCTGTATTCAAAGCCGGCGGGGAGCAACGTGAGAACACCGCAGGCTTCCGGTACGACGACTTACAGCAATAACTCTGTGACACTGGATGCGTCCAATCTGTCCCAGGGCTATGTGATGGTGCAGTATACGGGAGGCTCTTCCAAGATTAAGGTTCAGGTGATCAAGAGCGGCGGAGAGACGTATACGTATGATTTAAACGCCAGATCTGCCTATGAGGTATTCCCGATGTCGGAAGGCAACGGCAGTTATACGGTGAGAGTGCTGGAACAGGTACAGGGCAACCAGTATGCGGTGAAGTTCAGCCAGGATCTGTCCGTGTCTCTTGCGGACCAGTTCGCACCGTTCTTATATCCAAATCAGTATGTGAATTTCACTGCGGACAGCAGCGTAGTAAAGAAGGGCGCAGAGGTGGCCGCATCTTCTGCGGATGCGCTGGAGGTTGTCTCGTCCGTTTACAATTATGTGGTCACCAACATTACATATGATACGGCAAAAGCCAACTCCGTTCAGTCCGGATATCTTCCGAACTGCGATTCTATCCTGTCTCAGAAAAAGGGAATTTGCTTTGATTACGCCGCGGTTATGACGGCGATGCTGCGTTCCCAGAATATTCCGACCAAGCTGGTGGTGGGATATACGGGCAGTCTGTATCACGCATGGATTAATGTTTATATCGAGGGCCAGGGCTGGGTGGACAATATCATCTATTTTGACGGCCATGACTGGAAACTGATGGACCCGACATTCGCCTCCTCCGGCAAGGGAGATCCGACGATTGAAGAGTATATCAAGAACAGCTCGAATTATAAAGCAAAATACTCTTATTAAAATTTCATATCATAAAGGAGAAGCGATACATGGCGAAGGAATTGAAAAAACATTATTCCGCCCGGGAGCTTTCGGCTTTCTGTCTTCAGATATCTCTTCTGCTTCGCGCGGCAATCCCTCTTGACGAGGGATTGTCTGTTATGGCGGAGGATGCGGCAGATGAAGAGGAGAAAAAGATTCTGTTACATATGTCTGAGGAAGTAGAGCTGGGAAGCCCGTTTTCTGTCGTTCTGGAGCAGGTAGGAAGTTATCCGTCCTACGTGATCCGGATGGCGAAGCTGGGCGAGGAAACAGGAACCCTGGATCAGATGATGGCGTCTCTTTCAGAGTACTATGAAAAAGAATACATTCTGATGAAAAGCATCAAAAACGCGGTGACGTATCCGGTCATCATGATTTTTATGCTTTTGGTTGTCCTGTTCGTCCTGTTTACGAAGGTAATGCCTATTTTTGAAAGTGTTTATGAGCAGCTGGGAGCGCGTCTCAGCCCTGTATCCATGGCGGCGACGAGACTGGGGGGCATATTCAGCGGAGTGGCTCTAATTGCAGGGGTTCTTCTGGCCGCGGCGGCTTTCGTTATCTGGCTCATGGGAAGAGGCGGCAAAAAGATACAGGCGGCTCAGCACATGATGGACCGTTTTAAGAGAAAGAGCCGGATCGCGCTGGCGGTGGCGAACCGCAGATTTACTTCTGTGCTGGCTCTGACGCTTCACAGTGGTCTGGAGCTGGAAAAGGGCATGGAGCTGGCGGCTGAGCTGGTGGAAAATCCTGCGGTAGAGGAAAAGATCAAGGCCTGCGGCGAGGAACTGGAGACAGGAACCGATTATTACAGCGCCATGAAGAACACCGGTCTCTTTGGCGGATTCCATGTTCAGATGATCAAGGTGGGTGTCAGAAGCGGCCGCCTGGATGAGGTGATGGAGGAGATATCCAGAAGCTGCGAAGAGGAAGCGGATACGGCGCTGGACAACATGGTGAATCGGCTTGAACCGACGATGGTAGCTGTTCTCGCAGTGGCTGTAGGTCTGATTCTCCTCTCTGTCATGCTGCCGTTAGTCGGTGTGCTTTCAGCCATTGGATAAGAGGTGAGCCAATGAAAAGATGGAAACAGACAGGGAAGGAAATCTATGGCTACGTCCTGTCCGTACTGGTATTTCTGTGCGTGCTGGCGCTTTTTGTAACGGGAATCATGTCCTTTTCAAAGAAGGCCGATGCGAGAGGTGCGGATACGCTGCGGGATGCCATACGGAGAGCTTCCGTGCAGTGCTATGCCATTGAAGGCAGATATCCGCCCAGTGTGGATTATCTGGAGGAAAATTACGGAATTTTGATTGACCGGGATAAGTATGATGTGTTTTACAGCGGATTCGCGTCCAACTTCATGCCGGATATTACGGTCAATCTTCACGAATAATAGCTGGGAGGTGCGCGGATGGGCCGCAGAAATGATCATAAGGGACAGCTGGTGAATACGTTGTTTACCATGCTTCTGTTCCTCGTATTTGTGCTCTGTGCGCTGTTTGCGGTTTTGATCGGAGGAAAGGTCTACGAGAATATCAATGCCAGGACGGAGTCGACCTATCGCGGCGATGTGGCTCTGAGTTATATTGCCAACAAGGTAAGGCAGGGCGACGAGGACGGAATGGTGGGACTGACCGAGATGGATGGAATCACAGTCCTCCAGTTGAAGCAGGAGATAAACGGTTCTGAATACGTGACTTATATCTACTATAGGGATGGAAAGCTTTGGGAACTGTTCACCGATACGGAGAGCGGTCTGGGCGTAAATGACGGCTATGAGATTCTGGAGTGTGACGAAGTGGCCATGTCCATGGACGGGGAACTGCTTTCCGTCTCAACCAGTGGCGATGGAGGCGGCCGGATCTGGCTGTCTTTAAGAAGCGGAGGATGAAAGGATGAGCAGGAAACAGCATTCGGGTATATTTATGATGGAGATGATCATGGTGGTCTTCTTCTTTATTCTCTGCTCCAGCGTCTGCATCCTGGTCTTCGTGAAAGGGGACCGGATGAGCCGGGACGCCGCAGATTTGAACCAGTCGGTACTGATTGCCCAGAGCGTGGCCGAGGTATGGAAGCTGGAGGGACCGGAGGGACTGAAACAGCGTTTCGGCGCCAGTGTCTCTACACAGGAAGATGCCTCTGGAGCAGACGGCGATGACGCCTTCAAAACAGATGGTGATGAAACCTCCGGGAATCGGTACGTGATGGAATTTGATAAAAATGGAAACCTTGCGGAAGACATTCCAGAGGGCGGCGGAGACGGAAGCGTGAGTGGGAAGATCTACACAGCAGTGCTTTCGGTGGACGAAGCGGAGAGCTCGGCGGAGATAACCGTCAGCCGTGAGAAAAACAGCGTCTACACGCTCTCTGCAAGCCGCCACGAGAGAGAGCAGGGGTGACAGGAGGAAACAGATGGCTAAGCAGGAGAGCGGATTTAAGGCGAATATTGGAAGTTCTTCTCTGATACTCATTTTTATCGTCATGTGTCTCGTCACATTTGGTATGCTGTCCCTGACCTCCGCAAAGAGTGATTTAAGCCTTGCAAACAGAAATGCGGACGCGGTTACGGAGTATTACAGGGCCGATACGGAAGGCGAGGCATTCTACCGTATGGTGGCAGAGGAAGTGAAGACAGCCTGTGCCAATGCTGCAGGGCATGAAGAGCGCCTTGCACTGCTTGAGGAGGCGCTGGGAGAATACTACAGAGACGGCGCGGCGGTGACAGAAGTGGCCATGGAACGTGCGCAGGCGCTTCATATTGAGCTGGTACCGGATTTGGACGGGGAAGGCTCGGTTCGTGTGGCGAAATGGAACGTGATACAGACGGAAGATTACGAAATAGATGATTCCATGCCGGTATGGGGCGGAACGGTTGATACAGAATAGAAATAGTCCGTTTGCGGATTCCGGCGGGAAAGAAAGACAGGGAGATTTGCAGGTATGAAGGTAATTGATTTGTTGAGTTCGGCTGTGGAACAGAATGCGTCGGATATCTTTCTGGTACCCGGCATGCCGTTCTCTTATAAGCTGGGCAGCAGAATTGTCTGCCAGAACGAGGAGAAGCTGTTTCCTGCTCAGATGGAGACGCTGATAACAGAACTTTATGAACTGGCGGGGAACCGCAGTATGGAGAAGGTGAGAGAGCATGGAGACGACGATTTCTCCTTCGCCCTTCCCGGTGTGTCGAGATTCCGCTCCAGTGTGTTCCGGCAGAGGGGATCGTTAGCCGCCGTTATCCGGGTGGTTACGTTCGATCTGCCCGATTATGAGACGCTTCACATACCACAGAATATCATTGATATCGCCCAGCTGACCAAGGGCTTCGTCCTGGTCACGGGACCGGCCGGCAGCGGTAAGAGCACGACACTGGCGTGTATCATTGACAAGATCAATCATACGAGAAACGCCCACGTCATTACGCTGGAGGACCCGATCGAGTATCTGCACCGTCATAAGAAGAGCGTGGTAACCCAGAGAGAGATCGTGACGGACACGGACAGCTACGTCTCCGGACTCCGGGCAGCCCTTCGTCAGGCGCCGGATGTCATTCTGGTAGGTGAGATGCGTGATTATGAGACAATCCAGATCGCCATGACGGCGGCTGAGACGGGCCATCTCGTTATCTCTACGCTTCATACGGTCGGGGCGGCCAATACCATAGACCGTATCATCGATAATTTCCCCCCGAATCAGCAGCAGCAGATCCGGATGCAGATCTCCATGGTTATGCAGGCGGTTGTGTCCCAGCAGCTGATTCCCACGGTGGATGGCGGCGTTTATCCGGCCTTTGAGATTATGTTTTTCAACAATGCAATCCGGAACATGATCCGCGAGTCCAAGACGCACCAGATCGACAGTGTGATCGCCACGGGACAGTCGGAAGGAATGGTATCCATGGACACCAGCCTTTTAAACCTCTATAAGAAGGGGATGATTACAAAAGAAAGCGCCGTGATCTACAGCAGCAATGGTGAACTGATGGCGAAAAAAATCGAGCGTCAGGGTTAAGGATAAAGCATATTTTTCCCATAACCAGTTATACTATCCGTAAGACAAGACAGGAGAGTGAACTGATTATGAGAACGGATAAGAGAAAAGTGGCGCTCATCGGCACCGGCATGGTGGGGATGAGCTATGCATATTCCATGCTGAATCAGAATATCTGTAATGAACTGGTTCTGATTGACATCAACAGAAAAAGGGCAGAAGGCGAGGCGATGGATTTAAACCATGGACTTGCCTTTTCTGCGTCCAACATGAAGATTTACGCCGGGGAATATAAGGATACATCAGACGCGGATATCGCCGTTATCTGCGCCGGTGTGGCCCAGAAGCCGGGGGAGAGCAGGCTAAACCTGCTAAAACGGAATGCAGCGGTATTTAAATCGATTGTAGACCCGATTACGGAGTCGGGTTTTAACGGAATATTCTTAGTGGCAACAAATCCGGTGGATATCATGACCCGGATCACGTACTCGCTTTCCGGCTTCAATCCGCGGAGAGTACTGGGCAGCGGAACCGCTTTGGATACCGCCAGGCTGCGTTATCTTCTGGGAGAATCCCTTTCCGTGGATCCGCGTAATGTCCACGCCTATGTGATGGGAGAGCACGGAGACAGCGAATTTGTTCCGTGGAGTCAGGCGATGATCGCCACGAAACCAATCCTTTCCCTTTGTGATGAACAGGGGGAAGGCGGGATGGAGGTCATCTGCGGGGACGAGTTAAAACGGATCGAGGAGGACGTGCGCGGGGCTGCATACCAGATTATTGAGGCGAAGAGCGCCACATACTATGGAATCGGTATGGCGCTGTCCAGGATCACAAGAGCGATTCTGGGAGATGAAAACAGTGTGCTGACTGTATCCGCCATGCTGCGCGGAGAGTATGGGCAGAACGACGTATATGCCGGCGTTCCCTGTATTATCAACAAGAACGGCATTTTCCGCGTGCTTCCGCTGGATTTGAACGAAGAGGAAAAGAAGCGTCTGGGCGAGTCCTGTGACACGCTCCGGGCCAGCTTCGATGAACTGGAAAAAGAATAAATAAAGGTAAAACGGAAAAAGAAATAGAAGGACCAGCCGTCCGTTTGAGCGGCTAGTCCTTTTTCTCTTCTTCCGCGGCCTCGGATTCTTTGGTCTCTTTGGCGTTTAAATCTTCCTCATCGCTCACATACTCCAGAATTGCACTGATATCACAGTCCAGATACTCGCAGACTCTTGCCATCAGGGCCAGGTCGACGCGGGAGACCTTGTTGTTGCAGTAATTGTTCAGCTGAGTCCGCTGGACTTCGCAGTGATAACAGACTTTGTTTTTGCTTTTGCCTTTTTCAAAGATTAAATCAGCCAGCTTGATATTAATATGCCCCATAAAATGCCTCCTTCCGTATAGTGATATTATATGTAAATATATCTAAGAAGATAAGATGTATCTAAATAGATATATTTTAATAGATATATTTATACAGATGTATTAAAATACAGGTACAAGAAGATATAAAAAAGAAAGGAAGAACCGAATGAAGAGATTTTCCTGTTTTGCAGCCGCGGTTATTCTGATGGTGACACTATACAGAATGATACCACATTATGAGATATTAGCCCAGTACAGTTTCAGCTCTCCCGGCAGCAGGGAGACGACGATTCTGGCAGTCAGCCACACTGTCGGACCAGCGCTTTACATATCAGGAGAAAATATCTTAAGACTGCACAGGAAACTGAATTACGATGTTCCTTCCAACCGGGTGATTCTGATGCTTTACGGAAAGAAAAGCGATGTGGAGAAGGGGAAATGCAGTGTAATTATGATTTATGAGGGTGAGGATGGCAGCAGGGAAGAAGATGCCGGCATTGTGCTGATAAAATGATCGCAGGCGAAGAAAGGAAGAGTGCCGGAAATTGTCCTTTTCCGGCACTCTGTGTTTGTTATGGAGACGTTATGGAACAATTCTGCATCCAGTGAGCTTTAAGTACTGCCCGTCGCTTACGGTGATATACTTCGAACCTTCAAAATTATCATTTGAGATAATCGAGTCCAGTACGTGGTAACTGTCCTTAGATATCTCGACATAGCCAAATCCGATAACGGAATCCTCATCTACCTCAATTTTATATTCGCCTGCCGGAATATGCACGCCGACCTTAAACATACCGTCGCTGCTGGTATCCGGACTGCCTGCCTCGTCGATCGGAACGGCATAGCACCCGGTCATCTTAAAATACTGTCCATCGGAGATGGTGACGATGGAATTGGTGGAAATATTCTCGTTGGCAATGATGGAGTCAAGGGTTCCGCTGCTGTCCTTTGCGGTCTCTATGTAACCCATGAAGGAGTCACAGTACACGACGTACTCCCCTGCGGGAATGTCGCTTCCTACTTTGTAGGTGCTGGCTTTATACCTGGTTTTCGCCGGTTCAGAGGTTTCGGCAGACGTGGTATCTGCGGACGCAGTCACTTCGGCGCTGGCCTCTTCGGGACCGGTTTCATCCAGGGTATTGGCGTTTTCTCCGTTTTCCGCAAGGACTGTGTTCTTTTCCTTTGTACCGGCTGGTTTACTCATGGATATTTCCCCGGCCGGCGGTACGGGGGGTGAAGTCTGCGAACCGGCATTGGAGAGTCCGAAAATAAAAACGATTCCATAGAAAAGAGTAATAATGATTCTGGCCGGCTTATTGAATTTTTTGTATTTCCACATCAGAAAAAGGCCGATTGGGAAACAGCAGAACAGCAGCATCAGTACAATAAACCAGGTTTTGGAATAGAATGGTTCTTTTACCGGCACGGAGACGGGGGGAATTGTCCACCGGTACTCCGTTAATACTTGTCTGGTGAGCCGGTGTTTCCGGTATTGTTTCGGCCGGTTCCCCACAGTTCGGACAGAATTTTCCATCAAATTCTGTCCCGCATTTTCGACAAAACATTTTCATACCCTCCCTACATTTTGAATTTTTTGCCACAGTTTAAGCATGTGACCTGAACTTTTTTTGCACCCAGATTACCGGCTACCAAACCCAGCGGCCCGACAAGCGCAGCGCCCACAACCGCTTTTCCGATACCGAAGCCTTTCTTATTGCCTGACAGCGAAGTGGAGCCGCATCTGGGGCATTTCGCCATGGAATCGTATTGCTGCTGCTGGATTTTTAACTGTTCCTGCTGAGCCTGCAGGGCCATGGCCTGCATCTTTACCTGAGCCTGCTGCAACTGTAAGTCATTCTGGGTCTTTACCTGTTCCAGTGCGGTTTCGGACAGCGGTGCACGGCAATTGGTACAGAAGTTGGCGCCGCTGGATTTGACGGAACCGCAGCCTGGACAAATAACTGAATCCGCAGGCAGCACCTGCTCCTCCGTTGGTTCGAGACGTTTTCCACAGGCAGAACAGAAGGTACTGTCATCGGAGATGGCGGCATTACAATGTGGACAAATCATAAAAAATCCCCCCTTTTGTTTTTTTATTAAAACGCCAGTGGCTGTTTTAATTCTTGTGTACGGAATATACAGAATATTTATTTATAATAACTATACAACGTTTTTAGTGTAATACGGCTGGAATATACTGGGAATAGGACAGTGCTGTAAGGTACATGATGGCTTATGATCAGCCGCGGCAGCAGCACATAAATCCATCGATTCACACTATTCTTACTTGTCCCATATAATATTGTGTAGTGCAATATTAAAGGAGATAAATGATTATGAGTTGTGAAACTTTTAAATGCAGATGTAGATGCAGATGTTATGAAAAATGTGAGCCTAAGCGTGAATGCGAATGCAGACATGAATGTGAGCCAAGACGGGAATGTGAGTGCAGGCGTGAATGCGAACCAAAACGCGAGTGCGAGTGCAAGCCCAGACATGAGTGCAAACCGGAGTGTGAATATGAGCCAAGGCGCGAATATGAATGTGAATGCGAACATGAACACGAGCAGGATCAGGGCAAAAACTGTGAATGGTTCGAAAAAGTATTAAGAGAATTTTACTGGAGCGGCTTCCATGACGGCTGTAAAAAATGTGGACGTAAAGAAAATGAATGTGGATATGAAGGGTACGAAGAGTATAAAAAATAGTTTTTGAAAAGCGCAGGTTTTGATATTCAGGACTGTTTAAAAAAGATTTAGTCATTTTCCTGTGATGGAATTATGAAATATTTTAAGGGATATTAAAATAAATGCTTATAGAAATGCTTAAAGGAATAATTTAAGAAGTACTTTAAGAATTGCTTAAAGAAATGAGTAAAGAAGAGAATAATAGAAACATATGGATAAAAATGATAGAGGCGGTCTGTACAGGCCGCCTTATAATTTTGAAAAGGTATGATCTGTTTCGGATATTATTTCTCGTACAGTGAATAGCTAATTCAGCAGTGCATGGCGCCTATGCAAGAGCTGGTTTGCATTTAGTGAATGGTATGCTGCAATGAAGAATGAATCTCTCTCTCGGAAATTTTAGTGAGAAATGGGGAGAACGATGAATAGAGAGGGGGTTGTCAAGTAAAATGTGTAAATTTTAATTTTTTAAAATACCGGTGGCGTCTCACCGGTATTTTCTTGGTCTTAAGACCTGTTTTGTGACTATTTAAATAGTCCATCCAATTTTGGGTATCAAAATCA
>OIES01000308.1_pt1 | contig 24665 bp, 19 predicted proteins | sample 1581811 | NCBI WGS metagenome assembly OIES01 (sample SAMN03281021, study PRJEB24777) | human gut metagenome | isolation source: fecal sample PR177 from 1 month old male Malay infant, vaginal delivered... | reverse complement strand
AGGAAAGTGGGCTTGCTTAGAATACAAAAAAGAGGTATATTAGATTCACAAGTCATTGCCTGATAATTTATCAGAGCATCATTGGTGAACTCTACCCTATTGATTCCGAAGATATATTTACACTGTCCAATGTAGACATCCCGATCTGTGCCGGCACAAATAACATTAGCAGTTTTTACCCTAATTAAATAATCCATAGTAAACCTCCTTAAAATTATCATATAGTGTGAATTGGAACATTTTAAGTATACCAAACAAACCGTTGCAAGATAGGGCCAAATCCCTTTCATTCTCCTAAAATGAAAAGTGTAAAAAATATCATCAAAGCATATCTTCCAATTTACTTATTGAGAACTCTGCCCAACTATAAGCTGGCAGATAATCGTGCCGGTAGCTGTTGACAGCCTTCGGGTCGCCCGCTAAAAAACGGTAATAGTCACAGTCCAGACGTTCCGGTACGATGGCAAGGCTATTGTAGCTTTTCAGCAAAATATCCCTGATACCTGCTTCCTCCAGAATTTTTTTCATCTCTTTCACTACACTTCGAAAATAGGAGCGTTTTCCTTCCTTATTGGCCTCATCCTCCCACAAGATGGTACAAGCCATCCCGGTTGTGATACTGTTTCCCCGGCGATCTACCAGATAGGCCAGCAGCTCCTTGGCTTTAGATCGCCTGAAAATAAGTGGTTTTCCGTCCACAAACACATCAAAGCCACCAAAAGTCTGGATGCGAATTTTTTTGGAGGGTGGAGTCTCACCGTAAAGAAATGTTAGTTCACGCTGGATTTCTTCTACCATGGCAGGTTTCATCAGATAACCTGTGGCATGAATCTGAAACGCATTCATAGCATATTTCTCATGGCCGGTTACAAAAATAATATTTATATCCGGTTGGAGGTCTTTCAGCTTTTGAGCCAGGAGCAGACCACTCATGCTCCCGAGTTCAATATCCAGAAATGCCACATCCACCGGTGTGGAGTTTACGTATTCCAGTGCCCTGTCGGGCGTTGTGCAGGTAAAAATATTACCATTTGGTTCCGCTTTGCGTAAGGCTTCCTCCAAGTCATCCAGCGCAAACCGTTCATCGTCGATGGCAAGGTAGTCCATATCGTCATCTCCTAATACTGCATTAAATACCAAAACTCTGCAAATCTACTAATATGGGTAAAATAAATTGGCTTTGAATTCATCCTGTACTCACCTGAAAACAAGAGCGTTTTTGTATGACAGTCCATGAAAGAAAAACCATAAACGTCAAGATGAACGTCTCTTCCTCTTACGCTCCTTTGTTCTTTGCATAAATCCTGCATTATAAGCGATTCTTGCGAAGTTGGAAGCCCAAAGACACGTATAATTGCTTTTGCGATATTTTCAGCAGCCTTACGTTCATTCCATTGTCTGTCCACCTTATTCTTGTTGTCAAGAGGCTTTTGTCTTTGTTCTACTCGTTTTTGCATTTCTGAAAATATTGGTTTAAGCCTTTCACATTCGTGAATTCCCCTGTTTATATAATCTGAAAATTGGGATCTCAAATCTTCCTGGCCTACGTGACATAATTGCATAAATGATCCACTAACCAAATTATATTCCATATTTTTCCCTGGACTGATTTTTGAAACATCTTTTTGTATACAGTCTACGATACTTCTATAAGCCTCAGTTACAACACTCATATTTTTTGTTTCATTTCCTATGTGTAGATAATATGCACAAATCATAAGATATGTCTCGCTAAATACATAACCTAAATAGGCTCTATATTTTTTTCGAAATACATCTGCATCCTTATCCCACTCAAACCTTTGATTAATCAAAGCATCATAACAGTCAAGAGGCTTTTTATCATAGCCGGTTTGTGTGACTGTTCCAGTCAACTCCTTTGAAAGTGATAGAAAACTTTTAATTGAGGATATAATTTCATTTGAAATTCTTGGTAATATTTCGACCAACGCACTATTATAACATACAGTATAGTCACCATTGATAACATCACCCTTTAAACTATCCATTTTTTCAGACAGACTGTTTGTAAACATGACAGAATCTGTACTAAGCTCTACGACTTGCCTGTCAAAGTTTTTTACAGTTTCAAATAAAGTTTCATTTTCATATGTTTTTATAAAATCATCAATCTCTTTTTTTAATACATCAAGATTATTTTTAATATCATTTAAGGTATTCCTAATCTCCTCCATAATTGATGGTTTTTCTTCTTTTATCCCAAATATTTCTGCCAATTTAACAGCAAAGTCAGCTACACTGCTGCCTGCAGAAAATACTGTTTCTATACTGGAAAATACGTTGCCATAATCTATTATATCCGATGAACCATCTCCGCCAAGCTGATCATGAACAAGAATCTCATGATGCGTAGTCTTTTGGGAAAACGCTTCTCCCCATCCTGTTTTTGAGATTCCTGTCTTAAAAGTGATTGAACCATTCAGAATCATGCCCCAGAAAGCGTCACCATTATCAACATCTAAAAGGAGATTGATTTCAAATTTGCAGATGCTTTTTTCTAAAGACAATAGTGTTATTGTCCCTCCAGCGAAATCCCCTCCAAGGCTGATATAAGCAAAACTATTCTTATCAAAATAGCCATTAGTTTCAAGCTGGTATATCAGCCTCAAGTTACCTTTAAAACCATTTTCATAAGACAAGTTATAATCGAAGTTCTCTATTTCTTTCTCTAATAAGTCACATGTTAATATTTGCGGCGGCAATTTAAACAGCGAGTTTAATGCCAAATGTGTTTCTAAACCAGTTGGATTTACTGTAATAACAGTATGTACCAGTTTTTGCTTTATAAAATCAACAGCATTTTCACCATGAAGTTTTATGCCAAGCTGGATATGTTTTTCATCAATATATAATAGTTCATTGATGAGAATTCTTGCTATATTTATTTCTTCTTTATTTATATTCTCTCGGAAAGAAGTTGCTTCTACTTTTAAGGGAATATAAAGATAATCATTTTTGCATGTTATTTTGTAATAATCAATAATAAGAGTCGGATGTATTATTTTTATCTGAGCTACTGCATCGCAACGTCCTTGCTCAATCGCCGATTGCAAAACAACAATTTCTCCAAAAGCAATATTCCATATTTCTGCATTGATAATTTTTCCAATAATTTTGATTCTAAGTATGTTTTTTGATAATCGTTGAATTTCTACTGTTTGCATCCCCTGAAAAGATTTTTGAAGAACGATGTCGTCTTTTTTTATATCCGGAGATATTTCACCGTTTTCAAGGCAAACGCTGATTTCTATTTCTTTAAGTTCTCTTTCTACTGATTCAGGCTGGCAGTTCAGGATATAAGGATCATAAAATATATCATTCTCTTTTTTTAAGTTTTCTTCTGACATAACCGTAATATTCCTCCTTTAATGTAAAATCCGTATAGTTCCTCCAGACTCTATATCTGCAGGCTGTGACCAGTAAGATATCTTTTAGTCACCGTGTCTATCCAATTCCTCCCGCAGCTTACTCCTGGCCCGTAAAAGTACGCTCGCCAGCGTACTCTCATTCATCTGGAATTTAACTGCAATTTCATGATAGTTTAAGTCCATCAAATATTTATAGCAGACAAGCGTCCGGTCCCGTTCGGGAAGCTTAAAAAGTGCGGCATAAAGAGCTCGGCGCTCCGGTTTTATAACACCGCATCTCCCACTTTGTCTGTCACTGGCGCGTTCGTATCCGCGCACAGCCTGCCTTTGGTCCCATCTGACACAGGATTGAAATAATACCGCTTCCCATCAATCGTCTGCCATCCCACAGCCATCGTACCATCCGGATTCAGATAAAACCAGCTCTGATATTCCGGATCATAAATCCAGCCTGTCGACATTCTGCCCCATAAAGCGGAATCCTTACTTAAGTAATACCAGATGCCTTCCTGATTCACCCAGCCTGTCGCCAGGTATCCATCTTCTTTAAAGTAATACCAATTTCCATTCACCCGCTCCCATGAAGATACCGGATAGCTTCCGTCTTCTTTCATCAGCCACCATCCTGTCCCATCCTGTATCCATAAGCCGATCACTGTATCTGCAGCGATATCGGCGCGTGGTCTTCCCGTTGTTTTTCGGAAAGACGTATCAGTATAATCCCCGTTTCCATCGTCCTCATCAGACTGCAACACCGTCACCTCGCAGGTGGCAAAGCCTTCGCCGGCTCTCGCGGTTATCACCGCGGTTCCAGGCCGCATAGCCAGAATCGTTCCATCCGCACTCACCTCCGCCACGGAAGGATTGTCGGAGGAAAATCGCACGGTCAGTGCTTCATCGGACTCTGTTGACGCCTGAAGTTTATATGTGTCTCCCTGATAAAGGTTCACGCTGGACACATTTAACGTCACTTTTGCAGAAACCTTCTCTGTGATTTCAACAGTACAGGCAGCCTTTAAATTATGATCTGCCAGACTGACTGCAGTAACCTTGACTGTTCCAGCTGATTTCGCAGTTAATACGCGTGCGTCCTCGGCACTTTTTGAGACCGTTTCTCCGGTTGACACACTATCCATATCTCCGGAGATTTCCCAGTAGATCTGATCGCTGCCCGGGTTAAAATACTCACTGTCGGAAAAAAGCGTGGCAGTAAAGGAAATCGGGCATTCCTCACCGGGAGCCAGTTCAAGTTCTATGGTTCCGTCTTGAATTGTTCCGTCCCCGGAATACAGATTCAGACCGCGCGGGTAATTGATCATGTTGGAACCGCCCTTTAGATAGGAGCTTTCCATGGCGGCCACCGCTGCAAAAGTCCAGCATAAGTTGCTCACCCCCTGATTTTTTGGGACGGTAATCTGCCCCTCCTCCCGAAGATCATAGTGGGATGGAAGAGTCACATGAAGCGGCTCAGAGCCGACGCTGACCGGGTTGGGAAGCATGCTCTGGCCCGAGGAAAAACGCCATTTATTTTTATAATCCTGCGAAGGTATTTCGACAGAGGCATCTGATGCAGAAGCCTTAAGCGGTCTTTTAGAACGCGCATCCGAATCGGTTGCCTTCATCGGCCTTTCAAAATATGCGTCGGAGTCGGTTGCGATTGGAATCTCAGGGTCGTTGTCCTCCTTTTTGCTGTTAAATTCTTCGCGGATATCCAGTAAAGTGATCTTTTCCCTCATGGATGGTGCATACGTATACGCCAAAATCGATGGATAGATCCCGTCTGCCGACAGATCCTGCACAGCCTCCCACTGCCGCTGCTCTTCATCGTATTCCAGCAGATACGACTTTCCCGCCTGTTTTTTTATTCCATCGATCCAGCCTGGTACATCGCGTGCAAAAAAGAAGTTCAGGGTATCCTCCGTATCTTCAGGAAGTGCAATACTCACAATCACTTCAAACTCTGTGTCGGCCGGGATCACGATTCCGCTGTCCAGCCGTTCCGTGTGAAAACCTCCATATTTTTCAAACCCGGATTTTGCCATGAATGGCTCTTCCTCCCCGACTCTGACGTATATGCTGTAAGAAAAATCATGATTCGCTACCATAAATCCGGCCGCCCGCAGCACTTCCGGCTCGTCCCCAGTCTGAAATATCTGAGACAGCGATATATCCTGCCATTCTAATGCCAAATCCAGCATTCCATTTGCAGAGTTACTGTACAGATGGTTGTAATTATCCACGCTCTCCCCCTTCGGAAAAACGACCGCCGTCATACCGCGGCTTCCCAGGATAGCATCTTCATATGATATGTAAAAATATCCCTCCATCCCTTCTCCCGACATCGGATTGTTTTGCCCATAGGAATCTTTGCAGATCCATGCCCCGTCTTCTTCCGGCATCCATGCATCGCTTCCGCTCGCGACCCGGAATTTTTCATGCTCAATTGAATCATCCCATCCGACAATTGTGGTGGCATGACCTCCTACTGCCAGGTCTATCTCATCCTTTGGGACATACCAATAGCCGGTGGAGGCTCTCTCATTAAGACTATCAAGAGATGGCAGAAAAAACTGGAAGCCGGTATCAATCGCCCCATACGTCATAATGGCATTCTTCCAGTGAGTCTGATATCCCTCCGCCTCATTCGTCGGCAGGAAATAGGCATTGGGAATGTGATATTCCCGCTTTGCACTGTCCGCATCTACATATTTAATGTAATCACTGGGCGTCTCCATATCATCTTCTCCATCATAATAAGGTACGTACGAGTCGTCGATCGGTCCCTGCCAATGAGCCAGATAATTGACGGCTATGACAGGAGCTCCGTCTTTGTCCATATCATCCCCTTCCAGATCTTCCCAACGGTAGGGAGACGTGCGGTCATAGGCAGTTCCCGCAATATGCAGCTCCGAATAGTCTGGTATAACTGTATCATCCATCTGGCTGCGGGTGCTTAATTCGTAGTCTGCATAGGCCGTGTCCGCCTGAGGGCTGACTGTCACGGTATAGACTCCTGCTGCCAGTTCCGACAGCTCGATGCTCTGATCGTAGGGCAGATCGGACTGTGCCACAAGGACACCATTCCTGGACAGAAAAAGCCTGCAGGGGGAGGAAGAATCCAGTGTCAGAATCAAATCTGTCGTATCATCGAGTGTAAAGTTAAAAACATCCACATCCTGAGCGGAAGAGATGGTTGAGCGGATCAGACTGGGAAATGTGATAAGAACCTCTCCATGAGCCTCAATCTCTTCCCATGGATCAGTGACGCCATCCTCGTAAACTGACGTGAGACTTGGGGACTCCAAAGGCGCTGCAGACACCACCATGACAGGAGCTGTGGGAAGAATCTCTCCTATAAAAAGAACTGTCAGCAGCGTAGCAGCTACCCAAGTCTTACACCTTGTTCTAACTGTCTCATACCATTTTTTCATATGCCTTCCTCCTAAGAAACGGGTGTTTTTTCTCCCCTTTTTCTTTATTTCATATATTGAATTGAAATTATCTTAATTATATAAAACAAAGGATTGCAAAAGGATTGCAAAGCAGCACAAAAAAAGCTCAATTTCCAGGAAATCGAGTTTTTTTATATTTAATTTTATACGAGAAATTCCATTTCGGCCAGCCGAAACTCCGCCCAACTGTAACAGGGCAGATAGTCATGGCGGTAGCGGTTAATCGCCCATGGATCGCCGTCTAAGAAACGGTAGCTGTCGCAGTTCAGCCGTTCAGGTGCAATAGCTAGGCTGTTGTGTCCGCGCACCAGAATATCCTCTGCTCCCTTTTCACGCAGGGTTGTCCGCAGATCGAGCAGCAGACTTTGAAAATAATTTTTCTGCGCAGTATCATACGGCTTGTCCTCCCAGATCACGGCGCAGGCTTCCCGTGTTGTAACAGGCGCGCCATGGCGGTCAACTAAACAGGCAAGCAGTTCCTTTGTTTTTGAACGCTTAAATTCCAGCAGCTTCCCATCTACATAGACCGCAAAACCGCCGAAAGTCTGCACCCGTACTTTCCTGTTATCACCAACAGCCCGACTGCCGTAAAGAAAAGTAAGTTCCCGAGTGATGTCCTCACCTGTTACCGGTTTCATCAAATATCCCGTGGCATGAAGCTGAAAAGCGCCAACCGCATACTGGTCATGGCTGGTAACAAAAATGATGTGTATATCCGGTAATATGTCTTTTAGCTTTTTTGCAAGGACAAGACCGTTCATACTGCCCAGTTCAATATCCAGAAAGGCCACATCCACATCATTGGACTGTGCATATTGAAGCGCCTGGCTGGGTTTGGCAAATAAAAACAACTGGCCCTCTGAAACTGCCTCATGGAATGCTTCCGCTAAATCCTCCAGTGCAAATGGTTCATCGTCCACGGCAATATATTTCATGGAATTATTTCCTCCTTTGGTAAGGTTATTGTTGCGCAGGTTCCCACCCCCGCTTTGCTTTGCAGCTCCAGTGTTCCGTTACACAGAGCATTCAACCGGCCACGCACGTTTTCGATGCCGATATGGGTATCCCCCTCCGGTTCCTTCACAAGCTCCATGCCCATACCATCGTCCTCCACTATAATGATGTACTCTGTTTTCGTTTCCCCTGTACGAATCGTGACGGTGCCACCATCTTCACGCTTTAATACACCATGGCGCACGGCATTTTCCACAAGTGGCTGAAGCGTCAACGGAGGAAGTGCAAAATCTTTACAGGTAATATCATAAACGATATTCAGCCGTTCCTGAAACCGCTTCTGCTCCAGCGCTAAATAATTTTTCACATGAGTAAGTTCCTGCTCGAAAGGTATCGGCGCCTTGCTTTTCAGGGAATTCATATTTGCGCGTAAAAACAGGGAAAAATCTTTAACAGCTTCTTTGGCCTGTTGGGGATCGTTATCGCACAGGCGGCGGATTGTCGTCAGGGAGTTATATAAAAAATGGGGCTGTATCTGACTGAGCATGATATCAATACGCTGCTCTGCCAGTTTTTTATCCTGACGCTCCATCCGCAGTTCCAGTTCTGACTGTATATTAATAAAAATAATCAGCAGGGCAAGAGACACGCCGGCATTCAGCAGCGCGATTCCATAATTAAACGCCTGTATCAGTTCTGCCACAAGCGGCAGTACGATATAGCTGGACAGGATACGAAAATCTTTACACGAGAGATTTTTATGATAAGCTGCAAAAATACAGGCATCCACCACATAGATCATAACAGGAATAAGCTGTGAAAGCCAGAACCATTCTCCGCGCAGATAGATATTTTCCTCAGTAATCGTAAAAAACATTCCATTCCAAATAGAAAGAATGGACCCCGCAATATGGATAATGCTCAGAGCTGCAGCTATATACCAGAATCGCTTATGCACCTGAATTCTTTCAGAAAGATACTCTATTAAGTATGCAGTAAAGGACAAAAGAAGTAAGGAAGTGCAAACCCAGTAAATCACCACGCTGCTCCAAAGTATGAAGGGGAACCATGGATGCATAAGCCCTTCGCACGTCCAGTTTGGGATATCCCCTATACTCATTCCAAAACTGAATATACACATCCAAAGGAAATTGCGCCTCAACCTGTTCTTCCTTCTGTTTCCAAACCAGAGATAAAAAAGCAGTATCATACAGATCAACGCGCTGTAGATATCAATAGTTACATTTATTTGCCGCAAGGTATATCCCCCTTCCATTGTTATAAGTCTTTTGCGTGACTGGTATATTCCTCATTCTATTTTACCTCCATATATATACCACAGATTTATTTTTTTCGCAAATAAGTATAAAGCATCAGGTGTCAGGCTCCGCTAACTTTTTGCTTTTATTTTTATTTTGTGGGAGAAAATCATGCCAGATTCGTATATATAGCAGATAATCAAATCAAAAAAGGAAGGAAAAAACTAAACTATGATGTGATTTAGATAGGAAAGGAGATAGAAATATGACTATTGCCATTGTAGATGATTTTGAACCTGACCAAAAGAATATTGCCAATTGTATGAAACGTTTTCTGAATAAACAAGGCGACTATTTATTGCAGTTTTATTTTTATTCCAACGGAAAGGATTTTATAACAAGTCTGTCCAATCATTTCTTTGACATTGTGCTCTTAGACTGCTGTATGAAGGGTCTGAACGGGCTGGAGACCGCAGAGGAGCTCCGCAGGCAGCCGCCTTCCGAATAATAAAAATGAAATGATTTTCATAACGCTCCCAAACGGAAAACAGAGATGAACTTAACTTTTTAATGGATACAGGAGAGCGGGTTCCTCTCCGCCGGAAAGAGTAGCCTGACATTGATATATCCAGTCAGGCTATTATTGAAAGAATCATACTACAAACTGTATTCTTATTCAGTTGTAACCCGTGACATGTAATCCTGCAATCGCAGTTTACACTGCATCTGAATCATCAATTAAAGCGAAGAACTCTTCCATCGGCATTGGTTTATAGAAATAAAAGCCCTGAACAGCATCACAGCCAATGGAAGCAAGAAAATCAACGTCTTCTTTTCTCTCCACCCCTTCTGCAATGACCTTCATTCCAATACTTTTTATCAAGTGAATAATTGTTCTAAGGATTTCCTTATTTAAATCATTCATTTCTTCAATGAAAAAGCAGCGATCAATTTTTATAACATCTAAATCGCATTCTTTCAATACTTCAAAGTTAGAGAACCCATTGCCAAAATCATCTAAAGAGCAGCAAACTCCCATTTCATGAAAAGCACGAATGTTTTCTTTTAATGCTCCTTTATGAATATTAATATTTTCCATAAATTCGACTTCCAGATAACGAGTATCCATATTATATTCCTTTATAACTTTAGAATATTCATTTACATATTGATCTTGCTTAAAAAATGAGTTGGATATGTTAACGCTGACTCTTACATTTTTCTTACCCTGCTTCATTCGTTCTTTTAAGGCGGATACAACACTTTTAAATACGTAGTAATCCATAATGCGGACATAGCCATTTTTATTCAGCATAGGCATAAATTCTGATGCCGGAAGCAGTTCATTATGATCCTGCAATCTTAATAATGCTTCACCACCTATAATTTTTCTTGTTTTAAGATCTATTTTGGGCTGTATATATACTCGATACTCACCCCGATCCTTTGCTTTTGCTGTATATTCTTCCAAATAGCAGCTATGCATATAATCGTCATAGATTGACTGTTCATAAATTTCATAGCTGAATACCCTGCGATCCAGACTATGACTCATTAATCGGCAGAACTGGGCTTTCTCTAAGGCCTCTTCAAATTTTATCTCTTTGGAATCTATAAAGTAAATACCAAAAGAGGTATAGATATTATGATAAACGTAGTTATTATCAATATCAAAAATCAAATCGATCAATTCAATCAGTCGATTTCTTTCAAAATCCTTTTTTGATATGTAAGAAACCAGTAAAAAGAAGTCATCTGCATTCCCCCGCACAATGATTTCGTTGTCAGCTAAAAATTTTTTTATTGTATTTTCAAGATCCTGCAAAATCTTGTCAGCCTCTTTTTTTCCATATGCATAATTCATATATCGAATTTTTTTTATATTCATATTAATCAATGCATAGAATTTATCAGATAACATAGCTGCCTGATAGTATTTTTTACATCTTGATAATTTGTCTCTGCTCATATATTACACCTCTATATTCCATATCTTCAAGCTTGGCTTTTATTAGGCTGACTGATTCTTATCTTTTTTCGCTGCTCTTTTTGCTTATACAGGTTGTCATCCGCTTCTTTCAGCAGGTTGTCCATATGTTTCACATCATCCATGGTAAATGCCCAGCCACAAGTAATAGAGAGCATCTCACCCTGTCTGTAACCATCATGTTTAATCGCCTTCTTCTTAATATCGTCTTTCAATGCGTGAAGAATTTGCCGCACCGTTGATTCACTTTGATTATTGAATATTACAACAAATTCATCGCCGCCATAGCGATACGTTCTGATCCCAATCCTGCTGATGCTCTGTAGAGACCTTCCGATTTCCTTTAATGCAGCATCACCTTTCTGGTGTCCATAATAATCATTATATTCTTTAAAATAATCAACATCCAACATTGCAACTGCAACTGAATCGGACGCCAGTAGCTTTGGATCATGCATATCCTGATCAAAACTACGGCGATTTAAAACACCTGTCAGATCGTCAACACTGATCAAGCTTTTCAACCGATCATTCTCCTTTTCAAGATCAGTCTGTTTTTCTTTCGAATAAAATGCTTCCATTTTTAATTGCAGCCCTGCATTGGAGTTTTTTTGCTCATTTTCCTCGATATCTATGATAATATCATGATATTTTATGCATTCTTCAAATAATTCTCTTTGATAATCAAATTTACGGCAAAATTTAATAATAAGCTCCTGTACTGTTTTGGTCATCCTCTTTTTCTACTATTTTCAATTTGACATTATATGTAAATGTAAGCATCAATCCGAAACATAAAAAAGAACAACTATTAAAACGCTGACCAGCCGATACATGGAATTTCGTATGTTCATTTACAAATGGCCCTCAGAATACAGTAATAATTCATTATTATAAATCGAATCGTTTCTTTATCCTTTTAACTACAAGTCAAGTTTAGCATATAGATGTTAGGAAATCAAGTTGGAAAGACACGCAAGATAATGAGTACTCTCATCTGCTATTCCCGCAGTCTGTTCCAGGGGACCAGATATCGATTTAATCGATTCTCTTTCGGATAGCCACATTCTTCAATTATACTCAAAATATCTCTTATGCGGACCAAATCATCTTTCTGATCTCTCATGTATGTGTCTGTAACTCAACGAACAGTTATTCTAACAGCTGTTGACTTACTGATTACGTTCAGCAGCACCGCATGAGCCAGGCGGAAACGCTCCTGGCCAACACAGATATTCCCATTGGGCATTTTCACAGCCCCATCTCTTTCAGATTAAAATATCTGAATATCCTTAAGATCTGGCTCGGTGACAACTACATTTACCACTATCGCCAGCAATCCTCTGCGGTATTCATCCAAGCCCCTGCGGATAACGTCTTTATTGATTTTCTATCCGGTTTGTTTTAAAATAAAATCAATATCAAATCTTCTGCACACACGGATGTCATAACAAGAGCGGAAGGGAATAGGAAGATGGCGTTATGAAAAAAAGTCCCCCAAAGTTTCGTTCCCAGCTCATCACCATGACAATGGTTACCTGTATTTGTTCTGTTTTGGTGCTGGGCATCACCCTGATCCTTATTTTTATAAGTTCTTTTTCTAAAAATGCAGGAAACGACATGAAGTTCTATCTGGAAAGTACGACGGAACAGTTTGACTTGCGGATGCAGTACCTTGAAGACATTATCACCGACCTGCGGCACAGCGTGGAAATCCGGGAATTCTTTGACGACGGTTCCCTCGACAGCCTGGAGACTTCCAGACTGCTCTCCTACAACTGCGATTTGTTTTCCTCCCGGAATATGGTGGACTCGTCCTATCCCTTCGTAGAGCGTCTCTATCTTTTTAATAATTATGGAAAATATGCGAGCTGCTATTACTATCCGATCACGCTGGCCGCCCGGGACAGTAATGACAGAATTTATCAGAATATGGAATCCTCATTTCGGAAATCCGGGGAGGAATTTAGTTATGCTACAGAGGATGGGCAGCTGATCCTGTGCATGTGGATTTATGACGAGACTATGAATCCGGCGGGGACCTGTCTCGTCTCTTTAGGGACGGATTCCATAAACCGTATTTTCAGCACATCCAGACAGTATGATGATTCTTTCTGGTCTGTCTTAGGACTCCATGGTGTACCGCTTATCGGCAATACGGACAAGATGCCGTCAGAAGTGATGAGCGGAATCAGTACAGAAAAAAGAGAAGGTACTGTCAGCACAGCGCGCCATCTGATAAGCAGCCGCGGCAGCGGTTTTGGAATCAGCTGCTGTATCGGGGTTCCAAATTCCACTGTTTATGATTCCATTCGGTCGACAATCGGCCTGTTCACTGTCGTATTCTTCCTCGTGTTGGGGATTGTGGCCATTACCGTGTTTTTTATCTCCTATTCTTTCACCAGGCCGTTAAAAACTGTTGCAGATAAAATCAAACAGTTCGGCGGCGGCAGCTTCGATACAAGGCTGGACAGCTTTGGCACGCAGGAGTTCAATGACATCTCCGTTGTATTTAATGAAATGACGGAGCAGATTAATTACCTGATTACTCAGGTATATGAAAAGCAGCTGCTGGCAGCCCGGTCACAGATGCGCTTCCTGCAGGCGCAGATCAATCCCCATTTTATGTTTAATATCCTGGCCATGATCAGTATGAAGGCCGGACTGTGCGGCAACACGGAGATCCAGAAGCTCCTGTCCGCCTTCTCAAAGCTGCTTCAGGGTAAAATCTTCCGGAGCGGGGAAATACTGATTCCTCTATCCGAAGAACTGGAACTGGTGGAGTTTTACCTGTATCTTCAGAGCAATCGATTTTCCGGCAAAATCAATTACGAGATCCAATGCAGCGATGGGCTGGAGCAGGTAAAGATACCGAGGCTCTGCATTGAGCCTCTGGTAGAAAACGCAGTCTCACACGGACTGGAGCCAAAAGCGGGGAACGGCAAAATCCTGGTATCGATCTGGAGAAAGGACGATTTCCTGTGGATTCGTGTGGAGGATGACGGCGATGGCTTCGATGTGGAAGAATGGAAGAACCAGCGCGGCCAGAGCACGACGGAAAGTGAAGGGCTGCATACCCACGTCGGCCTGTCCAATACGGAAAAGCTGCTGCATATTTTTTATGAGGACAAGGCTGTCATGAATGTGGAGAGTCAGACAGGAAAGGGGACCCGTGTGACAATCATACTGCCGCCGGACTCCGGAGAGGGGAAAACATTATGTGGAATGTAATGATCGCGGATGATGAACCGCTGATACGGGAGGGACTGGAAAAATTAATCGACTGGAAAGGGCTGGGATGTGAACTTGTTTACATAGCGGAAAATGGCCGGCTGCTGCTGGAGGAAATAAAGCGAAGACCGCCGGATATCATAATCACGGATATCCGTATGCCTCTGATGACTGGTCTGGAGGTTGCACAGTTTGTCTATGAGCAGCACATGAATATACAGGTCATCATTCTGACCGCCTACGCTGATTTTCAGTATGCGCATGAGGCGATCCGCTGCCAGGTAAGCGACTACATTGTCAAGACCTCCGCGCTGGATGATATTCCGGCATCTGTGGAAAAAATCACCGCCAGGCTGGAGGAAAAGCGGCTGGCCTCTTACCGGATGCTGCTGCTTCCCACCGCAGCGGCCGGAGAAAGCGGGGATTCCATCCGCCGTTTTATGCGGTCGGCATTTGAGGGCTGTGAATACCGCCCTGCCAGAACAGGTTCAGGTGAGATATGCATGATTTTTACCATGCGCCGGCAGGACACACTTCAGTCAATAACTGCGGCAGCCTTAAAATTTTCAGAGCTGTGCAGAAGCTTTCTCGGCTGCTCTATCCCTGTACTGATCAGTTCGGAGTATGAAGACAGCCAGGCGGGGGCTTCCATCTATGCGGGGCTGATGCATTACTGGAAACATCATGTGCCATCCGCTGATGATCCTTCTGTTCATGTGGTGGAGCTTCCATCTTTGCAGGAGCCGGCGGAACAGGAAGAGACTTCGGTCTCCCCCGCCGAGGAAGAGGACTTATTGGGCCGGATCGAGGTATATGTCCACGATAATTACACCAAAAAGATCAGTCTGGATGATATTGCTGAAGCCATACACGCCAACCGCAGCTATTTAAGCCGGCTTTATAAACAGAGAACCGGTAAAAACCTGTTCGATGAGATTAACGGGATGAGGGTGGAAAAAGCCAGGGAGCTAATCCGGGTGGGACACCGCAAAATCTATGAGATCGCAGGTCTGACGGGCTTTGACGACACCGCCTACTTCTCCAGAGTATTCAAAAAATACACCGGACAGTCGCCGAAGGAATATGAAGCCTCCTGCCACGGGAAACCAGATGGGAGGCCGCGGGTATGAAACTATCAGTATGGATCGCGGCCGTTCTGGCTGCGGTCTGCTTATGCGGCTGTGCCGAAAAAGTGGAGGAACCGGTGGAAATCACACTGATCCACGGCTGGGGAACCTCAGAACCGGATCACACAGCCATGAGGCAGATTTACAAAGATTTTGAAAAAGAAAACCCCGATATCCGTCTGAATCTAGTATCCATGCCCTCCTCCGATGAGGTCATAAGAAAGGCTGACGATATGATGGCAGTCGGAAGTATCCCTGATCTGATTTTCCTCGGCGGCAATGGGCGTGATACCATCTACCGCTTCGCAAAGCAGAAGGATTATGCCGTCGATATGATGCCCTACATAAAAGATGATCCTGAATTTGCAGCGAATATCGCGCCGGAACTGCTCTCCTACTGGACTACGCCTGACGGACAGCTGTATACGGTATCCGATGTTCTGCTGCTGAGCGGCGGTTACTGGTACAATGCTGAATTATTTCAGGCTGCCGGGATTGAGAAAGCGCCGGAGACCTGGGCGGAATTCTTCGATGTTTGTCAGCGTCTGGAAACATACGCACATACCCATCAGCTTGCTGTAACACCGATTCAGATGAATCCTGAAAACACCATCTATTTATTGGATGCATTTCTGGCCGGGAAGCTTTCCTATCCGGTTGAGATTGATACAGATACCTTTCTGGCCGCTCTTGACCGCCTGAAAGAAGTCAGCAGGTACAGTGGCGGCCCGGCTGGTAATTACGGCTATCGGGATGTCCTGGAGCTTTTCAACGAGGGAAAATCCGCCATGTACATCAACGGCGTCTGGGGCAGCGCACTGATTGACGAAGACCTCGATGTGCGTTATTCCGCATTTCCATATGAAGGCGGGGGGAAAAGTGCCTGTGTTTCTGCCTGTCTGGGCTACATTGTGGGAAATACCAGGAATGAAAAAAAGATGGATGCCAGCATCCGCTTCGTCAAATACATGGTCAGTGAAACTGTGCAAAAACGAGTCATTGCAGAAACTCAGCAAATACCCGCCAATCCAAATATACGGCTTGAGGAGTATGAAGATGAGATGCCGCGCTTCTGCCAGGGAACCGCGGAGGTTCTGGGAAGTAATTATATTATGGAAGTTCCGGACAACATCTGGAGCGGCCGGCAGATAAATCTGCTGAAAGAAAATATCATGGATGTCCTGGATGGCTCCTGTTCCGGGGAAGAGTTGGACCAACTGCTGCGGGAACCATGACCACAGACTGTTAATTGCCGCGGAATCAGAGGATTGGCGAAAGGAGCCTCCGCCGCCCGCCTCACCCACCTCAATAAAATCCAACATGACCGCAACAAAATCCTGTTTTTCCGTTTTTTATGCATTTTTACCAATTTAATTTCTTGTTTTTAAATAATCAGTATATAAAATGCAACATTTTAGTCAATCTCCTCCATGGATCACTGCGTTTTTTCGTGATATTATCTAAACAGTCCAAAGCATTTTGGAACATCATCACACAAAAAACAGAGGAGGAGATTACTATGAGAAGAAAACAATGGATGGGTCTCATGCTGGCGGGAGTTATGACAGCTTCGCTTGTAAGCGGATGCGCAAAATCCGGAGGGGACGCCACTGCGAAAGCGGAAGCCGGGACAACGGCCGCTGTTCAGACCGAGGCAAAGCCGGAAGAAACGGCCGCTGCTAAGAAGACAGGAGATAAAGAGGTTCTTGAATTCTATCACGGATACTATCACGATGAAAGTGAGTGGGCCCCGGCAAAGGCAATGCGTGATATCTATGATGAATTTGCAAAACAGCACGCGGATGGCCCGGTGGAATTCAAAGCAATTCCGACAGAAAATATCCAGTCGGTCGTAGACAACAAGGTCGCCGGCGGCGCATATCCAGATATGCTTGACCTCGCCGGAAACTCCGTTTCTCTGGCAGCGATGTCACAGGGACTTTTATACGATATGAAACCCTACATTGACGAGCAGAAAATCCAGGAACAGGTTGGATTAAACTATGCACAGAACGATGCCGGCGGAAAAATCTATACTGTACATGATCAGTTAAACACCCTGGGCTTCTGGTATAACGAAGATATCTTAAACCAGGCCGGAGCTGCTCTTCCCGACACCTGGAAGACCTGGGATGACTTTGCCGCCGCCATGGAAAAGGTTCGCGCAATCGGCGGCGATATCTACGCTTATGGCGCAGGCGAGGGCTCTGTTCACAGCTTCAACGCGGCTCTCGGACGAACAGAAGCAGGCGCCGCCATGCTGGCGGGCGAATTAACTGCAGATACCGTCAATTCCGAAGAATTTGCAGATGCGTTCCGGACTGTGGCGGCTCTTGACCAGGCCAACGGCTCTGCCAATACAAGCAGTTCTGCCAACGACTGGTCTGCTGATTTCAACGCTGGAAAATCCGCGGTATTCTTTAACGGCGTGTGGGCGGCCGGCGGATTTGAAGGGGAAGCCGGATTCCAGCCGGCGATCTTCCCGGGAAGTGTGGCATTATCCTCTGCTGGCGGCGGCATCACCATCGCCAGCGGCATGAGTGAAGACAAGACTGCTCTCGCTCTCGAATTTGTCAAATATATAACAAGTGAAGAAGTTCAGACGAAGATTTTCAAAGAAGTCGGTGCAAATCCCTGCAACGCTTCCCTGGATTTAAACGCTCTGGCTGAAGGCGCTGACGGTAGTGTCGTACTGCTGGCAAAGGCATGCGCCCAGGCAAACAGCGCCGATACCATCGTTCCAACCGTTGACGCAGTATGGGGAACCGACATTCGCAACGCCCTTGCCAACCGACTGATGGAAGCTGCAATCAGCGGTACTGATATCGAGGCAAAGCTGGAAGAGTTAAAGAGTGAACTGGTAGCCCTGATCGGCTGATCGACTCTGAAAAGGACTGCTGTGTTTCTGGCGGCAGTCCTTTTTCCATTCTGCCGCAAACGATTTCAAGAAAAGAGGAGCGCCAATGAAGCAAAAAGAAATATCTCAAAAGACGCGGAAAAATATCTTTATCACCCTGTTTCTTCTTCCAACCATGATATGCTTCTGTGTATTTTACTTATACCCCATTCTGACCGTGTTTCTGTCTTCCTTCCAGAAATGGGAGTATACCAATTTAAATCAGCCGGAGTTTTATTCCCCCGGTCATCTGCTGGATAATTACAATTATATTTTTACTCAGTATCCCTACTTTTCAGAAGCGCTGCGCAATTCCTGCATCTGGGCGCTGTGCGGCCTCGTTATCCAGGTGCCGATCGCTGTCCTGGTGGCGCTGGCGCTGTCGAAGCATCAGAGAGGATGGAAAATCGCTCGAAACGTATACATTATCCCCAGCATCATCTCCTCTGCTGCCATGGGACTTATCTTTTTACAGCTGTACAATCCGAAATACGGTGTAATCAATCAGATTATCCGCCTGTTCAATCCTGATTTTGCAGAAAATATCCTGATCATGCCAAAAGTCAACTTTATCGCCCTGACATGTGCGTATATCTTTTTTGCAGGCACCATCATGATCATGATTCTGGGACAGATTTCGGCGATACCGACGGAGATTTACGAGGCCGCGGTTCTCGATCGGGCGATCGGCTGGAGAAGGGATATCTATATCACGCTCCCTCTCATCAAGGATACGCTCAAAACAGTCAGCATCCTGGCCGCGACCTCCGGATTCCTGCTTTACAACGAGGTCTTCTTCCTCACCAACGGCGCGGCTGCCACAAGAAGCATCAGCTTTATCATCCGTGAGCTGGCCGTCGTAAGCCCCAGGGCGCAGTACGCCAGGGCCAATGCGGTAGGTACCATTCAGATCATAGGCGGAGCCCTGATCATACTTGCTATCAATTTTATCTTCCGTGAAAGGAAAGAGAAGGGAGGGAATGCCTGATGAAAAAGAAGTGTTCAAAAGGCGGGGAGGGCGCTGTTCTCAGCAGCCTGAGCGGAACAGGGAAGGTACTCAACCATATCGGAATGGCTGTCATCTGCTTTATTTCTCTCTTTCCTGTTATCTGGGTGTTTATCTCTTCCTTAAAAGCAGACCCCATGGCGGAGCCAGGCTTCACTCTTCCGAGCCAGATCTGCCTCGACGGATACGTGGGCGTGTTCCGGGATATGCATATCATGCGGTACTTTTTTAACAGCTTTAAAGTAGCCGGGCTTTCCGTTATCTTCAGCATTATTATTATCTCCATGTCGGCCTACGTGGTTGCGCGCATGGATTTTAAGCTGAAGCCGCTGATCAGCGCCCTGCTCATGTCCACCCTGTTTATTCCCGCCACGGCCATGACCTTTCCGGTTTACAACCTGGTCAATAAGCTTCATATCAATGACAGTCATGCGGGACTGGTTCTCATCTATACCTGCAGCGGCATAGCCGTCAGTTTTATGGTGATACGTAATTACTTTGCCACCATACCGAAGGAGCTTGAGGAAGCGGCCAGAATTGATGGCTGCACCTATTTTCAGACATTTGCAAAGATTATGTTTCCTATCGCCCGGCCCGGGATTATGACGGCGGCGATTCTGGCGTTTATGAATTACTGGAATGAATACTACTGGGCCTCCATGGTATTGACGACAAAAGAGTTAAAGACAGTGCCTGCTATTCTGTCGCAGTTTACTACCGCATTCTCCACCAACTACAACGGACTGTTCTCGGCAATCGTGGTAATTCTTCTTCCGGCGGTGGTCGTATACTGCTGCTGCAGTAAATTCTTCGTGGAAGCGCTGGCAGGCGGCGCAGTGAAAGGATAATCATATGAAAAAACAGATTACGGCAATCTTATTAGGCGCGGGAAACCGCGGGGAAAAGAGCTACGCGTCCTACGCACTCAATTATCCCAATGAGCTAACCTTTACAGGTGTGGCCGAACCACGAAAAGACCGCAGGGACGCATTTACGAAAGCACACCAAATCCAGGAGGAGAACGCGGTTTCCTCCTGGGAAGAGCTGTTAAGCCGCCCACGTATGGCAGACTGTGTCCTGATCTGTACCCAGGATCAGATGCACTATAAACCGTTAAAGATGGCAGTGCAGAAAGGATATCATATTCTTTGTGAAAAGCCGATCACACCGGTTAAGGAGGAGCTTTCCGACGTTTACCGGCTGGCGTCGCAGTATGATAAGACAATCAGCATCTGCCACGTGCTGCGCTACTCCCCATTTTTTATCGAACTGAGAAAGCTTCTTACCTCTGGAGCGATCGGGGAATTGATCGATATTCAGCATATCGAGAGCGTCGGATACTGGCATATGGCTCACAGCTTTGTGCGGGGTAATTGGAGGAATCACAGCCTAAGCAGCCCCATGATTCTGCAAAAATGCTGCCACGATTTCGATATCCTGCTATGGCTTGTCGGAAGTCCGTGTGCATCGGTCAGCAGCTTCGGCGGCCTCAGTCATTTCACAGAGGCACATGCTCCCGCGGGCAGCACACCGTACTGTATGGATGGCTGTGAGGCCAGGGATAACTGTCCGTTCTTTGCACCACGGTTTTATCTGGAACACCCAAAGGCCATACCGGACGGCTACGCCCAGACCGTCAGCCTCGATACGAGCCGTCAGGCGCTGCTCTCCGCTCTGAAGGAGGGCCCCTACGGCAGGTGCGTCTACCGCTGCGACAATGATGTGGTAGATCATCAGATTGTAAATCTTCAGTTTGCAAACGGGGTAACTGCAAGTGTGACAATGTGCGCATTTACAGAAAAATGTGAACGTATCATCAATCTCATGGGAACCCGGGGGCAGATAAAAGGCAATATGGAAGAAAATACGATCGAATGGACGGATTTTGTGACCGGCCACACCACGCAGATCCGGCTTCATGTCCAGGAGGGCGGCCACAGCGGCAGCGATGTCTCCATGATGCGGCAGTTTGTAAAACTGGTCGGCAGCAATGGAAAAGAGGAAAATAAAAGCGCTGCCACAGAAGCGGTAGAGAGCCATTTCATCGCTCTTGCAGCAGAGGAAAGCCGGCTGGCCGGCGGCGCTGTCATCACATTAGGAGGTACCTTATGAATCAGGAAATGTTAGAGCGCACCAGATGGTTTATGAATGATCGTTTTGGTATGTTTATCCACTGGGGCTTATATGCGATCCCGGCGGCCGGGGAATGGATCATGTCGGAGCGGCGCATACCTGTCAAACAGTACGAGGAGTATTTTCACCAGTTTGATCCCGTTGATTTTGACCCCGCATCGTGGGCAAGGCTGTGCAAAAAGGCAGGGATGAAATATGCGGTTATGACGGCAAAGCATCATGACGGCTTCTGCCTGTTCGATTCCGCTCTTACCGATTATAAATCAACCGCTGCAAAGGCAGGACGGGATCTGGTCCGGGAGTTTCTCGATGCATTCCGCGCGGAAGGGCTCAAGGTTGGTCTTTACTACTCTCTGTTAGACTGGCATCATCCCGATTACCCTAAATACAACGATATCAATCACCCCATGCGCGGCAATGAAGCATATCAAAATGAAGTGATTGATTTTGACCGTTACCTTGACTATATGCACGGTCAGGTCCGTGAACTGGTGAGCGGATATGGTAAGCTGGACATTCTCTGGTTTGACTTTTCTTACGATGATATGTGCGGTGAAAAATGGCGTGCCGCCGAATTAATCCGGATGGTTCGTTCCTATCAGCCGGATGTCCTCATCGATAACCGTCTGGAAGGCTCCGGAGAGAAAAACGGCAGCATCGCGACAGATCACCCTTCTGTCTTCAGCGGAGATTTTGCGAGTCCGGAACAGATCATTCCTCCGCAGGGAATGCAGGATGAATCCGGACTTCCAATCCCCTGGGAGCTGTGCGCCACCATGAATAACCACTGGGGATACTGTTCCTGGGATTCCTTATATAAAACGCCTCAGACCATCATACGCAAGCTGGTGGAATGTGTCAGCAAGGGCGGAAACATGATCCTCAACGTAGGACCTGATGCTAAAGGGCGGATTCCTGATGAGAGCGTTAAAATTCTGGAGAAAGTCGGACGTTTCATGGACCGGAACGGGGAAAGCATCTACGGCTGCGGTATCTCAAAAACCGCAAAGCCCGAGTGGGGCAGATATACTCAGAACGGAGATACCGTCTACGCCCATGTTTACGAGACTCCTCTCGGCGCCCTGCCTCTATATGGCATCGGTCCTGACCGGGTAAAGCGAGTCACGCGGCTGGCCGACGGCAGCGAACTGATCCGCGGGGAGGCGTGGAACACCGCGATGTATCCTGACATTGCCTTTGTCTCGCTGGGCGACAATCCGGTATTCTCCTATCCGCTTCCGGATGAGGATGATACTGTCTTAAAAATTGAACTGTCTCTTTAAAATTGCAAAACTGGCGCATCCGGATAATCGGATGCGCCTTGTTCTGTCATTCCATATAAAAGATACCGGACGCGTTTCCAAGCTTGTGCCCCTGGATCAGCCAGGTACGCACCCTCTGCCGGAACGGGGTATCCGCCGGGTAATCCTCCGGATTATCCAGTACTTTCTGAAAAATCCGCTTTTCGGCATCTCTCTCCTCCTCTTCCGTCTCATAAATCAGAAAACGCTTTTGAAATAATATCGTGTTCGCCGTTTCTTTCATCACCGCAGCCAGCCCCGGGTAAAGCATCCATGACTCGCAGTGAAAATAATGATACTCCGGGAACATGGCGCGTGCCAGTCGGAACGCCTCCTCGCAGGAGGCCGGATCGGCCGGCGATCCCTGGGGAATATGAACGTTTAAAAGCATCTCCCCCGCAGCAATTGAAATTCCAGGAACCTCGATCCCATAAGGCGCGTTATATAATTCAAACTGAAGCCTGCCCAGGCGGAACAGCCGGAGCTTTACATGCCGCCAAAGCCAGTCATATTCCATCAGTCCAGTCACGCCGTAATCCCTGCGGCAGTTTTCACACCAGATCGTAAGATCGGAAAAAGTATCCCAGTACAACTGGTCCGAAAGTCCTCTTTTTACGTATTCTTCGTGGGCCTCACAGGAAAAATGGACAAAATAATAGAGAAACCATGCCGCCGCGTCCTTCTGCTCCGCAATCATACGGGTAAAAGCTTCATAATCATTATAAAAACGGTCTTTTACCTCTTTATATGTATTCGAATCCGCTGAATATGCGTGAACCAGTTCCGCAGCTTCTTTCTGAAGATGAATCCCATTGCAAAATTCCCTTATATTCATATGTACTTCCTCCTGTAACACATTTTACCACAATCTTAACGGAGAAATCCATAGTAAACATTTCGTATCGAGGCAGAATTTTATTTTCTTGTTTTTAATATAATTACAGAAATAACCATTAAAACAATGCCTATAACCAATAAAAATCCCGATATATCAGATCCGACTTTTCCGGCCAGGAACACGGTTGTTGGACCATCGGCACCACCTGCCAATGATATTGCAGCTGGTTTTATCATCTTCATACCAATACCAATGATAAGAGCCATAATGCCTGTTATAATTCCCAAAACAGATATTTTTTTATTCACAGACCCCCCCTCAGTATTAATTCACTGCCACAGCGGCCGCCGCTGCATCCATGGCAGCCATCACTTCACCAACATATCCAATCATCTCTTTTACAATCCTGCTGTCCGGATTCTCCCTGGCTGCTTTCAGTTTCTCTCTGATTATGCCGGTTTCATGCTTTGAAAAATACTGCTTACTCGGTAAATATTTACCAGGCACCCTCTATGGCAGCGCCAGAACCTCCCGCCCAGTTCCTCCTGCAGATTTTGCAGGCTGCCGTAAAAACCTATGATTTCATCCTTCATATGGAGGCAGATCTGATGGTTCATGCCTGCCGCTTCAAAATATAAAATCCTGTTCATGGGGATATGTCGGACCTCATCTAAAATCTTCAGAGAATAGTAATAGCCTTCTACTCCTGCCTCCTCCAGCGCATTGTCTATCAAAATCCCTATACAGCGGAGCAGGTCCTCTGTTCTCATCCCCGATTCCATGACCGGATTAGGAACCTCCAGCAGATACGCAATCCCCTCTTCCTGCATCTTTGCAATCTTTGTAGTAATCAGACTTTGAAGGGGATATATTTTAATATTGGAGATACACTCCAGATGCTGGATTTCATTTCCCAGTTTATCATCGAAATAAGCGCCTGTGTTCTGCATGAAATCCCGGATACATTTTAAGTCTCCATCCATCGCCTGCCGGGAGGCCCCCGCCAGAAGGTTTGTGAAATCATGGCGAAATGACCTCACTTCCTGCTGCAGTTCTTCCAGAAGCGCCAGATGCGTCTGCATCTGCAAAATC
>OIES01000302.1_pt1 | contig 24842 bp, 24 predicted proteins | sample 1581811 | NCBI WGS metagenome assembly OIES01 (sample SAMN03281021, study PRJEB24777) | human gut metagenome | isolation source: fecal sample PR177 from 1 month old male Malay infant, vaginal delivered... | reverse complement strand
GTTGAGAGCTTGTTTAACAATCTCTTAGTTTCGGTTATCGATCTAATCCGTTAGCACGTTGGTATTCAGATGCATTTGTAGATTGAGTTTGCTCGTCTGTAGTTACAGTATTTTTAGCTAAGGATTTCTTAATTTTAATAAGAGGTTTTTCTGTAGCCTTTGGATCTTCTTTTTTCTTTACATCATTTTGCGATGGTGGCAAGAATGTGTTGAGTTCATTCTTGTGAGATACCTCTGTATTTGTAGTAGACGCTAATTGTGCGCGTTGAGGGGCGATGAAGATTTCATCCTTTGTAATTTTTACATCGTTCAATAATAATTTGAATACTTGAGGTTTTACAAAGATAGTACCATCTACCTTGCGAGCTGCAGGCAAGAAGGATTCGGAAGTATCAAGGTTAATGATTTTTAATTTGCCATGGCGCACTACCTCTGCAGAATCTGGTTGGATGGCTAATGTAGCGATGCTCATATCTACTAATGCTGTTTTAGTAGGTTCGTCCCATGCTACTTTATAGCCCAATGCTTCAGAGACTTGGCGCAATGCTACGAGCGGTTGACCATCTACATAGATTACATTTTGCTGACCATTAATAGGCTCAACAACCTTACCATCTACATTGATATGATGGGCAGTCGTAACAGATGCTGGCTTTTCAAGATTCATAGCTGGACCTGGATTCTTCATGCCAATAGCCGCATGCGCAGGTTGTACCGTGCCAAATGTGAATGCTAATGCACCTACAGCGATGCTAGATAAAATAAGCTGTTTTAATTTCATAAGTGACCTCCATAAGGTATTATATCGTTCTGAATAAACTAACATTACCAAATGTATATGAATATTTTATTATAATTTTTAATTTTGTACAATCTAAATTAAAGACATGATTTATGGATGAATAAGACGGTTTTATAACTATTGGTAGCTAGTATATAATTGATAGAAAGAAAGGATACTATGATATTATGAAACCTATTAAGTGTTTTAAAAGCTCCTATTCACAGAATCAGGTATTTTTTGTTGAACAAAGCAGTAGATATACAATTATTAATAACGAGTATAAAGGAATTATTCTTTTAGATGATGCTTGGAATGAAGTAAAACGAATCTATATAGGTGAAGATATCTTACTTCCTGAAATTATTTATGTGGATTTTTCTAGAAATAGATTGGTTCTAGTTTTGGAAGAAACATATTGTTTTATTGACATAGACAATGAGTTTGTTAAGCTTATTCCAATCCCTCAGGAGTTTAAAACAGTTAGATTTAAAGCACTGTATCACTTTACTGATGATGCTGTTTATATGAATACTAGTAAGGGGATTCTTTGTTGGTCACTTAAAGATTTTACTGTTCAGCTAGTTGCGGATGTACGGAACACTGATAAACTCTTTAACTGGTTTTATACTCAAAGCAAAGATAAACATAGCTATTTTCATAAGGGCGTACTAGCTTATTTTGATAGTAATAAGATTACTATTATAGATTCTATGAAAAAGGTAGAAATTAACGACTTTGTAGATATTGATTGTTTTGATATTGCTGCAACTGCTCGATATTGTTTAGCCGTTGCGGAGGATAAATTACAGCTAATTAAGTTAGATAATGATGCTTTAAGTAAGGTCATATCCTTTAAGTTCCCTTCTTTTGGGGCTTGTACTGTTTTCTTTGAACAGGACGACGAATTGCATCTTATTCTATTGAGATGGAATGATTTGGAGGCAGCCTCTATTCTTGAAGAATATGTCATTGATTTTGATAAACTACCTGATCGTGTAGTGATATAAGTAATTCCTTATATGCTATAATTAAGTGTTACATGAATTATTCAATATATTTAATTATAGAGTTCTAGAAGATATAGAAAGAGGTTTCTTATGGCATCCGGCAGATCTGAAAAAGAGTTACAAGGGGTAACGATGTTAGGTCACAAGACCGATTACCCAACTGATTATGCACCACAGGTGTTAGAGGCGTTTGATAACAAGCACCCAGATAATGATTACTTCGTTAAGTTTAATTGTCCTGAGTTCACTAGCTTGTGTCCTATGACAGGTCAACCAGACTTTGCCACAATCTATATTTCTTATGTACCAGATAAGAAAATGGTTGAGTCCAAGTCTTTGAAATTGTACCTATTTAGTTTCCGTAACCATGGGGATTTCCACGAAGATTGCATCAATATCATCATGAAAGACCTCATCAAGTTGATGGACCCTAAGTACATCGAGGTATGGGGCAAGTTTACACCGCGCGGTGGTTTGTCCATCGATCCGTACGCAAATTATGGCAAGCCTGGTACAGAGTGGGAAAAGACGGCAAAAGAACGCCTTCATTTCCACGACATGCAGCCTGAGCGCGTAGCATACCGTTAATATGGTATATGAATATATAACAATGGGCACATCGTTCATAATGTTTTTTATGATCGGTGTGATCTTGTCTATACATCCAGCATCCATGATCGTAGGGGAGCATACACAGTTGTCACATCTCAGCAGATGGACTCGGTGGAATGGGTATCTTATCTTTGTATTGACCTTGTTTATCGTGGATGTACTCACGACAAATGGCATATATGCTACATTTTATGATGTTTATGGTAATCTATCGTCTTTGAGTGAGCTAACATTTGACCCGATGGCTCTATTCTTCAGTGAAAGCTTCCAAATAGGCATTGTTTTTGTCTTTGTTTTAGTATTGTTACAAGTGTTAGGCCTTGTCGATTTGGCTCATGGTGAAAGAAACTTATCATTTCATTATGACCAACTACATCAAGGTAAAGAGCAATCTTCCTGGATGGAGCGGTACATGGCCCGTGAAAAGGGCGGGTTGGGCTTAGCTTTTGTAGGATTGCTTTACATGATGCGGATGACCATGAGAACTATGTGGCCTTATATTATATGCCTTATGTGGTTCAAGCTTATAGCTATACTCACTAATGTGCTACTTTCACCAGTCATCAATCGATTAATGCATGTTGAATTGATAACATCAACGCATATCATACTAGACCCTTATGTAGCGTCATATTTGATAGCAGGATTTTTATGGGGCTATGTAGCTCTGCACTATGACATAGATAAGGCGTATAACATAGCGAATAGCACTGTTATAGCCATCGTTCCGCGGCTTACCGTTATACTCGGGGCCCTCATCTTTATTGGGTTGGCGCTAGCTATTATTATGGTGCCTATTACTTGGGATGTAGTGGTAGACACGTTGACAAAGTTATAAATAAACCTAGTTATTTCCTATATTTTTAGGGTTTTAAAAGCGGTTCTCATTCTCTTGACAATGCATAGATGCAGGTGATAGAGTATGAATGTATTTATGGGAATACACAAATGGTTATATCCAGTGTATAGAGAATAACAAGGTGAAAATCATATCGTCCTTGGGATGTTCCTGAGGACGATTTTTATCATCTATCGCCAAAAGGAGGATCAGATGAGCGTAGTCACAAATCAAACAACTAAACTGATTGGTAAAACTCCGGTATATCAATTACCAAATACCAATATTTATGTAAAACTTGAAAAATATAATGTAGGCGGTTCTGTGAAAGACCGTGCAGTACTTGGCATGTTGCAAGATGCTAAGGAAAAAGGACGCCTTCACGAAGATAGCATTATCGTAGAGGCCACAAGCGGCAATACAGGTATTGCTCTTGCCATGGTGGGCGCCATCTTACATATTAAAACAGTAATTATTATGCCTGAAAGCATGAGTAAAGAACGTCGTGAGCTTATTAAGGCCTATGGTGCGCAGCTCATCTTAACACCGAAAGAAACGGGTATGAGAGGTGCTCTTGAACGCGCTAATGAAATTTTAGACAAATATCCAAATGCTTTTACATTGGGACAATTCGTAAACCCTGCAAATCCAGATATGCATTATCGTACAACTGGTGCCGAAATCGTAGAACAAGTGCCAAATGTAGATGTTTTCATAGCTGGTATCGGTACTGGCGGCACTTTTACGGGCGTTGCAAAACGGTTGAAAGAACATAATCCTAACTTGAAAGCCATCGCCGTAGAGCCAACAGGCTCTCCAGCCATTACGGAAGGCAAGGGCGGCCCTCACAAAATTCAAGGCATTGGGGCAGGTTTTATTCCTGAAAACTTTGATCAAAGCTTGATGGACGGTGTACAAACTGTAAGCGATGAAGAGGCTTTCAGTGAAGTGCAAACCTTTATGCGTGAAAGCGGTGTTTCTATTGGTCTTTCTTCAGGGGCGGCTATCGTTGCGGCAAAGCGTATTGCTCGTGAAGAGCCAAAGGCGAATATCGTGGTGATTGCGCCGGATGGGGTAGAAAAATATTTATCCCTCTTGGACTTTGCCAATAATGAATATGTAAAGTAACGGATTTCGCATAGATAAAGCATCTTATGTATAGGAATACATACCACATATGTTGTATACTATATATTATATATGAGTAGAGTTATTTGAGATGGAGTCGCTATGATACAAGGTTTACGCGAATTATGGGGCAAAATTCAATATAATATTAAACGTGTAATGGATTCTGACCCTGCTGCAACGAATGTGTGGATGGTCATTTGGACATACCCGCATATTACAGCCTTGTTCTGGCATTTCTTTGCGCATCGCCTTTATAAGGCGGGCTGGCCAACCTTGGCCCGTCGCGTAGCGCTTCACTCCCGTCACGTAACCGGCATTGAGATCCATCCAGGTGCTACCATCGGTCGTGGTTTATTTATCGACCATGGCATGGGTGTCGTTATCGGTGAAACGGCAATTGTAGGGGATAATGTGACCTTGTTCCACCAAGTGACGTTAGGTGGCATGTCCTCTAAAAAGGTAAAACGCCATCCGACCATCGAAGACGAAGTGCTCATCGGTACAGGTACGAAAATCTTAGGTGATATTACTATTGGGGCACGCACTAAAATTGGTTGTAACCTCGTTATCAAACACGATATCCCTAAAGATATGGTTATCTTTGAAACAGATCCAGAAAATATGTATGTCCGTAAACCTCGTCGTACTAATAATGGCCAGGCAGAGGAAAAGAAAATTCCTGATGATTACATAGAATACTATATTTAATATAGTGTAATAAAACCGCATATAATATAGAAAGATAGAACCTCTAACTATTAGTTGAACTAGTAGTTAGAGGTTTTTTTATAAAAATATTCAAAAAAATCGATTTAATGCATTGACAAGGAAAATCATTATCGATAAAATAAGTTATGTAATCAATACTGATTACAAATTAGATAAACGAATTGATGGCATAGAAGCCGACTGGGTTTATTCTGCTTTTTGAATAAACTGTATTTGAGAATTAAAAGAAAAAGGAGTATTACTATGAAAAACTTACAACAAGTAAACCAATATTTAGCAGATCTTTCCGTATGGAACGTAAAATTACATAACCTACATTTCAACGTAACAGGTCCACAATTCAAATCCATCCACGAATATTTGGAATCTATCTATGATGAAGCGTTTGAATACTTCGATGCAGTAGCAGAACACGTAAAAATGCAAGGTCAATTCCCATTGGTTAATTCCGCAGAATACGCTAAATTGACTAAAATTGAAGAATTGGGTCAAGAAGATATCCCTCAAGCGAAAGTAATTGAAATTCTTCTTAAAGACTTCAAATACATGAATGATCAAGCTGTATCAATCCGTGCAGCTGCTGATGAAGAAGGTGACTTCTTGCTCGTAAGCATGATGGAAGATCACGTTGCATACTATGTAAAACAAATCTGGTTCATCGAATCTATGTTGAAATAATACGATTGACAATGCCTTATTGGGTATGATATGATTACCCAGTAAAGCATGGAGGATTACTCAAGAGGCTGAAGAGGACGGTTTGCTAAATCGTTAGGGCGGGTTACCGTCGCTAGGGTTCGAATCCCTAATCCTCCGCCATGCTGAGACCTCACATCACGCGATGTGAGGTCTTTTTGTTTATTGTGGTATTTACTGGGGATGGACCTAAAGGTGTAAGGGCTCAAGTGAGCCTGAGGTCTTGTAAATATTGATTTATACAGGTGTGTAAGGTTATAGAGTTGACGTATGATAAGGGGTTTCATATAATAGATTGTATCAAATGTAATTTTAAGGAGACTCTTATGAATACAAAATATACACGTCACATACATTTACTTCGTCGCGCTATTGGCATCGGTGCATTATGTCTCGTTGCCTCTGTTGGTTTCGCGCATGCTGAAAGCATTTCTATTCCAAGCGCACGTCCCATGGTAGATGGTGTGAGTGCTGATGTAGAAACTGTTAGTAGCGCTAGCAAAGCACAACATCACGTGAGTGCAGGTGTGATTACGCCAAATGATTGGACGTATACAGCATTACAAACACTAGTTAAGCATGGTGCAATTACAGATACACATGGTTTTGTCTTTGATGGCAATACAAGCTATACAAAGGATGAACTTATGCCGCTTATCGACGAAGTCGTAACAAAACGGGAGCAAATGAACGAAAATGATCGCCAATATGCATTGCGTATTTACCAAGAAAATATGCGTGATGTAATGGATTATCGTATTGCTCGCGATAAGAAGGTTACTCAAGAGCGCCGTCAAAAATTAGACGAAAAGCGTGCTGAAAAGGCTAAGAAATCTGGTAAAACATACCAAGTATCTAAAACTCAACAAGAGGCGTTAGATCAAGCCAATGATGAAGTGGCAAAACCAGAAGAGCGCGCTTTAACGGATGAACAAATCAAAGAAAAGATGAAGAAATTCAAAATTGATGACTCTCGCGTTAAAGTAAATAATAATGTACGTATTCGTTACACTGGCGGTAAGGATACAAAATCTAAAACCGATGCTCGTATGCAAACGGAGATGACTTTCACTCTATAACCCTATTTAAGGAGTTATAATGATTGATTTTTTAAAGAAACAGCTATTTACTGTCCATCAAAACGGTAAGCAGCAGGTGAGCGAGGTCTTTAAATATATTGGGCCTGGCATCATCGTAACGGTAGGGTTTATCGACCCTGGCAACTGGGCGGCCAATCTCGCTGCCGGTGCTAGTTACGGGTATGAGCTATTGTGGGTAGTCACACTATCTACGATTATGCTTATTTTATTGCAACATAACGTGGCCCACTTAGGCATTGTACGAGGTCAATGTTTGTCCGAATGTGCCTATGAGTTTTTGCCTCGTTATGTATCGCGGTTCGTACTGAGTACGGCGGGCATTGCAGCGGCGGCGACTGCACTTGCTGAATTTATCGGCGCTGCTATCGCCTTAAAAATGCTCTTTGGCATTCCTCTTTTGATAGGCAGTGTGTTGACGGCTGTAATCTGTACGATTATGCTCGTAACAAACTCCTATCGGAAGTTAGAGCGTATCATTGCCGGCTTTGTATCCCTTATTGCGTTGGCCTACCTCGTAGAGGTGAATATGGTCAATGTAGATTGGGCTGCGGCTGGTATTGGTTGGGTGGATCCGAAGATTCCAAATGAGTCTATGCTCGTTATTTTGAGTATCTTAGGGGCTGTTATTATGCCTCACAATTTGTTCTTGCATTCAGAAATTATCCAAAGTCGCCAGTTCAACACGCAAGATCCTTCTGTAATGAAGCGCCAATTGCGTTATGAATTTCTAGATACCCTATTGTCTATGGGGATTGGCTGGATGATTAACTCCGCCATGATTCTATTGGCGGCGGCAGTGTTCTTTGCTCATGGCATTGAAGTAACAGAGCTTGAACAAGCTGAGGAGTTGTTACGACCTCTCATTGGACCTGCAGCAGGTACAATCTTTGCCATCGCATTGCTCTTTGCAGGCTTTGCGTCATCTGCTACGGCAGGCATGGCTGGGGCTAGTATCTTTGCCGGCATGTTTGGTGAGTCTTACGATATGAAAGACTTCCATACAAGATTGGGCTTGGCGTTAACCTATATTCCAGCATTGCTATTGATTGTATTCGTTACCGATTCATTCCAAGCATTGTTGATTTCCCAAATGTTCTTGAGCTTGCAATTGCCGATAACTATTTTCTTGCAGCTATATATGACAAGTAGCCGCAAGGTGATGGGGCAATATGCGAATCACAAATATACGAATGTACTGTTATGGGGCATTGGCATTGTGGTAACTGTTATGAACATCTACCTACTCTATGTAGGCGCATAATATATAAGCTTATAGTAGGTGCATAACACACAATCTCATATTTGCATGAAGCTAGTATACTAGTAGTAAGGCTTAGAAAACAATCGAATCGTTAGCTCATAGTGTAAAGCTAATAATGATAGAGAAAAAGACCGCGGTGGCGGTCTTTTTTTCATATTCGGTCATGTATATTGATTATGTAAAAAGCGTATCCAAGAATACCCATGTGGGCTATAAAATATGTTACAATTAAAGATAGCATAAATCTGTAGGGAGAATTCCCTCACCAGTGTAATAGATAGAAATTAGGAGGACCTAATGGCAGAGGAAGTAAAAGTACAAGATGCAATGCAATCTGATTTTAGTGTTGTAGTAGACGACATTGCAGAGGAATTATTAACGCGCCTAAATATGGATGAGGATGGCTCTGTTATCGACATGTTCCAAACAGGTTCTTTTGATCCTTGGCAATTATTCGTGTTCTTTGGCGCTTTAGAAAAAGCTCTCGTTGATTTTAGAACTGATAAACGCAAGAAAACAGTTATTGTTCACGCCCAACCTGAAGCTCTTATCGGCATTGGCCGCGTAGTGACACCTGTATCCACTATGCTCGAACACGTTCTAATGTCTCGCTTGAACGACATGAGCGAAGGTCGTTTGGAAACAGGTATGCTTACAGTATCTGCTGGAAGCATCGACTACGAAGGTGTAAATTTAAAAGGCCGTCACGTTGTGATCGTATGCGATCTTGTAGATGAAGATTCTGATTACCTTAAAGAATGCATTAATTTATGTAAAGAAATGAAAGCTAGTCATGTAGTGGCTGTGCCTCTTATGTTGTGGAATCCTGAGTTGATCGACAATTTGACAGAGGAAACTATCAAGGCGGAATTATCTCATGAAAATCGTCCTCTCTCCTAGTAAGACAAAAACGATTACTACTGTTGGCAATGATGGGGCAGTACATAGTGCGGTTCAGGACGGTCAATTTCAACCGCACATTACGCAAGACATTGTAAAACATGTGCAGTCCCTAGATGTGGCGGCCCTTGGTAAAGCTTTGAAACTCAAGGATGATAAGGCGCAGGCGCTCTTTGATTTCTATCAAGCTTTTGAGTCCCATCCTGTTGGGCATGCTTGTGAAAGCTACGATGGCATTGCTTTCAAATATTTGAACTGGTCGAATTTGACTGAAGAGGCCAAGGCCTTTGGTGAAAGCCATCTTGTTGTGATGTCTGCGTTGTACGGTGTTGTAGAGCCTATGATGGGCGTTAGAGACTATCGACTCGATATGGTGGATAAGGTAGGCATTAACTTATATGACACGTGGCGTGAAGCGGTAGATGCCTACTTTCACAAGGAAGATTGGATTCTCAATCTAGCGTCTAAAGAATATGCTAAAATGGTAAACCATCCAAAGGTAGTGACCGTTGAATTTTGGGAATTACGAGGCGATACATTTAAACAGATGAGTACGTCCTCCAAAATGAGTCGTGGCATGATGGCGCATGCATGTTTGATGGAGCAAGTGAAACATGTACGAGATTTGCCGCGTGAAATTAATGGATTTATCTGTGTTACAGATATTGAATCCATTACCATACCAAGCGAATCGATGACGGTTCGTTATGAAAGGAAGTGATTGTTTGCAAGTGCAAGATATTCTTGCTAAAGATCTCGTTGGCGATGAATGGCTAACCGAGGAAGAATTGCGATTTCTCATGTCTGTAACTGATGAAGAACAGTTGCAGTTAATATATAAAAAGGCTTATGAAGTGAAGGCGAAATATGTACAGCCTGTAGCGTATTATCGTGGCCTTATCGAGTTCTCGAACCGATGCATTAAAAACTGTAATTACTGCGGTATCCGTCGTGAAAATGATAAGACGGAACGCTTTGATATGAATCGAGAAGATATTATCAAGATGGCACAGTGGGCCTATGACCATGAATATGGTTCTATTACACTCCAATCTGGTGAACGCAGTGATGATATATTTGTCGATTATGTGGTAGATCTCATTCGCGATATTAAAGCCATCGGCGATGGTTCCCTCGGCATTACGATGTGCGTAGGAGAGCAAAGCGAAGAGGCGTACCGCCGTATGCGTGAAGCTGGTGCTAGTCGTTACTTATTGCGCATTGAAACAACAAATAAAGAACTGTACCATAAAATTCATCCTCAAGATGAATTGCACTCCTTTGAAACGCGCGTTGAATGCTTACGTCGTTTGCGCCGTGTAGGCTTTCAAGTAGGTACAGGTGTTATGATTGGTTTGCCTGGTCAAACTGAAGAAGACCTAGTAAATGATATCTTGTTCTATCGTGATATGGATATCGACATGATCGGCATGGGACCATATGTGGTACATCACGATACGCCGCTAGGTCAAGAAGCATTAGCTATGGGCATCGATGATGAAGTTGGTAAATTGCGCCGCATTCAATTGGGCCTAAAGATGATTGCATTGACCCGTTTATTCTTGAAAGACGTAAATATTGCGGCCACAACAGCGTTACAAGCGCTAGATAAACTTGGCCGTGAAAAAGGCCTTGCTGCAGGTGCCAATATTTTGATGCCTATTATTACAATCCCTGAACATCGGGCAAAGTATTTGCTATATGATAACAAACCTTGTGTAGATGATAATGCAGACAAATGTAAAGACTGCTTAACGCGCCGCGTTATGTCTATCGGTGACACCGTTGGGTGGAAGCAAAATGGTGACTCCAAACATTACGGCAAGCGTACGGGAGAGTTTTAGTTTATATATGAGGTTGTATTATGAAGACAAAATGGTATTCTGATTTTTGGCGGTTATTTGCTAGTCCTTTTAAAGGCGGTATTGATCAAGTTGTACAATCGGGGACATTGCAAAAAGGATTCTGGGGCACTGTATTTCTGTGGGCTATTCCATATATTATATTAGCTTTATTTGGGACTATGCTAATTCCATTTCTCCCTCATAATGAATTTACTGGTTTAACCTATTTACTAGGTATCGGTGCCAGTTTTATATTCATCTTTGCATGGCTTATTAGTATCGGCTGGTCCTTTGTGATGGTGGCCATCGGTTCCTATGTATATAACTGGGTTATCACTAAGATGGGTGGTACCGACAACGTACAAGCGATTATGAAAGTTAGTTGGTATTTACAAGGGTATGGCGTACTATTATTTAGTATTGGTTATACGATAGTCTTGGTTTTAATGGGCATGTTAGGTTTAGCATCCGATAGTAGTGCCCTTGCTGGTGTCATCTATGTTGTAGGAACAATAGCATTATTTGTTATATCCATTTGGGTATCCTTAGAACTTATGGCAAGACAAGTCATGCTTACTAAAATGAAAGTATTCATTGCTTGCATCTTAACGTCCATAATCTTCGCTATAATTTGGGCACTTTTCATGGCACTTCTTGGAGGCTGTGCCTCTTTAGTGGGTAGATAATACTGATTTATAAATTAATATTAATAAAGAGTCCTCTTTTTTTGATAAATTTTTTCGGAAAAAGAGGACTTTTCTATTTGGGTGTCGAAATGTAATAGCAAAAGCCGTAATTTGCCATTAAGGAGGCGATTCCGATGAAAGAGTACAGTAGTGATAAAATTAGAAATGTTGCTGTTGTTTCCCACGATGGTGCGGGTAAAACAGCTCTTGTCGAATCTTTGTTGTTAACCTCTGGTGCGGTTGATTTCGTAGGTAAAGGCCAAGACAATAAACATATTATGGACTTTGAACCTGAAGAAATTAAACGTAACGTAACAATCCAATTGGGCATGGCTCCATGTGAATGGCATGACCATAAGGTTAACTTCGTAGATACTCCAGGCTATAATGAATTCCATGGTGAAGTTCGTGCCGCTTTGCGTGCGTGCGATGGTATGTTGATGGTACTATCCGCCACATCTGGTGTAGAAACTGACACAGTTCGCGCATGGGATTATGCAGTTGAATTACAAATGCCACGCATGGCATTTATCAATAAAATGGATGTGGATGGTGCCGATTTCTTCGGTACTATTGAAAGAATGCGGGAATTATTTGGCAAAGGCATTATGCCATTGCAGATTCCTATCGGTGAAGGCGCCAACTTTGAAGGCGTCGTAGACGTAGCAAAAATGACTGCGTTTACTTACAAGGACGGCCAACCAACAGAGATTGCTGTACCAGCTCACCTTATCGAAAAGGCTCAAGAAATTCGGGAAATGACCGTAGAAGCCGCGGCTGAAGGTAGCGATGAATTGTTGGAAAAATATTTAGAAGGCGAAGAATTATCCTTAGAGGAAATTCGCCAAGGCTTGCGTGAAGGGATGATTAGTGGCCGTGTGTGCCCAATCATGTGTGGCAGTGCCACATCTCGTATTGGCCTAGATCAAGTATTGGATCGTATGATCCGTTACATGCCGGATGCAACTAAAAAAGTGATGACCGCAACTGATGCGGAAACCGGCGAACAATGTGTAGTACATGTAGATAAACCTTTAACTGCATTCGTATTTAAAACATTGTTAGACCCATTCGCAGGCAAACAAAGCTTTGTACGTATCTTCTCTGGTGAACTAAAAGAAGGCGATCGCCTTTATGATGTAAACCAAGGTGTAGAAGAAAAATGGGGCAAGATGGTTACCCTTATCGGGAAGCAACAAATCCCTGTATCTGCCGCTAAAGCTGGCGATATCGTAGTGATACCGAAATTAGCAAATGCTAAGACTGGCGATACATTAACTGCTCCTGACTTTAAAGTGACATACGACGCTATCCGTTTCCCTCAACCTCTATACACAGTAGCATTAGAACCTGTGAAAAAAGGTGAGGAGGAAAAATTAGCTGGTGCTGTTCTAAAAGTAGCAGAAGAAGATCCTACTTGCGTAGTAGTGAAAAATGCTGAGGCCCGTCAACTACAAATCGATTGTATGGGCGAGGTTCATCTCGAGCATATCCTCAACAAAATGGATCGTAAATATGGCGTACAAGCTAAACTTGTGACTCCATATATTCCATACCGCGAAACAATTAAAGGCTCCGCTGAAACCGAGTCTAAATATAAGAAACAAAGTGGCGGTCATGGTCAATATGGTCACGTTAAGATTCAAGTGGACCCATTATACGATGGAAGCGAATTTGCATTCGTAGACAAAATCTTTGGTGGTGCTGTACCTAAACAATACATACCAGCAGTGGAAAAGGGTGCCAAAGAAACCCTAGATAAAGGCTTAATTGCGGGATATCCTATGATTGGCGTGCAAGTGACACTCTTGGATGGATCTTACCATAGCGTAGACTCCTCAGAGTTAGCATTTAAAGTAGCTACGTCACAAGCTATCAAGGATGTAATTCCTAAGGCGAAACCAGTCCTATTAGAACCAATTTATGAAGTCAACGTGTTTGCACCAGATGCTTTCATGGGCGACATCATGGGTGATTTGAATAGCCGTCGAGGTCGTGTATTAGGCATGGAACAAAGTGAAAGAACAGGTATTTCTGTTGTTAAAGCACAAGTACCATTGGCTGAAATGGCCGACTATGTAACTGCATTGCGCTCTATCACTCAAGGACAAGGCGTATTTAACCGTCAGTTCTATACTTATGAAGAGGTTCCACATAAGCAAGCGGAAGAAATTATCGCGGCTCGTAAGACTCAAGAATAAAGTTAAGAACATGTCCACGTACTGTATCAAATACAGTTAGAATCACTACAACTGAATAGATAATTGCATATCGTAACAACTTAATAGCATAACAATTGACGTAAGTCATAAATTTGAATAGTATTTTACACGAGCCCTCCATATATGTAGCGTATGGAGGGCTTTTACTATATTTGAAATAGATTAGGATAGAGCTTAATCGATACCGGAGAATATGGGGACCTAATCATTGGTATGTATAGATGCAGTGGAAATCATAGAATTGCTAGTCCTTTATGTATATATGTGCTAACATTAAGATAATATAATTGCTTATGTATCGTGTGTTATTTCCATATATCGGGAAAGGATCATATATGTTTTTCTCTAGCATTACTGCAGATTATACAAAAATGGGTTATCCTAAAGCCATCGTACGAGCTTTAGATTTCTTAAAAAATACAGATTTGAAAGCATTGCCAGGCGGTCGTCATGCCATTGAAGGGGACATGATGTACGCCAATGTAGACGATGTAGAAACAAAATTGTTTGAAACTACAAAACCTGAGTCTCATCGCAACTATGTAGATATTCAATTTATGGTGAGTGGCGAAGAAAATATGGGCTTTTTCGTAGATAAAGGTCTCGTTAAACCTGTTGAATCCTATCCAGAACGAGATTGCTATTTCTATCCAAACGAAGCCGTTGATGAAGGGCACATCCACTGTCCGGAAGGGTATTATACGGTATTCTTCCCATCTGATATCCATAGACCACTGTTAGCGGTTAATGATAAGCCTATTAAAATCCGTAAGGTTGTTGTAAAAGTACACGTGGATCTCTTAGGCGAGTAATCCTATGAAGCGATACGAAGTTATAGGTGTTCTACTAACCCTATTAGGCGCTGTTTTATGGGGCGTATCAGGTGCTTCAGTACAGTTCCTAAGCAACTTTAGGGATATGAACTTAGAATGGCTAGTTACCATGCGCTTAATTACAGCGGGATTATTAACTGTTGTCTATGCGTGGTTTAAGTATGGCAATGCTATCTTTGATGTCTTTCGCAGTTTGAAAGATACAATTGGCCTTATCGTGTTTGGCGTATTTGGGATGGCCTTATGCCAATATACATACTTTAAATCCATTGCCTTAGCTGGGGCCGGCATTGCGACGGTACTTCAATACTTGGCGCCGTCTATGATTATTATTTACATGCTAGCCCGTTATGGTAAACGTCCCTCTAAAGGGGAGATTATTTCCGTTATATTGGCCTTGGTAGGTACGATTTGTTTGATGGGGAATGATAGCTTTTCTTTTGAAAGCTTCCCTCTTGCAGTGCTTGTATGGGGGCTCTTATCTGCTGTAGGCGTCGCTGTATATAGTGTTTCTCCTGTAGATTTACTATATAAATATGGGACTTTACCGATTGTAGGCTTTGGTATGCTTCTCAGTGGTTTTGTGGCGGCTATCTTGTTCCACCAACCAAATTCCTATGCTTTGTGGGATGTATGGACAGTTATTGGCTGTTTCAATGTTGTCTTTCTTGGAACTATCGTATCCTTTAATGCTTATTTAGAAGGGGTTAAACGCATAGGTGCTGTACCAGGATCCATCTTGTCATCTATTGAACCGATTTCGGCGGCTTTCTTTGGATGGGCATTTTTAGACAACCAATTTAGTGCATTAGGTCTAATTGGCATGGCTATGATCATCGCTACTGTTATTATTATTGCTCTTGAAAAACGTAATTAATAATTGAGGTCTCTTTGCTGTATATTGCGGTTTAGAGGCCTCTTTGTTATGATTGTACATAATATAAAAGTAGTTGTTATAGGAGGTTGTATGGAGAAAAAACAATGGAAAGGTATGGCCCTTGCCATTTTAGGTGCCCTATTTTGGGGGCTTTCAGGCACATCTGTACAATTCCTAGAAAATGCAAAGCATATCAATGTGGAGTGGCTACTAGAAGCGCGTTTGCTCATAGCAGGTATATTGACGATAGGACTTGCTTATATAAGGGATGGTAAGCGTATTTTCTCTATCTTTACAGAACCTAAGGATATAGGGAAATTATTAGTATTTGGTATTTTAGGTATTGCTTTATCTCAGTACTCATATTTCAAGGCCATTGCCATTTCAGGCGTCGGTATTGCTACGGTCCTTCAATATGTTGCGCCTACGCTGATCATTATCTATTTGTTTTTGAGATACTTTAAAAAGCCATCTGTACCAGAGTTTTTCTGTATTGTATTAGCCTTAGTGGGAACACTCTGTATCGTCATGCAAGAAGGGCTAGATGTTTCAAACTTTAATGTGCTTGCTTTATTCTGGGGGCTTGTATCGGCAGCTAGTATCTGTGTATATACATTGCAACCTATTGAGCTATTAAAGAAATATGGTACTACATCCATTGTGGGCTTTGCCATGTTTATCTGTGGTATTTTATCTTTAGCTATGTTTCAACAAGTAGAATCGGAAGCCCTCTGGGATGGCATGACCTGGTTAGGATTATTCGCCATCATCATACTTGGTACGGTCGTATCCTTTAATGCTTATATGGAAGGGGTTAGACTCATTGGTGCTATACAAGGCTCTATACTTTCATCATTAGAACCAATCTCAGCAGCAATCTTTGGATGGGTATTGCTAGGGAATCGTTTTACGCTGGTCGGTATTTTTGGCATGATTTGTATCATTGCAACCGTATTCATTATCGCCTGGGATCGACAACGACAAATCAAACGAGAAGTGCTAGAAAAACTGAACAAAGTAGAAATTAACTAGATAAAAAGAACATATATAGATACATAAAGACACATAAATCATGAGATGTAACTCTGTGATATATGTGTCTTTTTTGTGGTTATAAAACAATATATTTTGTTAAGACTGCCTTGAATAATAACTCTATTCTTTGCAACTCTATGTAGATAATATCATCCATGTAAATATAGCAGTGTTTATGTAAATCTTGTATACATGACCTATTTGGTTGACTATTTACGTATCTATTCATATAGTTAATAGGTAAGTACTAATTAATTTTTAGGAGGTTCCTATGTCTGTAAAAGATTTCGTACAACAACGACGTGATGATTTTATCGCTATGCGTCGTGATTTTCATATGTATCCAGAGCCAGCTTGGCTTGAATATCGTTCTGCTTCTAAAGTAGCTGAAAAGTTAATTGCTTTAGGTTATGATGTAGCACTTGGTGCAGAGGTACTCGATTTAGACTCTCGTATGGGCTTGCCTAGCGAAGAGGAGATGAAAGTAGCTATGGCTCGTGCCATGGATGAAGGTGCTGATCCTGAGCTTGTAGAAAAAATGGGCTATGGTAAAACAGCTATCGTAGCAACTATGAAGTTCAGTGATGATGGCCCTGTTGTGGCATTCCGTGCAGATATGGACTCCAATGATGTGATTGAATCTAAAGCATCTAACCATATTCCATCCAAAAATGGCTTCCGTTCTCGCCATGAAAAAGCTATGCATGCTTGTGGTCATGATACACATATGACAATGGGCCTCGGTCTTGCTGAATATATCGCTAAGCATAAAGATGGTTTAAAAGGTACTATTAAGCTCATCTTCCAACCTGCTGAGGAAGGTGTACGTGGCGCTAAAGCGATGGTAGAGGCTGGCGTAGTAGACGACGTAGATTTGATGTTCGGTATGCACATTGGCTTTAACGAAAATTTATCTAACTGCTTCGCTTGTAGTGACCATGGCTTCTTAGCGACTACTAAACTTGATGCCGTATTCCACGGCTACTCTGCTCATGCTGGTGGTTCTCCAGAAAAGGCTCAAAATGCGATGTTGGCAGGCTGTATAGCAGTTCTTAACTTACAAGCAATCGCACGTCATAGCCAAGGCGCCTCTCGTATGAATGTAGGCGTATTTGAAAGTGGTACAGGCCGCAATGTTACACCTGATGTAGCGGTTCTTAAACTAGAAACTCGTGGCGCTACTACAGAGATCAATGATTACATGATTGAACGCACTAAAACGATTATTAAAGGTGCTGCAGAAATGCATGACTGTACCTTTGAAATTACAAAACAAGGTGAAACACCAGCAGGTCGTATTAGCGATGATTTAGCTCATGAGGTTCAATCCATCATTGAACCATTGGGTATTTTTAAAGAGGTGCCATTTGATTATAGTGGCGGTGGCAGTGAAGACTGCGCGTACTTCTTAAACCGTGTGATTGACCGTGGTGGTCGAGCAACATATATGGTATTGGGCTCTGCTATTAAAGCACCTCATCATAATCCATTATTCGATATCGATGAAGAAGATATGTTAAACGGCATTGTTGCATTAGGTACAATTGCAACTCACTATTTAAAATAAGACATATTGATTGAGATATTGTGATGCATACATCTAAACTATAGGTACATAACTATATAGATATATGCATCGAAATATGTATTGAAATATGTATAGTGTGCTATATATTAGATGTAATATGAGTATTAGATTGTGAGGTGTTATATGATTCAACGAGAGCGTTTAGCTAAAGATTTTGATGCTATGGCACAGTTGACTGCACCTGGTGAGGGTATTAATCGTCTAGCTTTCACCGACGCAGACTGGAAGGGACGCCAATATATCATTGACCGCATGACTGATGCGGGACTCACAGTGGAAACTGATGGTTTCGGGAATGTTATAGGCTATAAAGTTGGTAGAAATCCCGATTTACCGATTGTTATGGTTGGTTCTCATACGGACAGCGTACCGAATGGGGGCAATTATGATGGTGTTGTAGGTGTATTATCTGCTATCGAAGCGGTTCGCAGTATGACTGATGATGGTTTTGAACATGACCATACCATTGCAGTAGTAGACTTTATGTGTGAAGAGTCTAGCCGTTTTGGAGCGGCTACATTGGGCAGTAAAGCTATGCGTGGTGAATTGACATTACAAGATTTACAACGCTTAGTAGATAAACAAGGTGTGTCCCTGTATGATGCGTTGAAAGGTCGTAATTTAAATCCCGATGCTATTGAGCATATGGAATATAAACAACCTGTAAAGTCTTTCACAGAAATTCATATCGAACAAGGTAAGGTGCTCGAGCACGAAGCGAAACCCATCGGGGTTGTAACTGGTATTGCTGCACCAGAGCGGTTCTATGTAACCATTCGTGGTAATGCGGATCATAGTGGTGCTACGCCAATGAATTTGCGCCATGATGCGTTATGTGGGGCTTCAAAAATCATCCTCGGCATTGAAGAGATTGCATCCATGCAAGAGGAGCCACCAGTGGTGGGCACAGTTGGTGTTGTTGAGGTAACACCGGGCGCGATGAACGTTATCCCTGGGGCTGTGAAGCTGGGTGTTGATATTCGCAGTATTTCTAAGGTAGCCCGTGATTCTGTAGTTACCCTCATTAAGGAATTTATTGATGTTATTGCAGAGAAACGAGGCTTATCCTATACGATTGAGCCTATTGCACAGGATCATCCTGTAGCGATGCATCCGGCCATGATTCGAGAAATTGAAGAGGCTGTTAAGTCTGTAGGTGTAGACTATATGACCATGCCAAGCGGTGCTGGCCATGATGCTATGCATTGGGCTGATGATGTTCCAACGGGGATGATTTTTATCCCATGTCGCGAAGGTATTAGTCATAATCCGGCTGAATTTGCGGATATGGATGACATTATTACGGGCGCTAAGGTATTGGATACAGTACTTAGAAAACTTAGCTTAGAGAGTATAAAACTCAATTAGGTTGAGCACTGTGATATATTGTATGTAGATATAATGTAGCAGGATGTGTGTTACTAGGTAAGACATTATATTGTACGTAGTTAGAAGGGGTATTCCGTAATAGAATGGTAGAGAATGTTTTCCATTTGTTGGGAATACCCGGATTGGAGAGATTATGGTTATTGCTGGTATTGTTATTGTAGTGGCGACGTTTATCGCTATTATTAAGCAGTTTGAAACACGGCTCGTTTTATTGCTATCGGGCTTGTTAATGTGCTTTATTGGTGGGCAACTTGGTGCTGGTACGACAGCCTTTGTAAAAGAGCTTACAAATCCAGGTCTTGTACCAACCATTTGTACAGTGCTTGGTTTTAGTTATGTTATGGAGTATACAAAATGTACAGAGCACATGGTATATTTCATCTCTGCAGGCCTTAAAAAGATGACTAAAATTATCATTCCTGGTGCTGTTATTATTACGTTCTTGATCAACATTGCGTTACCTACAGCGGCAGGTTGTGCAGCTGCAGTAGGTGCTCTATTAATTCCTGCACTTATTCGCTCCGGTGTGCATCCAGCGATGGCAGGCTCTGCTATTTTCTTAGGGACTTGGGGTAGTGCATTGAGTCCTGGTCTTATGTTTAACCCTCAAGTGGCACAACTCGCTGGCGAAGATGTAATGACCGTTATTGCTAGCTTCTTTATGCAAGCCATTATTGGCATTGTCGTAGCAGCTATTTTGCTCAATATCGTAGCTATCGTTAAAAAGGAAAATACAGGATATGTATTGAAAGATGCTAACGCGGAAGAAGGCAAAGAATTTAAAGTAAATTATTTATATGCTATCATCCCAATTATTCCGCTTGTATTACTCGTACTCGGTAGTAAACAAGTAGCAGTGATTCCTGAAATTTCTGTTCCTGTATCTATGCTCATTGGTACAGCTATCGGTATTATTGCCGTACGTCCTAATGTAACGGAAGCAGTTAAAAAATTCTTCCGCGGTACTGGCGATGGTATGTGTGATGTTGTGGGTCTTATGGCTGCGGCGGCAGCCTTTACTGCGGGTATGCAGTACATTGGGCTTACAAATGCACTCATTGATGGTATGAAGAACTCTCAACAAATCGCTCAAATTGGTGCGGCCTTTGGTCCATTCTTATTAGCTGTTATCTCTGGTTCTGGTAATGCAGCAGCCCTTGCATTTAACGGAGCTGTAACACCTCATGCGGCAGACTTTGGCTATGGCATCATGCAACTCGGCTCTATGGCCCAATTAGGTGCTGGCATCGGTCGTAGTATGAGTCCAGTAGCAGGTGCAGGTATCATCATTGCTGGCCTTGCAGGCATTAACCCTATGGAAATGGCAAAACGCAATGCTGTACCATGTATTATTGCTACAGTAGTGATTATGCTATTGTTACTATGATTAGATTAAAATGTAGCTGTAAAACTATAAATTCATAAATTACAGATATATTAAAGACGTTAAACTTTAGAATACACAATAAAAGAACCCTATTTTGACATAAAAAACTGCACCTCCAAAAATTGTGCCCAATTTTTGGAGGTGCAGTTCAATCATGATAGGGTTCTTTTTATATATCTTTATATTATTTAAGTTTGAAGCCAATCCAGAGAGCGGAAATAATAAATAAGCCACCGCTAACCCAGAATAGGGTAGTAAAGCCTAGCCATGCCATAAGGCTAGCACCACCGACGGATCCTAAGAAGTAGCCAAAGAATAGACAAGATTGATTGTAGGAGAATACTTGTCCTGTACATTCTCGAGGCGTTTTTGAGGATAGATAGGTGTTTAAAGCAGGCAACATGCCACCTAAACCAAAACCTTGTAGGAACCTGATGATTGCAAGTTGATATACATCAGAAACATAGGCTTGAGGGATATTTAGAATCCCTACATAAATAAGAGATACTACTAATACTTTCCGTGGCCCGATCTTGTCGACTAATTTACCTAGTGGAGAACTACTCATAAGTTGAGCAATACCCATAGCGGAGAATACAGCGCCTGCAATAAATGCTAGATTTTCTGTATCACTAGGAACGATTCCCTTAATATATACAGAGATAACAGGTTGTAAGGACATGATGCATATTGCATAGATAAAGGATGCTACACATAATGCGACAATACTATTAAATTCCGGTATTTGCTCTTTCAACTTACGGATGGAAAGTTTTTCAGGATTCGGTTGTGGTACATAATTTTCATGGATGAATATAGTAGCCAGCACACCAGCTAAACCCATGAGCGTACCGACGATGATGAAGTCATTGCGAATGCCTACTGTATCTGCAATATATCCACCCAATAAAGGCCCTATTAGTGAACCAGCAAGATTAGCAGATGCTAATAATCCTAAGGCCCAACCGGTCCGCTCAATAGGTGATTCTGAAGCTATTAATGTAATTGATGCCGAGTAAAAGCCACTTACTAGACCTTGGACGAGCCGGATTAACACAACCCCTTCGGGTGTAGTTTGAAAAGCAATTAATATATTACATAATGCCATGCCAAAGCTAGATCGTATTAATGTAATTTTACGACCTTTTTTGTCCGCCACACGCCCCCAAAATGGTGCTGCTAAGCAAACGATTATATAGGTTGCACCTGTGGCTAACCCAGACCATAAGGACATAGCTTCTGGAGTTTGTACGCCTAAATCATGAAAGTATAAAGGCAGAATTGGAGCTAACTGGCTTACACCAAAGGCTGTACAGAATACACAGACTAAACTGATGTACACCGTTCGTTTCCACGTTTCCAACGTATCCCTCCTTTCTTAGTTTTAGTATGTTCTTAATAAAATAATATCCTTATTTCTTTTTAATTTCATCCCAATCACTTAAGTCAGGAAGCTTATTGCTTGTTATAGATTCCTGAATCCAGTAGTTGATGGAGGTTAAGTTGCAAGACTCTCGTTCAAAGCCATATACGTTGTCCTCATCTACAGTGGCATAGAGTCGAATGCGTAAGTTTTTACCTTTTGCGCGCTTGATGTAATAGCTAATACATTGCTCATCAAGGCTAGAAGGGCGAACCTCAATAATATTATACTTGCCATTCGCTACGCCTTCTAAGGCATCCTTAATCATTTGGTTTGGATATTCATATTGATTGAGGTAGAAGATATCGTTGTCACAAGTTAATACATATTCTCGAGGAGGCGTAGTGTTTTTGTACTCTTTCTCCCAGCTTTCATCAATCACAGGCAAGGTAGCATGATTATAGAATTCCTTAATTAAAGCAAGACCTTTAGGAATGGACATCTCCTTGAAGTATCGTATTTCATATACCGTAGACTCTAAGGTTTCGTCGCGTTCCTTTGGATTGTCAATATAGCCATATAGATAGATGGTACAAGCATTTTTATCTTCATTGTGGAACATAACGATGCTGTACACATCGTGAATAACGTTTCTTATGGATTGGCGATTATCATAGATGATAAAGCTGAGATATTTTTGTGTATCCCATTCCCGTTGAATGAAATTCCAGTCGTATTTATTCGTGCGCCAACCAGTTGTAGAGTCCTCAAAGATTTCTAAGACGTCAACAGAGTTTTGCGGCCAAGCAGGTGGCATAGGATTACATGTTGTAGAAGATTGTGTGACGCCTTCTTTGTACTGATAGTGGCCATCAACGAGTTTAAAGGCTTCTAATCGCTCAGATGCTTCGTCTGGAATTACCAACGGCTCACCAGTACCAAAACAATTATCAGTTCTTGTATTGAGACGATTGATACTTTCACGAGCATGCTTGTAGAAGGTAACGGCTTGGTCGAGATCCGGCTTTTTGGTAATGGCACCTGTTTCGTAGCAATAGCCCGCTGCTAGTTGCCATAGATGGTCCGCATAGTCATAACTGCCGTATCTATCGTAACATTTGCTAGACTGATCAACGCACTCTACGGCGGTTTCTATGGCAGGGGTATTACCTTTTTTGAACGTAAATACATAAGCGAGATATGGCCAAAGGCTATCGAGACTGTAAATAGCGGGATGTTGCAATAAGTGAGCGATGCGAGACCAGTCTTGAGACTGACCATCGATATTCAATGTGCGAAGAATGATGGCTTGCATTGTAACATAAGCGTGGTCGTTAAAGTCTAAATAATCTGGGCTTATAGCAGCACGCTCGTAGTATCTGAGGGCCTTTTGAATATTCTGAGGGATTCTTTTGTTAGACTCACAAGGTTTTGCATAGTACTCGGCAGCTTCACGCAAACACATGCCATTATTCATGGCGGCACCGCGCTCAAAATATTCGAGCGCTCGTTCATGCTCCCCGCGAGACTTACAAATATCGCCAGCTAAATACATCATGAGTGGCAAACCTGCTGCAGCCCCTTCAAAAATGACTTGTTCTTCCATTGCCTTATTATTTTGCTCGGCATAGGTAAGGCGCAAGTTGCGGTACGCAATGACAAGACCTGCCGCTGCAGATTTATGTAACCATTGCTGCGCAATGGCCGTTACTTTATTTGCCAATCTACGTTGATCTACTTGTACAAATAAAGATTTTAAAAAATGGACAACACCAGATGGTTCACCTTCATTAACTATCTTTCGTGCAGATGGCAAGAGGTGGTAATCTCCCCATTGATAGACATTGGCAATGGCGTAGGCACAATAGGAACAACCCTTTTGGGCGCCTTCATAGACGCGTTGAAATGCTTGATCCTTCGTCATAGGCAGCTCTTTTTCAATGGTTGGTGTAAGGGCGCCAGAGGTACGCATAGCCTGTAAAATAGCGATAGCACTGCCTTTGCGAATGGCTGTATGTAAATAACTATACGCCTTTGTGTCATCCTCAGGAAAACCTGCTTCAATCCATGTGAACTGAGGGCCAGAATAGACACGCGCTAAGATGGCATACGCATCGCCGATACCTGGAATCTTTTGACCTTCCTCGTCCAATTTCACAAGGGCATCAAGCTCAGCCTTGCCCGCCCAAGCGATATCTTTGTTGCATTGATGGAATATTTTATTGAAAGATTGTTGTATTTGATCAGTAAAATAAAAACTCATGCTCTCTCCTTGGCATCATAATCAGTAGAAGCTGATAACATATGTAATTTCAGTATACTATTAGTATTTAGAGGAACACAATATAAATGTTTTAAGTTGGTTACGGTTTTAAGAGAGATGAATTATTAAATTATTCAAATGGATGTTAGGCGATGAAGGAATGTAAGGATAAGGTGAAAGTTGATATTTTCCTTGACTTTCATTCTATAGAAACATTATAATCAGATTATAATTTTATACTCGCCTGAAAGAAACCGATGAGGTGGAGATAAAAATAGGATATGCACTCACAGAGAG